>Ga0315532_1002403_pt1 | contig 12952 bp, 12 predicted proteins | sample SalMarWE160370MG_FD_203082 | JGI IMG/M metagenome (GOLD analysis project Ga0315532, IMG submission 203082) | Salt marsh sediment microbial communities from the Plum Island Ecosystem LTER, Massachusetts, United States - Salt Marsh Sediment WE1603-70 ... | reverse complement strand
GATGCAGTAGTCGATAGTTTTGTCTGCCGCTTCCGGCAGTGAGAAGTCAATTGCTACGTCTGCATCGGCTGTATAGATGCTGTCAAGTTTAACATTGATCGGTTTTGTCCCAGCCAACAGACCTGCGTCTTTACCTATGTCAGGATGGTCCTTCCTATCAACCGCTGCAATAATATCGAACTTGTTGGATTCTACAGCCAATGATAGTATTCGTTGGCCCATCCTTCCTGCAGCTCCAATAACTACGAGTTTAGATTTCATTTTTGGCTCCTTGAATTCTTTCAGCTAATCAACTAATATAATCCCAACTGTGCAGGTTTACAATCCTAAACCTGTTTATTGAAGCAAAGCCAAAGAAGTCGTCACATCTGTTTTGATGGGGAGGTGTTTAGGCAGGCTCTTGTACTTGTCTTTTTTTTGAATTGTTCTTTGCAGATAGATTCTTAATCGGTATTGGCTGTTTGGCTATCTGGCCGATGATGTTATTTTGCTGCAGGGCGGCAATTTCACTAACCTTTATTTTGTCCACGACGGTATAACTTTCGACTATAGTCAGCAGGCTTAGCAAAAAGCTCAGCATGCTCTCTGCTCCCTGATTGATATTAACGCCGCTGGATGTTAGAGCATCACAACATCCCTTGGTTCTAAAATCGTATAGCGGAATACGCAGGTCATTTTCACCGAGGAACCAATCGAAGGCTTTTCTTTGCAGGGTCAGGAATTTGCTGTCCTGCGTGGCTTCATAAGCAGCACCAAGCATAAGAACAGTACTGGCTGCTTCGATCGGTTGCTGATCAAACTGGGCTTTTGTCTTTCCGCGTTCGTACCATTCGTTACAGCCGACAAAGCTGAAATGGTCACCATCGAACGTGTTTTCCAAAAGAAACTGACAGGTTTTTTCTGCAACGCTGATGTATTTTTTATTCTCTAAAGTTGAACCTGCTACGAAAAGGGCGTGCGGCAGGACAGCATTGTCATAATTCAAGGTGTCCTCGAACCACTGCCAATCAGGGTAATGATTTTCTTCATATTGAGTTACAAGGCTATCCGCAGCTATCTCTAATTGGCGTTTGATGTCACTGGCTCCCGAAAACTGCTTGAGATAATCGGACATGCCGAGTATAGAATACGCCATGCCTCTTGGATATTGCTTCTGAATACGTTCCACGGACCTGTCAAAGCAGTCTTTGATGATAGATAAGCACGGTGGTGACGGTGGATTTGCCATAACTGTTCCAAGGGCCCACAGAACTCTGCCAAAAGCGTCGTTTGCATATTCGTCCTTGAGCCAGGTTCTGTCGAAATTCATAAAGTTTCTGATTGAGCCGTCGCTGTTTTGTGCGTGAATGGTAAAGGAAAGATACAAGTCAAAAAGCCGTAGAGCTTCTGCATCGGGATATTGGGCGTAGTATTTGCCCATCGCAATAACAGCCCTGGCGTTGTCATCTGTTGTATAGCCGTGCTTACGATTTGGTATCGAGAAATTGGCATGCTGATATAGACCCGTGTCATCTGTTAGTTTTTTCAAATGGTCCAAAGATGGCTCTGGTACTTCGATTGTTGAAATTGCCTTATCTGCTGATGGCGGAATCCTGGTGGCAACGCGAAACGGTATTTGTTTGGCGCTGAACAGCTTCCAATAGATTTGTCCGATTTTGGGCCAGGTTCTTGATCTGCCATAGTCGTACGCTCGTCTTCGCAGCGAATAAAACAATGAATCATTCTGAAGTATTTCTACTATTGCTTTAGATATCCCTTTCGAGTCGCCGAAAGGTACGATTTTGCCTCTGCCGTCGGCCAGCAGTTCTTCAGCCGCCCAGTAAGGTGTCGAGACAACGGCTTTTCCTGTACCGACCGCAAATGATAACGTGCCGCTTGTCAACTGCTCTCTGCTTAGATACGGAGTAGCATATATGTCGGCTGCACATAGAAAGTTATGAAGCTCTTCGTCATTTACAAATCTGTTATGAAAAATGACGTATTCCTGCAAGCCCAATTCTTTTACCATTTGTTGTAGACTGACTCTATAAGATTCACCATACTGTTTCAGCACTAAAGGATGCGTCATACCTAAGATTATATAGACAATGGTTGGCTCTGCTTTGATTATAGCAGGCATTGCCTTAAGCATTACTTCTATACCCTTGTTTTTGTTGAGCAGGCCGAATGTCAGGATGGTCTTACGAGATTCCATTCCAAACTTATGTTTGTAGTAATTGCTGTCAACGAAAGGTAAATCCGGTATGCCATGTGCAATCAGCTCTACTTTTTTGCCGGATACGCCATAGATGTCTCGCAGCATATCGACGCCGCGTTTGTTCATGGTGATTACTTTATAGGATACGTTGCAAACATCCACTAATGACTTGTAGTAATCCTGGTTTGGATTCTCAAGAACCGTATGGAGGGTTGTTATAACAGGGGCTGTCAATCTGTTGAGCAGTAAGCTCAGATATGAGCCAGCTTCACCGCCGAACAAGCCAAATTCGTGCTGGACGGAAACTAAATCAACGTGGCTAAAATTAATATAATCGGCTGCGCAAAGATAATCATTTCTAACGTTTTGCCTGATCTCAAATTTAACAGGGTCTTGATATTTAATGTCCTCAGTCCGCATTGCTACTACCAGTGGTTCAAACTCGCCTTTGGCGGCTGCTGCGGTGCTGTTAATTAGGTCGGACGTAAAGGTCGCAATTCCACATTTTCTTGGAGGGAAAGAAGATACAAATGCCACCTTTTTCGCGATATTTTTTTGCATTAATAAAAACCCCTGTGGAATATGGATTATATGCACTTTAATTTTAGAGGCAATCGAGGGATTTGTCAAACAAATTGAGACTTTTTATTATTACTCAAAGTGACCGATTCGTACTGTCATACCCGCAAAGGCGGGTATCCATTTGCCGTATTGCAGCAGTGGATTCCCGCTTGCGCGGGAATGACAAACTGCGATATGTTACTGTTAAATATCCACTTATGCCAGTACATTGTTGAAATTCGGTCGGTTTGAGATTATTAGCTGATTGACCTATATCTTAAAAATTTTAGCAGATTTTCTATTTTTTTGCACCAAAAATGAAAAGATTCGTATAAGATACTACAAAGATAGTAGGAATAGTAGGGGAATTGTTATGAAAATATCGACCCGTACAAGATATGGTTTAAGAGCCATATTGGAATTAGCCATGAATTATGGGCAGGGGCCGTTGCAGCTTAAAACCATTGCCCAGCATCAGGACATATCCGTGAAGTATCTTGAGCAGATAATAGCTATACTCAAATCAGGAGGACTCATCAGAAGTGTTAGGGGTGCCAGAGGCGGATATATTCTTGCTAAATCACCAAGTCAAGTTAAACTTAGCGATATTTTTGGGTGCTTAGAGGGGCCTGTTAATACTGTTGACTGCATCGAAAACCAAGACTACTGTGCCAGAACTGCTGACTGTCTGGCCCGACAGGTCTGGGCACAGGTACAGAATGCTATAAATAATATCCTGCGATCGATAACGCTACAGGATTTGGTTGATAGGACAAAGGATAAACAAGAGTTGAATTACCAAATATAGATGCAAGTGAGGAAATCATGAGTGCTATATTTGAAGACATTACTTCTGCAATAGGTTTTACGCCATTAGTTCGAATCAATAAACTTGGTGCTGGAAAAGCAACCATTTTGGCCAAGCTTGAATTTTACAATCCCTGCGGCAGTGTTAAGGATAGAATTGCGTTATCGATGATAGAATCTGCGGAGCAGCAGGGACTTATAAAGCCTGATACCGTTATAGTTGAGCCGACCAGCGGAAATACAGGCATTGGGCTTGCCTTCGTTTGTGCAGCCAAAGGGTACAAATTAATCCTGACGATGCCGGAATCCATGAGCATAGAGCGTAGAAAAATTCTGCAGGTTTTTGGAGCGGAGCTTGTTCTTACACCTGCTGAACGGGGTATGACCGGAGCTGTAGAAAGAGCAGAGCAGCTCGTTGCAGAAAATCCTAATGCTTTTATGCCGCAGCAGTTCAAAAATCCCACAAATCCACAGATTCACAGGGAGACCACGGCAATAGAGATTTGGGAGGATGCGGATCATAGAATTGACATTTTTATCGCAGGTGTTGGAACAGGAGGAACAATAACCGGTTGCGGCGAGGTATTAAAGCAGCGCAATAAAAACCTCAAGGTGATAGCAGTGGAGCCGAAGGATTCGCCTGTGCTTTCCGGTGGTAAACCCGGTCCGCATAAAATTCAGGGTATCGGAGCCGGTTTTGTACCAGATGTTCTGAACGTTGATATTATCGATGAGATTATTCAGGTCTCTAATGAGGATGCTATGGAAACAGCTCGACAAATGGCGGCTAAAGAAGGTATATTTGTTGGAATAAGCTCCGGCGCCGCGATGTGGGCGGCAATTCAGGTCTCGCAGCGGCAAGATAATCAGGGTAAAACAATCGTCGTAATTCTTCCTGATACCGGTGAAAGATATATCTCCACCGAAATGTTTCACTAAAAAAACCTTGTTTTTCCGAGAGGCTCATAATGAGAAGAAAAAAACTGACAGAGGGGAAAATCAAAAACCTGGTTGACGAAATTATCCAGACTTATGAGGGTGATTCAGGCATTAATTTTATCGATGCTTCTAACTTGCCGGTTCGTAGTGCGATTCTGGAGATTCTTGATTTGCTCTTTGAGGTACTTTTTCCGGGCTATACCGGCAAAAGGACGGTTACAAAATCAAATATTGAATTCATTATCGGTGACATACTCTGCCAGATATATACGGAGCTGTCTGAGCAGGTAGAGCGTGCTTACCAATACCAGTGCAGAATTAGGAAATGCGACGGTTGTGATTGCCGAACAATGGCTGAGAACGTTACTCAGCATCTGTTGACCCAGTTACCAAAGATAAAGGGGCTTCTGAAGGGCGACATCATCGCAGCTTTTGATGGTGACCCTGCGGCAAAGTCTTATGAGGAGATTGTAATAAGTTATCCCTGTATCATAGCAATCGCAACGTACCGCATTGCCCACGAGCTATATCTTAAACAGGTGCCGTTAATTCCACGAATAATGACCGAGTGTGCACACGCCAGGACAGGCATCGATATCCATCCCGGCGCTAAGATAGGCAGAAACTTTTTTATCGACCATGGTACCGGCGTTGTGATAGGTGAAACCACAATAATCGGCGATAATGTTAAGATTTATCAGGGTGCTACACTGGGAGCTTTGAGCTTTCCTAAAGATAAGAGGGGAAGAATTATAAAAGGAGGCAAAAGACATCCGACAATTGAAGACAACGTGACAATTTATGCTGAGGCTACGATATTGGGCGATGTTACTATTGGCAAAGGCGCAGTAATCGGCGGCAATGTCTGGATAAAAGAATCGGTACCGGCTGGTGTCACTGTGGCAACGCCACATCCTGATCTGGTTTATACAAAACACAAAAAAGGTAAAAAATAATACGGATTACGAATTTGGACAAACGGCTGCTTGAAAAAATTAAACAATTAAAGGATAAACGCGATGCTGTGATACTTGCGCATAATTATCAGCCGGGCGAGATACAGGATTTGGCTGATTTTTGCGGCGATTCTTTGGAACTAAGCAAAAAAGCGGCTCAGACCGATGCGAAGGTAATCGTATTTTGCGGCGTGCAGTTTATGGCAGAGACCGCTGCTATCCTGTCGCCGGAAAAGACGGTCCTTCTGCCGGATAAATTTGCCGGCTGTCCCCTCGCTGATATGATAACCGCGGGACAACTGCGGCAGCTAAAGCAGCAAAATCCTGATGCTTTAGTGGTCTGTTATGTCAATAGTTCAGCAGAGGTAAAAGCTGAGAGCGATTATTGTTGCACCAGTGCCAATGCCGTTGAGGTAGTGAGTTCTTTACCGACTGATAGACCTGTTATTTTTGTGCCGGACCAGCATCTGGGACGATTCGTTGCTGAGAAAACCGGCAGAGACCTTATTCTTTGGCCCGGTTATTGTGCAACGCATGTTGTCATAACCGTAGAAGAGATAAAAAATGCAAAAGCTAAATATCCTGATGCGATTGTAATGGCGCATCCGGAATGCACAGAGCCGGTCAAAGAGCTTGCAGACCAGATACTCAGCACCGGCCAAATGCTCAAGTTTACCAAAACAAGCACCGCGAAGCATTTTATAGTAGCTACGGAGATAGGAATGATTCACGCTTTGAAAAAGCAAAATCCGCAGGCTGAATTTATTGCCGCAAGTGACAGGGCTGTTTGTCCAAATATGAAGAAAATCACTTTAGATAAGATTATTGGTTCATTGCAGGATTTGCAATATACGGTCACAGTACCGGAGGAAATAAGAACGAAGGCGAAAAAAGCACTGGATAGGATGGTTGAGATTTTGCCTGCATAATAAAGGATATGAAACAATGACAGAGGAGACTAAATATCATCTGGAGACGCTGACGTTGCACGCCGGCCAAAAGGTTGACTCAGACACGCTCAGCCGGGCTGTGCCAATTTATCAGACAACCAGCTATTGTTTCAAGGACACCGACCACGCGGCTCGGCTTTTTGCGTTACAGGAATTTGGCAATATTTATACTCGTCTAATGAATCCTACAACCGATGTATTGGAGAAACGGCTGGCAGCATTGGAAGGTGGCGTGGGCGGTCTGGCTTTAAGCTCAGGTCAGTCGGCGATCTATGCAAGTATCTTCAATATCTGTGGGGCAGGGGGGCACGTTGTTTCTTCCAGCACGCTCTACGGCGGAACTGTCACCTTGTTTAGCCAGACATTTCGCAAACTTGGTATAGATGTAACTTTTGTTGACCCTAAAAAGCCGGAGAACTTCGCAAAGGCAATCAAAGATAACACTCGTTTGATTTACATCGAAACGATTGGCAATCCCAAAAACGATATTCTGCAATATGAAAAAATAGCGGATATCGCTCATAAAAGCGGCATGCCGGTAATCTGCGACAATACCGTTGCAACGCCGATACTATTTCGGCCTATTGAGCATGGTATCGACATCGTGGTTCATAGCTGTACTAAATTTATCGGCGGACACGGCACGAGTATCGGCGGAGCAATCGTAGATTCGGGTAAATTCGACTGGACAAACGGCAGGTATCCTGAGCTGACCGAGCCGGACCCGAGCTATCATGGCGTAAAATATGTCGAATCGTTCGGTGAATTGGCATATGTAATAAAAGCTCGGACACAATTTTTGCGGGACATGGGCTCATGTATGTCGCCGTTTAATGCGTTTCTGTTTTTGCAGGGACTGGAGACGCTGCATCTGCGTATGCCTCGACACAGTGAAAACGCGCTGAAACTCGCTAAATGGCTCGAAAAACAAGAGATGGTTACCTGGGTGAACTATCCGGGGCTGGAATCGCACACGGATTATAAACTTGCCAAAAAGTATCTACCTAATGGTCAGGGTGCAATACTCGGCTTTGGGATTAAAGGGGGCAGAGAAGCTGGAATTAAGTTTATCAATAGTGTAAAGTTAGCAAGCCACCTTGCCAATATTGGCGACAGTAAAACGTTGGTGATACATCCAGCCAGCACGACCCATCAACAGCTTAGCGAAGAAGAACAACTTGCAGCCGGCGTAACGGAAGATTATATTCGAGTGTCGACGGGAACGGAGCACATTGATGATATAACAGCCGATTTCGAACAAGCGTTGAAAAAGAGTGTTGAGTTATGAGTGTTGAGTTTTAAGTTGTGAATGAGCTTGATTTATGGCTAAGAGCATAATAAAGCAAAAAAGTTATGACTTTGCTTTGAGGATTGTTCGGTTGAGTACACAGTTGAAGGAAGACAGACATTATGAGATATCAAGTCAGCTTTTTCGTTGTGGGACAAGTATAGGTGCAAATGTCGAGGAAGCTCTGGCAGGCTCAAGCAAGAAAGATTTTTTTGCAAAGATGTCAATTGCATCAAAAGAAGCGAGAGAATCAAATTATTGGTTAAGATTGCTAAAGGATTCCGAAATATGTGATTCTAACGAGGTACAAGAGCTAATTGATAAATCGGATGTACTAATAAAAATTCTGACCAGCATTGTTAAAACAGGCCAAGAGAATCAAAAACAACTCAAAACTCAAAACTAAGGACTCAAAACTAATCATGTGGGATTATACGGATAAAGTCAGAGACCATTTCTTTAATCCACGAAACGTAGGCGAGATAGAAGACGCCGATGGTGTCGGTGAGGTCGGCTCTTTGGCCTGCGGCGATGCCTTGAAGCTGACGTTCAAACTCGATGAGAACGGAAGGATTAAAGATGCAAGATTCAAGACCTTCGGCTGTGCAAGTGCCATAGCAACATCATCGGTATTGACTGAGATGATAAAAGGCAAAACGTTGGAGGAAGCCGCTAAGGTTACCAACAAAGACATAGCCGATTATCTCGGCGGTTTGCCGGAGCAGAAAATGCACTGCTCCGTTATGGGTAGGGAAGCCCTTGAAGCAGCAATTGAAAATTGCCGCACCGGCGGCAAGAAGAAACACGAGCTTGAAGGCAAAATTGTATGCAGGTGTTTTGGTGTCACAGAAAAAGAGATAGAAAGAGTAATCCGAGAAAACGATCTGACAACCGTCGAGCAGGTGACAAATTACTGTAAGGCAGGTGGAGGCTGCGGCGGATGTCAGGGCGAAATTGAAAAGATAATAGATAGAATTCAGGGTGATAAAGCAAAAGAAAAGGCTGAGGCAGCACCTAAATGGGCCGGCAAGCGGACCAATATCCAAAAGATACAGCTCATTCAGCAAACAATAAATGAGCAGATAAGACCTGCTCTGCGTGCTCACGGCGGCAATATCGAGCTGATAGATGTTGAGGGAAATAAAGTTATTGTGGCCTTTAGAGGTATGTGTGCACAGTGCAGGCTGACTGAGTTTACAATGAAAGACGTGGTCGAAGCCAAGCTAAGAGAATTTGTCGATGAGAAGCTTTTTGTCGAGGAAGATAAGGACTCCGCCCAGCAGCCGCACAATCACAGGGAATAGGATGAAGAATGTAGAATTGAGAATTTAGAATGAAAACCATATACTTTGATAACAACGCGACAACAAAAGTGGCTGAAGAAGTGCTTGAGGAAATGGAGCCGTTCTTTTGTGAATTTTACGGCAATCCATCGAGCATGCACACATTTGGCGGCCAAATCGGTCATAAGATTCGTCGCGCCCGTGAGCAGGTTGCTGAGCTGCTCGGCTGTGACCCCAGCGAGATAATATTTACCAGCGGAGGCACCGAAAGTGACAACGCCGCGATCAATGGAACACTTGCTGCTGTTCCGAATAAGCGCAAGGTAATAACCACCCGAGTTGAACATCCGGCTGTCTTGGCGGTTTGCCGAGAACTCGAAAATCGTGACTATACCGTTATTGAGCTGAGCGTAGATAAATATGGTCGGCTCGATATTGCAGAACTGGAGGAAAGTATCGACGATGATACCGCTCTTGTTACGATAATGTATGCAAACAACGAGACCGGCGTCATATTTCCAATGGATAAAATAGCAGAGCTTGTTGCAAGCAAGGGGGTGGTATTTCATACTGATGCGGTGCAGGCGGTGGGCAAGATTCCGCTGAACTTAGCCCAAAGCGATATTGATTTGCTTAGTCTATCGGGCCATAAGCTGCATGGTCCGAAAGGAGTAGGCGTTCTTTACGTCCGCAAGGGGACAAGGCTGTCGCCTTATATGTTGGGCGGCCATCAGGAAGGAGGCCGTAGAGCTGGCACAGAAAACGTGCCAGGAATCGTCGGCTTAGGTAAGGCGTGCGAATTGGCGGCAAAAAATATCCAAGAAGAAAATAAAAAAGTAAAATACCTTCGTGACAAGCTTGAGAATGCAATATTAAAAAGTTGCCCTGATTGTCGGCTCAATGGCGACAAGGAAAATCGGCTACCCAATACGAGTAATATCAGCTTTGAGTACATCGAGGGCGAAGCGATTCTACTTTTGCTCGATAGATACGGAATTTGTGCCAGCAGCGGCTCAGCCTGCACATCCGGCTCATTGGAGCCGAGTCACGTTTTGCGGGCGATGGGCGTGCCGTTCACCGCCGCTCATGGCTCAATCCGGTTCAGCTTGAGTAGATACAACACCGAAGAAGAAGTCGATTATACCATTGAAAAAATGCCCCAAATCGTAAACCAGCTCCGCGAACTATCACCTTTTGTGGCAAAATAGCTCTGCAAGATATAAGCGTTATTGATTTTTTGGAGCTGAGTTTAGTTTTTTGTTACGAAAGAACGTAGCCTCCTGTATAATATAGTTTATGAACGAGTCAGAAAAAGAATCGATTCGCAAATGGCTGGCCGGATGGCAAACAGCGGGGTCTGTGCTGGAAAGATTGCGAGCCGAGGCCATTCGTAATAGTGATACCGCTGCTGCTATAGAACAATTATCAGATGCTTTTGAATCTGCTCTGCGTCATTATCCACCGTCAGCCACATCGGGGCTTGTAGAACAGCAACGACTCTTTGCTCGGTTACATTTATGAAGGCTCTCTTTCGAACAGCAGCAGAATTGAACTCTCTATTGTCTGAGCGAGACTGGCGATATTGCTTTATCGGAGGGATTGCACTTCAGCGCTGGGGGCAACCGCGGCTGACTAACGATATTGACCTTACGATTCTGACAGGCTTTGGCCAAGAGGCCCGTTATATAGATGAGCTGCTTAAGCTGTACAACGGACGGATACCCGATGCACGGCAGTTTGCTCTGGGCAATCGAGTCCTGCTGCTTGTATCCAATGATGGCATTGCGATAGATGTGGCGCTGGGGGGGATTGCTTTTGAGGAACAGGTAGTATCAAGGGCAAGCCAGCATGAGTTCCTGCCGGGACTGACGCTGCCGACTTGTTCTGCTGAAGACCTGGTAGTTCTCAAATCATTTGCGGATAGGCCCAGAGACTGGGCGGATGTTGAAACTGTCATAATAAGACAACAGAAGCGATTGGATTGGGAGTATGTTTTTGAACAATTGAGACCGTTATGTCAGATTAAGGAATCTTTGGAGATTATTGAACACTTGGAACAGCTACGTAATCGTCTTTAAATCCTGTTTTTTTCCTCTTAGGTTGGTTAACGTCCTTCGACATCTAAAAGGTGCTTTTTCTTCAGGATAAGCAAAATAATATATACAGCTAAGCCGAAGCATAACGACAAGCAATAAAACCAGCTGATCTGCCATTTTCCTTTATAATAAAAATCTCCGATAACCTCCAGGCTCGTAAATGCAGCTATGATAACAAGAAAAGCCGTGTACTCTCTTTTGAGAACCGTTTTCAGTGAAAAAGGCAGGGCGGATTTTCGCCAGTTCTTAAAACGAGGAAATATCACAGGTGTTTTCTCTGCCCAATCATTAAATGCCTGACCAAACTTCTCACTCAGAAAGTCTTCCTCCGCAAAGATTATCCGCTCATAGTACAAAAAGAAAAGCAATATCGCTGCCAAACTAAAGAAAAAAGAGCGTATGAAAAGAGAAATCCCAAACCAGGCTAAAAAGTTGCCTAAATATAGCGGATGTCTCACGACGGAATATATCCCTGTAGTATTTAAAACTTTTGCTTTCTGTCTTTTTGTCCTCCTGCCGGACGTCCCTTTGGGTGTATGCCCGACTGTATAAACACGAATCCCCAATCCCAAAAAGGAAATTGTAAAACATAATGCTTCCCATAGAACATCCAGTGTATGACTTCCTTCGGGGTATGTGAAATTCTTAAAAGCGATAAGAAAAAGCGATATGGTCATTAAAGGCAGAAAGCTTCTCCACCTGAACAACCAACGGCCTGTGTATCTGAATTCATCTATCTGAGCCACTGCAGGTTATCCAATATCTTTAAAATAATCAACTACGGAATTCGCAGGAATACAGGTATGAACCCTGAATCTTGCAGCTTCTCTATAAAGTGCATTAGTATAAATATCCATATAAACCACATACCATCTGTAAAATTGCTGACGAAACTGGCGGCTTTTACTTGATACGTTTCAGGTTCTTTATAAAGTGAGAGTTTGGGAAGAAATCTGGGAGTACGTGCCTTATAGTCAAGATAGGCTTGGCCGAATCTATTTGTTAGCTTCTTTTCTTCCGCCAATATGGTAAACGGGTAGTAAAACAAGTAGAAGATGGTTATCATCGCCAGAATTAGTAAATTTTCTGATGCCAGACCGATTCCAATCGCTCCTATTAAGCTAAAAACATACAACGGATGTCTCACCATTGAATATGGGCCTTCCGTAATAAGTTCCTGCCTCTTACTGCCGCTAATATACATCAGCGCCCATAATCGCCCGAGACTGCATATCGATAGCAGAAAAAGCCCTATTACCTCAAACAAAAAGTCTGTTATGCCTTCTTGACTAAAAGAGTGACTTGTAAATAGCAAAAGCAGTAGCACTACTAAGCCGAAAATACGAGAGACAATCACGCGTAATTTGGCGATCTTATATACTATGTCTTCTTTGAAAATGGGAATAACAGAGTCCTTCATATATTCCTTACCTTACCGCGAAGAAGTATTGCCGAAGGTAGGTGTCGAATCCACACGGACAGTAAGCCCGACAGGATTTTGGGGTCCAGATATGACGCATGTGTCATCACCATGCAGGCGACGGCTAAACAAAAAGTTCAGGTCGCACTTTATTCCACTGACAATATAAGTATCAAGAATCTATAGGTTCTTACTTATACATTTCATCAAAGTAGCTCTGGGCGGCTACAACGGCAGCTCGCATCATATCTTCGGCCTTAGCCGTTTCGCGCTTGGCGAGGACATTTATCAATTGTTTGGTATCCAGTTCCTTTGCAGCCTTTTCGCATGCTTCCCAGCTCAATACGCTTCGAACGACCCTGTCGATTCCCTGCTCTGCGTTGTCGTATGCCCTCGTCTGCATGTCGTGGCCTTTCCAACGGGCGTAACCTGCCTGCTGAATAAGACCTGCGATG
>Ga0315532_1002393_pt1 | contig 12969 bp, 18 predicted proteins | sample SalMarWE160370MG_FD_203082 | JGI IMG/M metagenome (GOLD analysis project Ga0315532, IMG submission 203082) | Salt marsh sediment microbial communities from the Plum Island Ecosystem LTER, Massachusetts, United States - Salt Marsh Sediment WE1603-70 ... | reverse complement strand
AACGAGCTTAATTCCGAATAAAACTTTTGAAAAACCACTTATCCTGCTGCCTTAACCCGTTGTTAGCTTAGGTCTGCTGGTCTACTTCAAGAAACGCAAACGCTAAACAGTAATCTGTCGCTTTCAGTGTCAAAAACATAGGTGTTATACTTCATCTCATAATCTACAGACATAGGTAAACATAAAACGAGCATTGCTTGATTTGGAATTTTTCTTTAATTGATTTTTCAATGTAATACTTAGGTAATGGCAGTTAAAGAAGATGTTCTTGAGATCTTTCAGCATTTTGCGGGGATTGGGATGTATACATCAGATGTCTTCACGCGCCCAACTTTGAGCTAAGGTTCAGTTTCAGCCCACTCAAAACCAACGGAGCTGTTTTTGACGATAAAGAAGCTGTTATCAGTTTCTTCCCTTCAAGGTTTCTGGCAGAGTCCCCTTTCCTTTTGATAAATCATCCCAGTTTCATATTGATGTGCCAGGACCACTTTAAGATGATTTGGACGTCGTAGCAGGAAATACAAGATATAGAATCGCGCGTATCACGGGTCTTCTCTCAGTAAGGTAACATCAGGAAAAACGTTTGCATGGTAATAATTAATACTTTTTTCTATTGTACACAATAACTTAAATGATTTTAAAGCGTAGTAAATTGTTTCCAGTAAAAATATCTGAAAAGAGTTTTATTTTAGATTGGTAATATTAAGGCAGACTTCCCTTGAAAGATAAAGTACAAATCGACGAAATCGACGCCAAAATTCTGCGTGAATTGATTAAAAACTCACGTACAAAACTGAAAGACTTGGCAGAATACTGCAACGTGTCGATTAATGCCATATTCAAGCGAATTCAACGCTTAAAAGAGTCGGGGTTGATAAAAAGAGCAACGTTGTTCACGAACATGGGGGCGTTAGGGTACGAAATTTCCGCAACTATCGGGATAAACCTGAACCCTGACCAAGAACAAAACGTAATGAATCTAATTCGAGATAAAAAAATGAACTTAGCAGCCATATCTCGAAGTATGGGAAAATTTGACCTATGCGTTTTTGTGATGGCTAAGAACTTGGAAGAAATAGAAGATTTGAAACGCGATTTAATTTTGCAGGGCATAAATAGGGTCAGCGTCAATTTCTGGGGCAAAACACATGTTCAGTATGAAAACGTGGAGTTAAAAGCAATGGGGCGCTAATTTATGGATAAAATTGACCTCAAAGTACTGCAAGAATTAACAGAGAATTCGGAAACCTCTTTTCGCCGCATTGCAATGAAACTTGGGCTTTCGCCTAAAACCGTGCAGAATCGTTATGAAAAAATGGAAAGGCAAGGCGTGATTTTTAGATCAACCGTAGAACTTGATCTTTCAAAAATTGGATACAGCGGCAAAGCGTACTTTTTTGTCAGGAACTCCCCGAAATATGAAGTGGCGGAAACGGTAAATGAGGTAAGCAAACTGAAACAAGTCTTTCTGGTTTCGGAGATTGTTGGAGACTTTGACGTTATAGCTCTTGCGATGATAAAGGACTTTGGTGACGCCATAAAAATAAATAATGAAATAAGAAAAATTCCAAGCGTTAGCAAGGTGGAAATCGCGTTTACATCAAACACCACATTTCCCTTAACTGAAAAATTTGGCACAATATTTCAATACGAGGAGCTTTGGAAAAACTTCTCTAAAAAGTAATGTTTAATCTTTCAGAGCCCAGTCTTGCTTTACTTGTTTATTCTTTGAAGTAGAGTTTGCCGGGGTTCTGCATTGAATATTAGGATACAATCGCCAACGTCACTGCTACTGTTACGTTGAGCTTTAGCAGAACCCATTCAGCCTCTATCGTTTCTCCTTAACTTGCGAATCGGGTTATTGTTCCAAGGAGTATATTAAATTTATTAAAAGTCCCAGCATTCAAAGTTTTTAGTCAGACGCTGGAAAAATCCTGATATCATATTTATATGGTCTTCGCACAAAGCGAAAAACCAAAAGTCCGCGGATAATCCTTAAATTTTATCCAATCAGCTTACCATTAAAAACAGGGCGATTCTCGTGGCAAAGAAAGCGTTGGCGGCTATTGCAGTGTTGGCTTTAATTGCGGTACTTATTCTAGTGGTTGCTGGAACAATGTTAAGCATGGAAGCAAACCAACAAGCGTCAGACTCCCAAGACGCAGTGCCGAATGAGGGAAAATACGGGATTTACGTTTTGGATCTTGCCACGGAAAAAGTGAAGCTGCTCTACAGCACTGACAACGAGATTTACACGTCTGCCCTGAGGCTGAACGCGCAGGACAAGCTTGTCTTTGCTCAGAAAATAGATGGCGTAAGTGACGAAAACACCGAAAGCTTCACCATAGACGTCAACGGCCAAAACCTCAAGAGACTCACTGATAACACTTATTGGGACCTTTACCCAACTTGGTCGCCAGACGGAACACGTGTAGCTTTTCTTTCGAAGCGGGATAGCGATTTTGACATTTACATGATGAACGCTGATGGGTCGGATAATCATGACATAACGCCGGGATATTTTGCCGGTAATTTCCTTTGCCATTCGCCAATATTTTCTCAGGATGATTCAGAAATATTTTTCATAGGAGAATGGTACGAGTAAAAGGGCGCTGAGCGGTTAGTATAGGTTGCGGGCTTCTCTTCTTTTTTCTGCCTCTTCATAGAAGCGTAAAATTTCGTCGATTATCTCCACGTTGGAAAGCACCATGCGCCTGCAGCAGTATCGTTTGATGCCCAGACTGTCTAAGACGTCACGGGGGTTCTCGCCCGTTCTTATTCTTCGGGCGAATTCTTCCCATCGGTCTCCGATGAGCTTGCCGCAGGTGAAGCATCTCACGGGAATTATCATTTTTTCGTTCTCCTTATCTGTAACTTTTCTGTTCTTTCGCGCGTGCGCCGGGGCCTCCGAACTTTTTCGGTTCTTTTCTTCGGGAGTCTCCGGCAATCATGGTTCTATCGTATTCGGTGAATACGGTGCGTAGGTGACCGCTCTTGGTCCATTTTAACAGCGCGTTCGCCACGGCCATGCGGGCGGCTTCGGCTTGTCCCATGTAGCCTCCGCCTGAAGTTTTAACGTCCATGTCCATCTGTTTCCAGACGTCTTCTCCGGCTTGCAGGAGGGGTTCCATGATTTTTTCTCGGGCGATTATCGGCTCCAAAATTTCCACGGGAACCATGTTTACTCGTACTCTGCCGACCCCTTGTTTGATGACGGCGCGGGCGGTGGCTGTTTTTCTTCTTCCGCTGACAACTAATACTTTCTTAGTGGGCATACTTATTCACCTTGGTTCCATCCTATTTCCTTCGCCAATTCCGCAAGGGTGAAGTATGGTCCTTTCAGTTTTGCGGCTTGGGCTTCTTTAATCGTGACCATCTGCTGGTCTTTAAGGTCTTCGGGTACGCCAATAAATACCTTCAGTTTCTTAAGGGCGGTTTTTCCTTTCGGCTGCTTGAACGGCAGCATACCCCGTATGGTTTTGCGCAGTATTCGGTCGGGTCTTCGACGGTGAAAGGGTCCTCTCATGGGTGATCCGACTTCAAGGAACGTTTTGGCTTCGGCCACCTTGCTTTTCTTTTTTCCTGAAATTACGGCTTTTCCAGCGTTAACTATGATTACTTTTTCTCCGTTTAACAGTTTTTTGGCGACTTTGCTGGCCATTCTGCCGACGATTAGTCCGTCAGCGTTTATCAGAGTGATTGGGGTGTTTGCGGTTTGCATTTTCTTTTCACCGAATTATCTTGATGTTTGTTCCGTTCGGGTTTTTTTCCACGAGTTCTGTGATTGACAGGTATTTTGCTTTTGCCGCTTTCAGTTTTTCTTTTGCCTTTTCAGACGCGCTGAAGGCTGCTACGGTTACGGAGTGGTCTATGGCTCCTGCCGCTAGGAGTTTGCCGGGAACGATTACTTCATCGCCTTTTTTTGTGTGTCTGTTTATGCGGCTTAGGTTCACGACGGCGCGTTGTTGTCTTGCCTTGGCTAATTGTTCAGCTACGTCTCGCCAGATAGCGGCTTCTTTTTCGCGGCCTTGTTTTTTCAGGAAGCGGATAAGTTGGATGAGTTCGGGGTTTGTGGTTTTGGTTTGTTTCATTTTATTTCCACCTTCACTTGCTCTTCGAATTCTTTTAGTTGCTTGTCCAGCATTTTGGTGGCTTCTTGGATTATTCTTTCTGGAGGTAGCACGCCTGTTGATTCTATGTTCATGATGAAGGCGTTTTTTTCCCACTCCACTGTTATGGCTGGCGGTTTTTGTGGGCATGCTTCGACGCAGTCCATGCAGAGGTTGCATGCTAAAAGGTCGCGAACTTCGACTTTGTTCTCTTTCATGGTGTATACTTTTTTGGGGCATATGTCCACGCATTTTGTGCAGTTGTCGCATTCTTTGGTTGGGACCGTGATTTTCGGGTAGTATTTGTATGCGCATACGGCTACGGGTTGCCATTTTGCGTGGTTTTTGCCTTTTCCAAGTCTGGCGTATGCTTCAAGTTTTAGTTTTTGTCCTTTAGCCAGTTTTATGATGGGAACTTTGTCGGAGATTGGGACTATTTCTGGGTTTTCGGAGACAAGTTCTCCTGAGTAGACCGTTCGGGTGCCTTCTGTTGCTTCTGCGTCCATGGTGAGTGTTACGCGGCAGAGGGAGCAGCCGAATTCGCTTTGGCACTCGCATTCGCCGGGGAGGTTGTAGCTGTCTAGGTCTGTTTTTAATGGGGTGAGTCCAAGTCTGTGTGCTATGATTTCATCTTGTAGGATGGATGAGTTTTCGATCATGACAACTTCGGCTATTGCCATGCTGGGGACTTCGGCGAGTGCTATTCGCCGTAGGGCGTTCATGAGAGGTACGTCTGCCCCTTTGATGGCTAGGCGAAGGTCTGTTTCGTTTTTTTCAAGCACTTCAATTTTCACTTGATGTGAACACTCCATAATGGTTATGATGGTGACTGTGCGGTTCAATAGAAGTAACAGTGCATTATTTCAATTTTTCTGTTAATAAAGGTGGAAAGTTGAAAGTTATACACGTCTTCCTCTTCTGCCACCGGGCCTTCTTGTGCCATCGTGGGGAACTGGTGTGACTTCTTCGATGCGTTCTATGCGGAAGCCGAATCTGGCGAGGGCGCGTATGGCTGCTTGGGCGCCGGGTCCGGGTGTTCTTGGGCCTGATCCGCCTGGAGCGCGGACTTTGATGTGGATGGCGGTTATGCCTTTGTCTCGGGCCATTTCTGCGGCTGCTGTTGCGGCGCGCATGGCTGCGTAGGGTGAGGATTCCATGCGGTCTGCTTTGACGAACATTCCGCCTGAGGTGCGGGAGATTGTTTCGGCGCCTGAGATGTCGGTTATGTGGATTAAGGTGTTGTTGTAGCTGCTGAAGATGTGGACGATTCCCCATTTTTCGGTTCTTTTGCTGCTCAGCGTCTGCGTCCTCCTCTTCTGCCTCTTGGCGGTGGTCTTATTTCGGGTTCTTTAGCTACGATTGAGAGGGCTTGGCGTAGGGGGTGGGTGTCGTTGGTGAGCATGCTTTGGGGTGAGTATATGATGTTTGGTTCTTCTTGTTTGGACACGGTGTAGCTGGGTACTGTTACGCGTCGGTTTCCTACGGTTACGTGTCCATGTGTTATGAGTTGGCGTGATTGGAAAGCTGTTCGTGCTAAGCCTTTTCGGAAGACGATTGTTTGGAGTCTGCGTTCCAGCAGGTCTTCTATGGATAGGTCGAGCACGTTGTCGAGTACTGCGGTTTCGGTTAGTATTCCGAGTTTTTTTAGGCGTGTTAGGAGTTCGTTTTCCATTTTTACGCGTTCTTCGGGTGTTTTGCCTATGAGTGATCGGGCGATGCCTCTGGTTTTTGAGAGCATGGTTTTGTGGCGCCAGAGTTCGTGTTTGTTTCTTAAGCCGTATTGGCCTATGAGTTTGAGTTCTTCTTGCAGGATGTCTTTTCGCCATCGGAAACGGGGGGTTTCGAATTTTTTCCGTTGTTTCTTAGGGTCTCCCATGGTTACCTACCTGCTTATGAGCCTCCAGGTTTCTGTTGGAGGGTTTTTTTCTTGACGCCTAGGGCTTTTCCTGCTCTTCCGGTGGTTTTGGTGTGTTGACCGCGTACTTTTAGGCCGTAGGCGTGGCGGTATCCGCGCCAGGATCGGATTTCTTTGGCTTGGTCGATGTCCATTTTTGTTCTTAGGACGAGGTCGGCGCTTATGATGTGGGTGTCTTTTCCTGTTTCCTCGTCTTTTCTTCTGTTGAAGAGCCATTGGGGTAGGGCGTATTTTGTTGGTTCTTTGATTATTTCTTCTATTTTGTTGATTTCTGTTTCTGTGAGGAAGCCTACTCTCAGGTCGGGGTTTATGCCTGCTTGTTTGAGTATGGCGTTTGCGAGGCTTAGGCTTACGCCTTTGATTCTTGTTAGTGCGTAAATTGTTTTTATGGTACCTTCTACGTCGGTACCCATTATACGGAGTATGTGTCGGTATTCCTGTGACATTCTATTTTTTCATCCGTTCAAGCTTGAAACTAAAAAGGAAGTGATGTGTAATTTATTTAAACCTTCCTTTCCTAATTGCGTGGCGAAAGCATGCTGTTACGGGGCGTTTAGGGGTGCTTGTTTAGTTTTTTCGGTTTCTGTAGCCCGCGGTGACCTTTTGCTTTTTCGGTTGTTTTCCTGTGGCTTTTGCTTGGTTTAGTTTAAAGTAAAGAGCGCTATGCAGGGTCGGTGCATATTTGTAGCATATTTGGATCCTAATAGTGGTTCGTTGCAGAAACTATAGAGGGGTAGGTCCGTATTGGCGCCAAAAACGCCCAATAGCATGTTGAAAAACAAGCCTGAACCTATTTGCCGCCTAATAGCCAATAATGCAGAAAACTATAGAGGGGGTCTATTCAGCAAGGTCTAAAAAAGGGGGGGTTGTTGGAGACTACGTTTTTATGCTGTTTCTTTGGACATTTTTTTGGCTAAGGCGTAGACGATTGGTATCAGTATTATCGCGAAGGCTATCGCGAAGGCCCATGCTATGTTGGCGACTATGGCTGTGACGTTGGGGAACGTGGCGAATATGGCACCTGCGCCGATGACGAGGAAGATGCTGTAGAGGATGAATTTGGCGTATCCTGCGACTGGGATGAATTCTTTGTGGTCGTCTGTTATTGATTTTATTAGGCCGTCTGTTAGTGCTACGCCTGCTCCGATTAGTACGAAGCCTAGTATGAGCGGGTAGATGGTTTCTCCTGAGAGCAGCAGCAGGTCAAGGGCGAGTAGCAGTATGAAGGCTACTAAGCCTATGAGCAGTAGGTTTTTGAGCATGTCGGCTATTTCGGCTTTGGCTTCGGGGAACATTGGTTTGAGCATTTTTCCGATGAATGAGGCGAGGAAGTCGACGAGTATTATGCCGAAGACGATGATGAGGATTCCGCCGAGGAGCCTAGGCAGGTAGTCTGCTATGGCTGCGAGGTAGCTGCCGATTGTGCCGCCGACGTTGAGGATTTCTATGGCTAGGATTACGGCGAGTATGGTTATGAAGGCTTTGAGGACGGCGCCGACGAAGTTTGAGAGGTCTAAGCCTGCGTTTCTGAATGCTTGTCCTGCGGTGGTTTGTTCGAAGCCTTTTTCTATGCCGAGTTTTTCGATGATTCTGTTGACTGCTTTGCCTACGACTATGCCGATGCCGTAGCCGATTAGGATTATTATGATGGCTGCGATGACTGAGGGTATGGCTGCTATTATGTCTCCAACCATGTTGGAAAACATGTCACCGATGTTGAGTAGTAGCATTGTTTTTCACGCTTTTCTATTATTCTTGGGAATATTTATAAAACTGTCTCTAGGGTTTTGGTGGGTGGTTTAAAGGTTGTAGTTTTTTTGTGTTTTTTGTGGTTTGAGGGGTATCGGGAATGGTAATAGTTGGTTGTTGTTGGGGCTTGTGTCCTCAGAAATGTGTCATAAATCGTAATATAGGTTAAATCTTTTAAAGGTAATCTGCTATATTCAGATTAGAAAAATAGGTGTGATTGGTCATGAAGAAGAAAAATGGAGAAGAGGAGAAGATAAAGCACATTCTTACTGACCCGAAGTTGTCGGCGATGAAGGCGATGCTGGAGAAGGATCATGCGATTGATTGCCTGTTTCTGCTTCATCTTAGCAGGGGGAAGTGGAAGGAGGCGAAGGATTTCATGCGTGCGAACAAGTTGACGTTGAGTGATGGCACGTTTAGGGCGCGGATGATTGAGATTGAGCAGCTTGGCTTGGCGAAGAGCGAGCGTATTGATCCGCTTAAGAAGTACTATTTGATCACTGAGTTGGGTGAGAAAGTGGCGAAGCTTCTTCTCGGGTTCTTTGAAGAATTCGATGTTTAAGCTTGGCGGCATATTTTCGCTCAACTGTTGTACAGTTGGTTTTCTGCCGTTCGTTTTTCCATGGTTTTTTCCATGTTCTTGTTTTTTTCGTAGTTATGTTTTACACATAGATAATATTATGTATTAAGTCGTAAGATTTAAATCGGATACCTCCTCTAACATACTCATCAATCCCAAAGGAGGGATAGAAAGAGAAATGAAAACTTTAAGAAAAATAAGGAAAAACGCAAAAGCCCTAAGCCCCGTAGTCGCATCAATCATACTCATCGCAGTCACAGTCGCAGTCAGTATAGCAGTAGCAGCATGGATGGGAGCCTTAACAGTCGGATTCATGGGATCGTCCTCAATGACAATTACCGATGTAGGTTTTGCTAGCGGTACCACCATAACAGTTTATGCCAAAAATACTGGAACAAAAACAGTAACTGTCGCTTCAATAAAGATAAACAGCGCTAATGTAGCTACATGGAGTTCCGCGAACGGAACATCAATTGATGCTGGAAATACAGTCACTTTGACTCTGACCCAAGCGTATACTGATGGAAATCCATACAAGTTTGACATTTACGACGGTAGCGGACAAGTAGTTGGCTCATACCAAGCAACAGCGCCAAACTAAATTTCCCCATTGTTAAGCAAATAAAGGGGTAGGGTGAAAATAAAAAACACTCCAATCTCCCTTTCTCTTGTTTCCTCTCTGGAGGTGCAAAAAACAAAATGGTAGTAGAAATAAAAGAATACGAATCAGCCGAAGATATAGCCGAAACCCTAGATAAAGACATATCAAACACAAAAAGCACACTGGGCGAATACCTGCGCCGACTAGACGAAATACGATCCCTAGCCGAAAAATCAAAGAAAATACGCGAAGTAGTCATGAAACTCGCAGGCAAATCCAAAGCCACCGGCGAAAGCCTAGGCGAAATCAGCGTAGGCACCCTCAACATAGTCCTCGACGCCAACCCATTCCACGAACTCACCGCAATCGAATCCGTAGTCCGCAGCCACCAAGAACGACTCTTAGTACTGCAAAAAGCCCGCGAAGCACTCAAATGGCTAGACCAACTCGGCGACACAGAAGGCCTCAAATACCTAGTGGTTGAAAACGAAGGAGTCCCAGAACGCATACTGTTCAAAATCTCCTAAGTTCGCAGCCCAATGAAAATACCATCCGCAGGAGTCAGAAAAACATGGAAAACGAAGTGTACGCATTCGCACTCAAAAACACATTGACGGAAATTCAAAACGCTTGCCCAGACGTAACCAGCAACTTCATATTCAAAGACGGAAAAATCATAGCCAAAAACAAAAACACAGAACAAGAAACCGCAACTCAAACCATAGAAGCCTTCGATGCCATAGCCGAAAGGGCAGACCCAATAGGTGACCTGGAATCAATAACCATCCAAAGCACAGAAGGCAAAGTAAACATCGCCGCAATGGAAGACTTCTACTTAACAACCGTCTCGTCAAAAGAGGCAGATGAAAAATACGTTAACACCCTAACCCGAATTTTAATCCCCATAGTTATCAAGCTATCCGAAAAAATTCAGCCTGCCGCTCTAGACAAAGAGACTATCACAACCGAGCCTGAACCCGAACCAGAAGAAGATGACGCATACGAACCCCCCGAAGAAAACTTCGACCTAAACGAAAACAACGAAACCGAAGAGATGGACCAGCCCGAAGAAGAAGAACCCGCCATGCCCGAACCAGAACCAGCAGAAGAACCCGAACAATACGAACCAGAAATCGACGACGAACCCCTGCTTCCAGACCCCCCAGTAACACAGCTCATAGTCGAAAACCTCGGCGGCCTACTAGTTCCCTCAGACACAGTACGAGTCGACCAAGAAGTAATAGCACGATGGAACGAACTCTTCGGCGACAACAAAATCAAAGAAGTCGAAGTTGAAGCCCTAAACGGAAAAACAACCCGCTGCAAATTCAAAAACATCAAAAAATCAAAAGACACAGGAAAAGGCATAGTCAAAATGCCAGAAAAAATTCAGCTAACCCTAGAAACACAGCAAGGCGAACTCGTCACCATAAAACCCATAATCGAATAAACGAAGTGAACAAACAATGGCAAAGAAAAAATCAGCCCAAGAAAGCGCAACACCCATATTCGTTGATGAAGACGAAATCGCCGCGCCAGAAGATGACCAAACCTTTAAAGACCTAAACGAAAAACTCGCAAAAATCCGCAAAAACAGAGGCGTAATAGGCTACATACTTCGAAACACAACCTCAGCCACCATAGACCTCAAAGAACCAGAAAAAATAGTTGAATACGCCATCTTCTCATCCCAAGTGCTGGATTCCAGCCAAGAAATCTCAGACCTACTCGAAACAGGCGATGTTGAAAACGTCCTCATCGAAGGCAAAGAAAACAAAGTCCTCTGCATGAAAATCGACGGAAACAAAATCAGCATATTCATGGAAAAAGACGCAGACGACGCAGACATCCAAAAACAAATTTCACCCTAACCGCCCCCAAATTTTTTTTAATCATCTCCAACCCGCTTAATCGCTAAGCAACGGTTGTTTGAATCAGCAACTTCCTAAAATCCTTGTTAACCTTCACTTTCCGGTTCTCATGATCAAACTCGACAAAACCATACTTATCCAGAAACTCGGTGACCTGACGAAACTTCTGCTCAGTCAACTTCACACTAACTAACAACTCGTCTATTTCATGCCACTTCCCATCGCTGAGCAACTCTAAAATCAGCATGACTCTGGAAACCGTGCGTTACCCTCTCCTGAACAAGCATGTTGCCTCCACACTTAAATGCCTTATGAGTTTATCTTTTAGAACATTCCTATAGACAAATCAACCTTTTATCAATCCCCGCGAAAGACACACGCCACAGCCACCATCCAGAGAACCTCACTTCCTCAGCAGTTTAGCAATGAAAAAACCGTTACTCGCATGAATATGCGGATAAAGCCTCTGACACTCACGCAACCCTCTAAGACCAGGCACCCCAAGCTTCGGATTAATCTCCACAAGCGAAAAATCAGGATGCCCCTCCAAAAACCGCTCCACAACCAACTCATTCTCTTCCACCGTAATGCTGCAAGTAGAATAAACCAAAACGCCCCCAACCTTCACCTTCTCAGCACAGCTGTTAATCATCCGCCGCTGAATATCAGCCATCTTCCCAATCGACCCAGAAGTAAGCCGCCACTTAGCCGACGGCTGCTTGGCAAACACGCCCGTACTCGTGCACGGCGGATCCAAAACCACCACATCCGCCTCCAACACAAAAGGCAAAGAAACACAAGCATCCGCAATAACCGGCTCAGCTATCTCCACACCCATACGAGACACCTCTCTCCGCCACACCTGCATCCTCCGCAACGAATAATCCACCGAGAAAATTCCGCCGTGGTTCTGCATAAGCTGCGCCAAATACGTGGTCTTGGCACCCGGAGCCGCGCAAACATCAAAAACCGTCATCCCAAGCTTCGGGTCAGCAACCTCCGCCGCAAAACAGCTTGCCTTATCCTGAATGTAAAACAAGCCCTCCTGAAAACTCCGCGTGCCAGTCAAAGGCTGCCCCGCATCGGTCACCCTGTAAGCGTGCCTCAACAACTCAACCTTCTCCAACCCAACACCCTCCGCACCAAGCCTCTCCAAAATCGCCCCGTCAGAACCCCGAAGCGTATTCACCCTAACGTAAGTCGGCGGCGCATTCACGTTCGCTTCCAAAAAAGCCACAGCCTCCTTCCGCCCCAGCAGGTTAAAACAGTACTCCACAAACCAAGTCGGATGAAAAGTCTGCAAACCCACCCTTTCCACATCACCCACCGCCTCCAAAACGGGAGCAAGCTGCCGCGTAAGCAGAAAACCCAGAAACGGCTCAACCACCCTCAAAGTTCTCCAGCCCAAAATCGCCCTACCCAACTTCGCGATGTTCTCAGCCTCTTCCAAGTCAACAGCGCCCCAGCCCGTCACAACCCGCGTCTGGTAAACATAAAGCCGCAGAAACGCTTGAACCCCCATATTAAACTCGCCAATCTCCTGAGGCTGCAACACACTGTTCACAAACTTGTCTATGAGGTTTTTACGCCGAACAGTCTCAACAACCAACCCGTGAGCGCATCGGACAGCGTCAGAGTTGCGTATGCCTAACTGCTTAACCGTCCGCGCCAACGCCAAGCGCTCACTCAGCTTCTGCAGCTCAATCCAACTCAAGGTTTCGATGGCAACCGTCCAAGCATCCTTCAACAAAGCACTCACACAGCCCTAACCCACACACCGCTCAATAAAAACCCCGCCTCTCAAGCCAAAACAACTTCAACCCATTTATAAGAAGGTTACCGCCGAACAATAACAAGAGCCAAACCATCATATTTGCCGCCTATTTGGATCCTAATAGCGGTTCGTTGCAGAAACTATAGAGGGGTAGGTCCGTATTGACGCCGAAACCGCGCAATAGCATGTGGAAAACAGTGCACGGCACTTCCTTTAAATAAGGGGGCTATAGAAAAAAAATCGCACGCCAGTCCAGCAAGTCCAAACCTCCAAAAACCACACCACCACGTAACAGTCAGTAAAGATTTTAGTCTGCAACACCTATAGAGTAGCCAAAGGCGAAACGCGGGATGGCACAAAAAAACTTACT
>Ga0315532_1002390_pt1 | contig 12987 bp, 21 predicted proteins | sample SalMarWE160370MG_FD_203082 | JGI IMG/M metagenome (GOLD analysis project Ga0315532, IMG submission 203082) | Salt marsh sediment microbial communities from the Plum Island Ecosystem LTER, Massachusetts, United States - Salt Marsh Sediment WE1603-70 ... | reverse complement strand
ACTTCTTTTGCCTCATTCTCAGAAATCTTATCGATTAATGCCCTCAGATTTTCTTTTGTAGTTCTCATAATATATTCACCTTTTCTCAGTTATCTATCACCTTTTTTATTTATTATATATTATTTTTCAATTTTTTAAATTCTTTCGCCTATCTCATTTTTAAACTTTATTCTTATTTTTCTATTTAAAAAATAACATAAATTACAAAATATATCAATATATTCACATATTTTATTTTACAAAGTATAAGTATTTTATTTTTTTAGTAATTTATCGGCTTCATCGGTAGAAATTCAGTTAAAATTCGGTAGAAAACAAGGAGAAAACTCGATACAAAAAAAAATATTTATGATGTAATTATAAATGTCATTGCGAGCGACCGCAGGGAACGTGGCAATCTCGTCTAAAAACTAAAAACGAATAACGAAAAACTTATTTTCGACGAAGGAGGAAATATATGAATACCTTAGAAAATATCTTAATCAATATAGACCTGGAAAAAGCTTACGAGCGTTTAACTAAAAGAGAAAGAAAAATTATCAGTCTTTATTATTTGGCAGGATATACCGATGAAGAGATATCGAAATTTTATGGAATTAGCCGACAAATAATTACTCGTCTTCGAGGAAAGGGAATTACCAAATTAAAAAAATACTAAATATTTTTGGTTAGGGTGCTGCGAAATCACCTTTTTTTCTTTTCTATATAAGTAGAGGGGTAAATTGGTCGTCAGTAAATGTAGGGGTTCGATTCATCGAACCCGTCTGTTTCGGGGAGGATAAATCCGCCCCCTACCACTTGCAACTTGTAACTCGCAACTTGCAACTATTTCCGACGAAGAAGAAAAATCAAATGGATATTCATAATTTAACTGACCTCATCGCCAACCAGGGCTTCCCTATCGCCCTGTCAATACTCTTAATCTTTCGCATCGACAGATTTATGCAGGAGATAGTACTTGCCCAAAAAGATGGTTATCGTCAAATATTAGAAAATACTAAAGAGATACACAATACTATCACTACCCTGAATCAGCAGAACCGGGAGTATTATTCTCTGCGCTTCTCAGAAGTTCAGAAAGAACTCTCGGGAATAAAAGTAGAGCTATCCCGCCCTGTTAAATTCTCTTATTTACACAGGGTTCACCCCGTTAAAGCAAAAAAGGGGACTGGCTACTTTTTTGATTTAAAAAGCTACCTGTCCCCTTTTCTCCCCTTCTTATCAGTTTTCCTTTAATCCCTTTTATTTTTCGCACTTCTCCATGCTTAGTCAATATCAAGATGAATCAAAAGTGCCTTCTCTACCTTTTCTAATTTTTCAGAGAGCAAAGCACTTACAAAATTGACAAGTCTTTTCTTGTCTATAGTTCGAATTTGATTACATTTTACTTTAGAATCTTTAGGTAGATGAGTTTCTTCGCCAGGAAGAAAAACCTCAAATGGATAGATTTTTTCTATTTTTGATGTAATAGGAAGTACGGTTACCGTCTCAGCAAACAAATTATTTCTATCATTAGAGATTACCAAAGCCGGCCTTGTTTTTCCTATCTCATGTCCCACTACTGGCTCTAAGGATACAAACCAAATCTCACCTCTTTTAGGAAAATCCATATTATCTCCATTCCTCCAGAGTAATCTTTTCCCACTCCTGGTTAATCTCTTTATCTTCTTTTCTGGTTGCTTTATATCCTTCTATTAAAAGTTTATCCAATTTTTCTTTATTTATCCTATCAAGTTTTTCTTTTACAGCTACGGCAATGAAGCCGCTTTTGTTAGGAATATCTTTTATCTCTTGGGCAATTTCCTCTGGCAATGTAATATTTAACCTTTTCAAGCACATCACCTCCTGTATTAATTATACACTAAATAATACACAAGTCAATTATTTGTTTAAAAACTTATTACATCTATAAACTGGCTAACCGACAAACCGGCTAACTAAATTCACTTGCATCGCGTAACTCGCAACCATTTTCGACGAAGGAGAAAATCAAATGAATGTTGAAATATTAGCAGATTTGCTTGCAAATCAGGGCTTTCCTATCGCCCTGTCCATACTCTTAATCTTTCGCATCGACAGATTTATGCAGGAGATAGTAATTGCCCAGAAAGATGGTTATCGTCAAATATTAGAAAATACTAAAGAGATACACAATACTATCACTAACTTAAATCAGCAGAACCGGGAGTATTATTCCCTACGCTTCTCAGAAGTGCAGAAAGAACTCTCTGGAATGAAGGCAAAGTTGGGTTCACCCCGTTAAAGCAAAAAAGGGGACAGGTAACTTTTTTGTTACAAAAAGTAGCCAGTCCCCTTTTTTCTTTTCTCAAACTTGCTACTATTACAAAGGTATGAAACAGCACAGACCCCCATTTTAAGATCTTTAAATATTCCGATATATTCGTCCACGATGACCTACTCGAAGAATTATAATCTGATCTTCTTTGATATCAAATATCACCCTATAATTTCCAATGCAAAAACGATAATTTCCTATCCTTAAGTATGTTAAAAAATCAGCATGGGTAAAGGGATTCTGGGAATATCTTTCTAATGATTCTTTAATGCGTTTGTAAACTTGTTTATCTAAATTCCCAATGTCCTTAACTGCTCTTCTAGTATAAACTAATTTGAACTTCACTTTATATCTTTAAACACTTCCTCGTGAGTATAAACTCTTCCTTCTTTATAGTCACGACGAGCTTCCTCAATGCTTTTCAGATATTCAGGACTAGTAGCAGCTAAAAGATTTTCTAAGAAACTTTCTCTTTTCCTTTCCCCCAAACGCATAAGGGCGGAAACTATCTGGTTGAAAGATATCCCTACAGGTAAAACCTTTGATTTATGATCATCCACAGTTGTTTTGGAATTACTCATACTTTTACCCTCCCTTACAAAAAACTTTATTCCGAAATCTTAATCTCCTCGTTGTCTCCTTCTTTATCTATTTTCTCCCTTATCAGAATAGCTCATCAAAATCTAAAAGTCAACTGTAAATGCTTGTGAATGCTTGTCGCATCCCGCATTTTTAACCGCTAACGAGCTAACTAAATAATCTTACATCTTGCAACTTGCAACCTCTCTTACAAATCGATCGCCACCGCCCCGATATGATTATCTTTCAAGGTAAAGAAGTTAAACTTACTGCTATGGGTTTCTCTTTGTTATACTTATTGGCTCAACATAGAGGACTGGTAGTAAGTTATGAAGAAATTTAAAGGAGTTGTGGCAGGATGAAAAGGATGCAATTTATACTCGGATAAATTATCATATCTGCAAAATCAGAAAAGATATCCTAAAAATAATATATAAAAAAGAAGCTGATACAAAAATGATTAAAAATATTATTAAAGCAATCCCCGGCAGAGGTTTAATGCTAAATATTAAAGATGAGGAGATCCTGCTAAACTAATCAATTTTCTAATTTCTATATTTACTTTCGTTATTATTTCATCTTTGACCCTTCCAAATTCCATACCTTATCATCTATATCATTATTCCAAAATCCTAAGCTTGTTTCACTGGCTAATTCTAAATCTTTAAACTTTTCTCTTCTTCTTTTCATATTTAAATAACCTACAAAATCTAATACTTCTTTTGCCTCATTCTCAGAAATCTTATCGATTAATGCCCTCAGATTTTCTTTTGTAGTTCTCATAATATATTCACCTTTTCTCAGTTATCTATCACCTTTTTTATTTATCTCCTCTCCCATACTCATCATCAAATCTCACGATATCATCTTCTTCTAAATACTCTCCCATTTGTACTTCTATAATTTCTAAAGGAATCTTGCCCTGATTTTCAACTCTATGTTTTTGCCCCACTTTTATAAAAATACTTTCACCGGCTAAAATAAATCTAACTTCATCGTCTAAAGTAACTTTAGCCATACCCTTAACCACTATCCAATGTTCACTTCTATGATGATGCAGTGTCATTCCCATGAAAATGGGAATCCATTATCCCCTCTCCCCTCGGAGGGAGAGGGTTAGGGTGAGGGGGAATTCACTAAAAACTGTCTTTTTATTTTGCATTTTTCTTTGGATTTTATTTCTTCATCACTCATTACTTATTACTCATCACTGTATCCGCAACTTGCATCTTTCTTTATATTTTATATTTTGTTTTTTACTCGCAACTAAATTCTTATTTTTCTTTATCACAAATTACTTATTACTGTATTTGCACCTTGCAACCTTCTTTATCTTTTCTTCCCTCGATACTTGATACTGTTTTCCACTCTATCTATATACTGTTTCAGGTCTTAGAAAATTTTAAAATATTTTCTATTTATCTAATGCCTGGCATAAAAATTATCCTTTCGATTTTTCCCTTGACAATAAAGATAATAATGTTATTATGTAATAAATAGATGTCCTAATTAGACGGAGGTATATTATGACTACTCAAGAAAAAGTAACTATTTCATTACCCAAAGATTTAGTCAATACCCTAAGAGAAATAATTCCTGACAGAAAGAGAAGTAAATTTATTGCTGACTTATTAAAAAAACAATTCCAAAAACAAAAAGAACAAGCCCTAATAAAAGCTTATAAAGATGCTTACACTGAAATAAAAACAGAAAATCAAGAATTCGAAGGGACTATAAATGATGAGGTATCCTAAAAAAGGAGAAATATATTTAGTCAATTTTGATCCAACTATCGGACACGAAGTAAAAAAGAAAAGACCTGCTCTAATTTTATCCAATAATATTCACAATCAATATTCACCCTTAGTTACTATTGCTCCCTTATCTTCCAACACAAATAAGGTATACCCTTTCGAAATATATATTCCAAAGACCATGGCAGACTTACACGAAAATTCTAAAATAATGATTATACAACTTAGAAGCATAGATAAACAAAGGCTAATAAATAAAATAGGAAATATTGAAGACAGAGAAATTACAAATAAAATAAACAAAATAATCAGCGAACATTTCGCCCTATAATTTACCTACAATTACCTCCGGAACTATTTGATTTTATAAATGAAACAAAGGCACCAGAGTTGTCATAAAGAAAATAGACAGGCGGGACGCCTGTCCTACTCTTGTTTTCTCCTCCTCCTTCGAGGGGGGAGGATTAAGGTGGGGGTGAGTGAATTAGTATTTTTGTCCTTCTTTTTCTTCATCGATACTCAATACTGTTTTTCTATCTTGCATCTTTATTTATATCTTGCATTTTAATTGGTGAATTGGGCAATTAAATAATCTTGCAACTCGCATCTCGCAACTTGCATTTATTGTATTTTTCTTTTTTCTGTCATTGCGATGGAGTGAAACGACTGAAGCAATCTCTACTAAAAACTAAAAACGAATAACTAAAAACCATCCTATCCTTTTGCATTTTAATCGGTCAATCGGTCAATTAAATAATCTTGCACCTTGCAACCATCCTTATCTCTTCTTCGCTATATACTCTATACTCGATACTGTTTTTTGCTTGATACTATATACTGTTCTTGTATCTTCCATCTTGTCTTTATCTCCTGTATTTTCTTTTCTATACTCGATACTTGATACTTGATACTGTTTAGTTTACTGTAACCAGGGAGGTGATTTTATGATCAAATTTTCGCTCTTCTCTTCATCTTAGATTATCATAAACAAGCAAAACCGGGAATATTATTCCCTGCGCTTCTCTGAAGTGCAAAAAGAACTCTCCGGCATGAAGGTGGGGTTAGGTTCATCCCGTTAAAGCAAAAAAAAAGGGGACTGGTGTAAATGGCAAGTAGAAATGCACCTAGCGCGGAAAACAATTTTGCACCTCCTAGAAAGAAAAAAAATGGCTTAATCCTCCTCTTCTTTTTTAATTCTAAATGATTCCCCACTTAAATTAAATACTTTGGAATGATGAAGTAACCGGTCTAGCATGGCTACGGTCATCACTTCATCTCCCATCATTTCAGCCCACTCATCAAATTTTTTATTAGATGTAATGATTACAGATGCCTTCTCATAAAGCTCACTTATCAAGTTAAAAAATAGATTAGCCTCCTTTCTTTCTATCGGTGTGTAGCCTATCTCATCGATGATCATCAGATCTGCTTTTAAGATCCGGCTTACTCTAAAGCCTGCCTTGCGCTGAATATCCACCATTTTTAACAGCTTAACCAGGGTGGTCATCCGCTCAAAGCATACCGTATAACCTGCTCGTATGGCCTTCAGTCCAACGGCTATGGATAGATGAGTTTTCCCCAAGCCGGGTGGTCCAAAAAACAAAAGATTGCTGTGATTATCCAGCCATAAGAAATCCAGAAGGCTGGATAGGTCTGACTTAGTGATACCTTTTACTCTGACAAATTGGAAATCGTCCAGGTCTTTTTCTACCGGAAAATGGGCTCCTACCAGATTCCGCTTAAGCCTTCTTTCTGTCCGGTAGTCTATCTCTGCCTTTAAAAGAAGGTCCAGGAAACTCAAATAGGATATTTTCTTTTCTTCGGCCTCAGTTATCTCGTTATCCAGATTAGGGATCATTCCTTTCAGCTTTAAGCTTTCCAGTAAACTGACTATCTGCTGATATTTTCTCATGGCCGTACCTCCGAGGAGGCATTTACCAGAGCACGGTAAACTCCGATATCTCTCTTTTCTACTTGAAATTCTTTCTTCTCATGGGGAATATCCCTTAACTTAGAACCAATTTTTACCTTTGGTAGTGCTAATTCTGCTTCTTGTTGGTAATACTGATAAGTATCGTATAGATTTGCCATGGAATAAGTCCGATTCTCCAGACACAGGTCTATGGCCTGTCCTAGATGCTCCCTTTCTATTCCCTGGGAGAATTTCTTTAGTGCATCATGATACTGATCCCGGAAATAGCGGGTATACATCCGAAAGTTCTTATCTACAAATTCACTCCAGCTATCTAAGGCAAAAAGGCTCTTTAGCTCCTCTTTCAATTCCCTCTGACTGTGCTCTTTGTGGTGGCATCTGGCACGGTTTGCTATCCGGCTTCCCGGAATAGGAGATATAACATGTTCTGCTATCTTTTCTCCGGTACGGATATCGTAAATGAAAAGCCTTTCTGCGGTTTTATAGATCTCTACTTCCCGCTCCCGGTATTCCAAAGGGACCGGATACTTACCAGCATTCACCGATATCTGACCCATAATATCTGCTTTCCGTCTCTCTCTGGCATTTAAGTTATCCTTCCGGTAGATGGAATTCCTCAATGTCCTTAAATGGGACTTCTCTTCAATAAACATTTCTTGGGGAATACGCCGGGTGGCCAGTGAAATCTTGCCATTGGCCCGCCGGTGTAACCACTTGAACAGCCTTTCCTGGGCCTCTTCAATGTTTTCAAAATCTCTTACGCTTAGAAAGTTTCTCTTGATGAACTTAATCAGATTCTCTATCTTCCCCTTGCTCTCCGGGTCACTCTTCCGGCAGACATACATCTTTAAATCCATTTCTTCTATAAACTGCTTAAAATCCTTAGTGTAGATGATATCTCCTCTGTTTTCACTTACTACCATCACCTTATCCTGGTCTATTACCAGTTCTTCGGGTATTCCCCCCAGGTACTGGAAGCAATCCAGGAGATGGTGGATCAAATCCAGAGTGGTAAAGGGTCTATCCTGTAGGGCACAGTATTTGTAGCGGCTGGCAGATAAAACCGCTGCAAATATATAGAGCTTTAAGCCTCTTCTGGTACGGTATTCTCCGAAATCGATCTGCAACTGTTTCCCGTAGGGAAGCTCTGCCACAGGAGAATATATCCGTTTATTACCATTTAATTTCAGCTGTTCTGTCTCTACCAGGAAGCTGATATAGTTACGAAAACTCCTCTCCGTACCCGGCAAAGACCCTAGTTTCTCTTCAAGATAATCATATACCGCCGATTTTTCCAGCCTTTGAAAATCATTTACCTGGTATAGATCAAGAATAGAGGGCTGATAAGGCTCAAATAACTTGGTCCGATACCTCACTTTTTCTATATAGCGAGCGTATTTTTTCTCTGACATATCGTAATATTTAAATACTGTCCGCTTGTTTAATCCAGTTTCTCTTACAATATCTGCTTTGGTAAACCCTTTTCTCTTAAAATACTGAATCTTTTGATACATAATCTTGTTAACCATATCTTCAGTCCTTTCCTTATAGTATTGATTCTTATTCATACTATAGTAAAGAACTGCTTCTTTTAAAAGGTGCATTTTTATTTTCCACCTTAGGTGCATTTTAGTTTACCATTTCCAGACTGGTTACTTTTTGTAATAAAAAAGTTCCCTATCCCCTTTTTCCCCTATATGGTTTTATTATTTATTTTTTCCTTTAAGCTAAAAACTGATAACCAACAACTAAAAACTAAAAACCTGTATTTATACTAACGACTAATTTAGCCCCCTTTTTATCTTTCACTTGCTAACTATATTCTTCTCTCTTTATCTTATCTGCTATAAAGACTTACTCTTCAGCCAATTAAGTATTTCTTTTTTAAAAGCATTAAAAAGTTCTAATTTTTCCAACAAATATTGATACACTCTCCTGCGGTCAATTTCCCCGTATTCATGAACTAATATGTTTCTAAAACCTGCTATCCCCTCTAATCTTGAAGCTAAATTTTCAGAAATAATCTTTTTTCTAAAAAGAATAGAAACTGCTTCTTGATTATCTTCCGGTTTTTCCCAGGCTTCCTCAATAATCACCAAATTTAAGGTATCCAGGACCACTTGACAGCTCAATTGTAAGTAGCGCTCCGCCAATCCATAAAGATGAAAGTCTTCCAAAAACTCCTCTGGGCTTTTTATTTCTTTTTTTAGTTTCTTAAGATTGCTAAGGTATCCGTCTAATTGTTGCAACTTTTCGAAGATTTTTTGCCAGGTTATCTCGCTCATAGGGCCTCCTTAAGAGACCTTTGGAGGTAGGCTTCATTGTATTCCTTAATAAAAGGTCGAAAATCATAATATTCCTGCATAGTTTTTAATTCAAAGTCAATCCTCTGGGCATGATCTCTCTCCAAAATTATCTCTCCTTCTTTAATAATAACGAATTTGAAAAATATTGATCTTACTTCATTAAGAATAATTACCTCAACCCTCTTTTTTAAAAGGGATTGAATCTTCTCTATTAAGAAAAGGCGTTTTTTAAAAAAATCTTTGACCTCTTTCTCCTCAAGGTAAAAAGCCAGATCTATATCGCTTTCTAAATTGGTCTTTCCCAAAGCCATCGAACCAAAAAGATAACCAAAAAGGATGCCTCTTTCTTCTTCTAAAACTAATTTTAATTTATCTTCAATTTTAGAAATATCCTTCTCCATAGTTTATCTACCTTTCCATAGATCATCTACCTTTACGACCCATACGTAATTATAACACATACTAAAAAATTAAAATAGCCCGCTTACCCTCATAGGACAGGGTGGCACTCAAGTAATATTGAGTGCCACCCTGTCTATTTCTTATATCCGCCCCCGTTAAATGTAATATAAAAAGGGGACTGGCTACTTTTATAAAAAAGTATTCTGTCCCCTTCTATTCCTCCCCAAAAATCAGGATTGAAGTATCCTTAAAAATCCTCAAATAACCAAAATGTAACTTTTGTGCCTGGCACTTTTTTTTCATTTTACCTTTTCTTTAATATAATCAACTATTTCCCCTGCTAATCTAACTGCTTCACCAGCTGCATCACTGGTATAAACTTTTGCTGGAATACTATCGGGTAATCCATTAGGATATCTTGTGGGTATATAATAACCATCAAGTATAGCCCATTTTTTTACTTTCTTTAAAAAATTAGCCTCATATTTTGCTGCCAAATGACACAACCTTTCTACAGAATGTCCAATAACTATCTCTTCTCCTTGATTATATAAAAAGGCTTTTAAAGCTTTCTCTCCAACCTGTTGGGATAAAAAACAAGCTATATGATAACCACCTCTCTCAGCTAAGTCTTTTGCCCATTTTAAATCCTCTATGGCCTGTTCTAACCATCTTTTCCCCTCTTCTTTTGCTTCCTTTCTCATATAACACCAACTCCTCCGCTAAAATCTTTTTAAAAAATGGCCTCTCCTTTATCTTCTCAAATTCCTCAGGTGTATAGCATAAAATATCCACATCTACTGGAAGGTGTAATAGAGAATATATATCTTTTAACCTCTCTAAAAAATTTTTTTTAGTATTCATTATAATAAGAATATCTAAATCCATAAAAAGATCTGGCTCTTTTTTAGGATAAGATCCAAAAATGCTTATCTTCTCTACCTTACCTGTGAGTTTCTCTATAACCCTTTCTAAAGATTTCTTTAAAAGCTTAGCGTATTCTCTTCTTCTCTCCTCTTCCTTTTCCAATTATATCCCTTCTTTTGCCTTATTAATATTAACTAATTATCAAATGATGCCACATATCTATTTTCTTTTATTTTTATTATAACATACCTTAAAAAAATAAAATACCTTTATCTCAAATCCCGCCACTAAAGTTATCATAGTCATTATTCTTTTATCTTACTACTCCACAAAAGTTTATATTAACCGAATAAGTACATTTTTTGATAAAAAGATATGTATTTTTTTTTTGACAGGCATCATATTTTGTGATATTCTGTGCATAGAGGTGATGCATGATGAGGACTACTATTAATATAGATAAAAATCTTATCAAAGAAGCATTAAAATTATCTAAAATAAGCACTAAAAAAGAATTAATTAATCTTTCTTTAAAAGAATTTATCAGAAAAAAACATTTGGAAAAGTTAAAAAATAGATTAGGAAACTGTGACCTGAATATTGACCTTTCTTCTCTAAAGGAAATGAGAAAAGATGAATAGAGAAAATAAACTATTTTTAATTGATACTTCAGCCTGGATTTTAGGTTTAAAAAGAAATTCTTCAGTTCAGATAAAAAATATATTAATGGAAATATTGGATAAAGACCAATCTGCTACTACTGGTATAATCATATTAGAACTTTTACAGGGAACAAAAACAAAAAAAGAATATGGAGAGATTTTTTCAGATTTATCAGCTCTTCATTATTTTGAAGAAAATAAAGAGATATGGAAAAAAGCCTCACTACTTGGATTTGAACTTCGGAGAAAAGGGAAAACTATTCCCTCTACTAATCTTCTAATTGCAAGTATTTCCCTTTATTATGATCTTGATATTCTTCATGCAGATAATCATTTCGAAATAATTAAATTATATTCAAACCTAAAAACAACAGATTTGAATAAAATATAATTCTTCCCCTCTACTTCTCATCTCCTCCCCCTTTGAGGGGGGAGGATTAAGGTGGGGGTGAGTGATTTGGCATTTTTGTATTTTACCCGCAACTGTTCCCCACACCTATACGCTATACGCTACCCGCTCCACGCTAACTAATACTAACGACTATTTTTACTGAATGACTGATAAAGATAGAAGACTGGTTAGTTTAAAAATTATTAAAAAGGAAGTACATATTAAATATTCATAATTTAACTGATCTAATCTTAGAGATCTCTTCATCCGTAAATTTCAATTGTCGAAGAACTCTTTTACAGTAAATAGAATCTAAAGCTTTCTTTCCCATTTGAACTGGTGCTGAATACCGCTTTCCTTCAACAGTTCTAGAATATATAGCATGGTCAGTTTTGCCCTGTCTTACAAATTTAGCTCCTCCCTTTTCCAAAAGTTTACACAATTTTTTGCTTGACATAGAAGGAATTTTAGACATAAGATGGCACCTCATAAACTTCCAGAGGTCTCAAAAATTTTCTTTCTTTTACCCAATCAGGTTCTGTATCTGCTAAAAATTCAATAAGTTCCTCTGTAGAAATTGGTGAAACTACTGTCTCTGGGTGTTCTTTCACATCTTGCAGATATATCTCTATTGCATTTTTAAGATTTGTCTCTGTTTCAGGAAGATCTCTTCCTCTTGCTGTTACATTTAGTTCTAAACATATTGCCACATACTCCAATTTGGTTTTTCGTATTAATGCTGTGTATGTTTGTTTCATTATTTACACCTCCTTTTTTCCTCTATCTATAACATTTTCAAATTTTCTATTTCCAAATAGGGCAGATTTCTAATTAAAGAAATAATCTTCCTGCTTAGCGATTTTAATCCTTTATTTTTCATAGTACACAATCATTGTATATTACCAGAAACCGAAAATCGATAAAACCGTATTTTTAATCAATGAATTGACAAGTTGGTCAATTAAATACTCTTGTATCTTCTGTATTTTTCTTTCTTTTTTTTCTTACTATTCACTATTCACTAACGACTATTTCAGCTTGTCCCCTTTTATGCCTATCCCTTTTTATGACTTTCATGCCGTTCAATCCTTATGAGAGAATTATCTATTTCTTCTTTAAACTCAGAATAAAGGCTAAAGATGCTCTTTATCAGAGGTTTTAATTTCGCTTTATCCAAGAGGAAACCATTAGCCATATAATACCAACCCATCTTTTTCTATAAGTCTATTAAATTGACAATCTCTGCTTAGATCGATAACATCCACCGGTTTAGATAAATCCCTATATAATTCCCAACAAAAATCGAAAAATAACTCAGGAGCTACACCCTGGACACCTACATCAATATCTCTGGCCTCAGTTCTTTCTTTCGATGAGCCGAAAAGAATAATCTTTTTCAATTTGTATTTCTTGGCATATTTCAATATTATACTCATATCATTTTCGGATATCATCTTTCATTCCTTCTTCTCGCTCAAAAACTCCTAAAATTTCAAACCAGTTTAATCTTTTTACTTAATCCTGTATAGTATGTAGTAAGTTATCTACTATACAGGATAAATATATCTATTTTCTTTTATTTTTATTATAACATACCTTAAAAAAAATAAAATACCCTCAATTTTACCCTGTCTTAAGTATTATTTTTTGACCACCCTAAATCAGCAAAATAGAGAATACTATTCTCTGCGCTTCTCACAAGTGCAGAAAGAATTATCCGGAATGAAGGCAGAGTTAGGCCCGCCCTGTTAAATTCTTTTATTTATACGGGGCCCGCCCTGTTAAATGCTTTTATTT
>Ga0315532_1002388_pt1 | contig 12994 bp, 14 predicted proteins | sample SalMarWE160370MG_FD_203082 | JGI IMG/M metagenome (GOLD analysis project Ga0315532, IMG submission 203082) | Salt marsh sediment microbial communities from the Plum Island Ecosystem LTER, Massachusetts, United States - Salt Marsh Sediment WE1603-70 ... | reverse complement strand
AAGCCGCTGCGGCGGTATTAAAAATCTACCTCTTTGCCTTCATAAATACATTCAAAAAGCTTTCTAAATTCTTCATTGCTGGCAGTCCTTTTAATAGTTACGGCTGTGGCATCTTGGCCAGCGTTTTCTGTCAGTTTATCTAGACTAGCTTCAAAATCTTCCTTACTGATTTCGAGTTCTTTTAAAGAGTGAGGAATATCGATCGCAGTCAATAGATTAAATATTTTCTTAACCAGTGCTGCTACATCTTCAATTCTAAGATAGTAAGCAAATTCGACGAGAAGATCCATAACCTCAGGCTCTTTAGCCTCGAATTGAAGAGAATAGGGAAGACTTATCCCACAAGCTTGGCCATGGGGTAGGTGAAAAACTGCTCCAAGGGAATGCCCCAGACTATGTGAAAGCCCGACCTGAGAATTTCCAAAAGCTAGGCCAGCGATGCTAGCTGCAATATGCATTTTTTCTTTGGCTTCTCGATCATTTCTGTCGTTGTAAGCTCGGGGCAGGTATTGAAAGATCGTTATAGCTGCTTTAATAGCTAAGCCATCAGCGAAATCACTCTTCCACTCAGAGATATATGCATCAATTGCATGGGAGAGGGCATCCATGCCGGTATTGGCTGCCACGTTAGGGGGAAGAGCTTCGGCCAAAGATGGATCGACAATGGCTATATCAGCTCCGGCCTTGATGTTTACGGTTGGGGTCTTCCTCTGTTCATCTTTTTTTGTTAGAACGATGGCTGTTGTTGCTTCTGACCCGGTGCCAGAAGTTGTCGGAATCAGGATTAAGGTTGTTTTTCCGATTTTAAGTGGAATAAACGGAGTAATATTTTCGATTTCTAGCTCTGGCATTTCATAGAGCACTCTAATGGTTTTAGCAGCATCCATTGGCGAACCACCACCAAGGCCAATGATCACATCACTTTCAGTTTTGGCAATCATCTCTTTGCCTTTTATAACCGTCTCATAAGATGGGTCGGGTTCTACTTCATCAAAAACGACAGATTCCATATCCAGAAGACTCTGAATTTTTTGAACATATCCCAGTTCCATCATAACTTTATCAGTGACAATAAAAGCCCGCTTTCCTGCTACTTCTCTCAGTTTTTCTAGGGCATCTTCACCGAAAAATATGTCTGGCGAAATAAAATACCACATTAGTCTACCTCCTTCTAATTTTCAAGGCGCTTACTCGTACGCCAAAGGGATTTCTTCTTCAGAAATTCTTCCCCCGTTGATCAAAGAATTCTAGCAGCCCGCATTTGCACTCCGTAGCGCATATGCCAAGTTGTGGCATATGAAGATTATATCAAATATATCAGTGTGGCAATTTTAATTAATTGAAGTTGCGGCAGAAACTTGGCTCGAAATGCGGTCTGCTGGAAGAGGAAAGGAGCTTCTCCGTTATATTCCAAATTCGGATCTCAGTTCTTTAAGTAGAGCTTTTAATGACTCGCGTCTCTCTGGGCTTAGTTCATCTGGACACACTAGGTCTACCTCTATTGATAGTTTTACTAATTTTATGGCGGCCGGAGCGGCTAAGAGAAGCTTTGCTACATCTCCTTTTGCCACCTTTATATAAGGATTTGAAGGTGTAGGTGTCATCATAGCCTTTACCACATCAAGCCTCTTTTTTGTTTCTGGGTTTTCCTTTATTACATTCTTCCATATTTTATATCCACCCTGAAGAATATAATCTGCCTTTTCACCTGCCTCTTGGGGGACGAGCCTAGCGAACTCGCACTCCCCATGCCAGAGAGACATAAAGGCATAGAGATCTTCTATTATCCCTGCTTCAGGATCAGCTGAAATAAGCAGGACAACTGAACCCTCCCATTTTGCAGCTAGTTGTTTGTATTCGTCGCTTTCCTGAATCTTTTTTTCAAATTCCGAAACCCACTCTGGCGTAAACAATATGTATGGCTTTGTTTCTGCTCTCTTTCTTTCTTCAACTAGCTTGGCATACGCTTCGTCCCATTCTTTTGTCCCATATTGATAAGTCATAGCCCCTCCCTTTTTTCAAGTTATTAAACTTTGAGTGCTACAGTATAACATACTATGATAATCCCTCTATAGATAGTATTAGCGCATCTCTGAAAAAAGCGGCGTTCACTTCATTCATGCTCTAATAGAGAAAAAGTAGGGCCCATCAGCCTTATGGGAAACTCTGGTAAGCTCAATCAAGAGCATCACATGTGGGGGAAAAGAGTATGAGTGATAAGATGTTAGCGGTTCTTTGACATATTACCTTTTTTGTGCTAAGCTACCGTTTGAGAAAGTTTAAGCTACCTCCCGGCAAATAAGGCGAGGGGCTTTTAGTTATAATCATAATTCATACAAAAATAGATTAGAAGCTCTCTTTAATTATTCCTCAGAATGCTCCTCTTTTGCTCGGGGGGTGGGGGAGGAGGAAGCAATGAGTTCCTCTGGTGGTTGGGGTCTTATGTGGCTCCGGAAAGTTCCTATACATGTTTTTGTTGCTATAATCGGGGGTTTGGTAATTGCCCTGTTGATTTCAGCGCTTATGGCATTTCCTCTTTCCATGCTTCCCGGGTTATGGGGAATGCTTGCCCCGATTGCAGTCGCTATCCTCCTGTGCTTGGTTATTACCTCCGTTACGGTAATGCGAGCAAGAGACCTGTTCCAGGTGTTTGGTATCTCTGTGTCTGAGCGGCTTGGCGGCAAGGGTAGGAGAATGCCTCACAACGGGCAGGTCGTTGTCGATACTAGCGTTCTTATTGATGGGCGCATCGCTGATATAAGTCGGACTGGATTTGTCCCTGGGTCATTGATTATCCCCAGATTTATTCTTAATGAATTGCAGCACGTCGCTGATTCTTATGATTCGGTACGGCGCGCACGGGGGCGCAGAGGTCTGGAGATGCTAACCAAATTACAGAAAGAGTCGGATATTCCCATGGATATCTCTGAGATTGACTTCGAGGATGTTCCAGATGTTGATGCTAAGTTGGTGAGACTGGCCAAGGTTCTCGGTTGCGCTATCATTACTAATGACTTCAATCTGAATCGGGTTGCTGAGCTCCAGGGGGTACAGGTGCTTAATATTAATGAATTGGCCAATGCTCTAAAACCAGTTGTCCTTCCTGGCGAGGAGATGGAAGTTCGTGTCATACAGGAGGGAAAGGAGTTTGGGCAGGGTATCGGCTTCCTCGACGATGGAACCATGGTTGTGGTAGAAGATGGGCGGCGTTACATTAACAGTAGCATTGAAGTGGTGGTTACGAGGGTTCTGCAAACGGCGGCGGGACGGATGATCTTCGCTCACACTAGAGCGGAGTGACGAATGGGTAAGGTTGGTGCCGTCATTGTTGCCGCTGGTAAAAGTAGGCGAATGAGAGGGGTAGATAAGGTCTTCGCCAAAATAGCCGGCAAGCCCCTCCTCGCTCATGCAGTTGATGTCTTTCAAAATTGTTCCTCTATTGATCAGGTGGTTATTGTATTAAGCGAGGATAATCTTACTGTGGGGAGGAGACTGGTGGAGGAGTATCACTGGTCTAAGGTGGGTGTAGTGTGCCGAGGCGGGGCTCGACGACAGGATTCGGTGAAAGAGGGGCTTAAGAACCTCTCTGGCTGCCAATGGGTGGTGATACATGACGGAGCTCGCCCTTGCATCAGTGTAGATTTAATTGAAGCAGGGATTAAGGAGGCTAGCCAGTGTGGCGCTGCTATTGCTGCTATACCGGTTGCTGATACTATCAAGGTTGTTTCTCCAGGCTCCTTCGTCGAGGAGACGCCACCTCGCCAGGGCCTTTGGGCTGCCCAGACTCCTCAGGTGTTTCGGGTTGACATAATAAATGAAGCCTATCAAAAAGCTCAGGGTTACGCCACAGACGATGCTACTCTGGTTGAAAATCTAAATTATCAGGTTAAGGTCTACCCAGGTTCTGATGCCAATATTAAGGTGACAACCCCGGATGACCTCTTGTTAGCAGAGGCTATCCTAAAAAGCAGGCAACGAGGCTAGGAAATCGATTTCTTGCTCCCTTTTTGCCTTGCGAATGGAAAGGGGCCTTTGGTGAATATGTAGCGGTGGGCATTCATGCGCAATTGCACAGTCAACAGGGACAAACACATTTAGGCGACCGCCAACAAACGAATCATGGCTGCAAAGCAGGTTGCAAATAGGTTATGCTAGATACCGTTAGTGGCGAGCCCTTCGACAAGATCAGGGAGGACGGAAGCGGATATATTTTTAAAGAAAAGTACGAAGAATGCGTATTGGAATTGGATATGATGTCCATGCTTTAGTTGAGGGGCGTCCCCTTGTTCTTGGGGGAGTGAAGGTACCCTTTGAGCGTGGTCTGTTGGGCCACAGCGATGCCGATGTATTAGTGCATGCCGTTATCGATGCCCTATTGGGCGCCGCCGCTTTGGAGGACATTGGCACCCACTTTCCCGATACTGATCCTCAGTATGAAGGTATCTCCAGCATATTGCTTCTAAAGCGTGTTCGAGATATGATTCATGTTCAGGGCTTTGTTGTAGGAAACATCGATGCCACGATTATTGCCGAAGAGCCTAAGCTGTCTGCCCACATCGATGAAATGCGGCGCAATATCAGCGATGCCCTAGACATCGCCAAAGAGCAGGTTTCGGTTAAGGCGACTACCTCGGCGACGCTTGGCTTTTTAGGCAGAGGAGAAGGCATCGCTGCCCATGCGGTAGCTTTGATCGAAAGGCGGTAGAATGAGAGTCTTCAACACCCTTTCGGGTCGAAAAGAGGAGTTTGTGCCTGAGGGCGACCCGATAAAGATGTACGTTTGCGGGGTTACGCCCTATAGTGAGTGTCACATTGGGCATGCCATGAGCTATATCGTTTTTGATGTCATCAGGCGCTATCTCGAGTTTCGTGGCTATAGGGTGAAGTATGTACAGAACTTCACCGATGTCGATGACAAGATTATAGCTCGCTCAAATCAACTGGGGGTTTCAGCCAGGGAGCTTGCCGAGGGATTCATCACCCAGTACTTTGTTGATATGGATGCGTTGAATGTAAAGAGGGCAGCCATTTATCCTAGGGCTACGGAGGAGGTCCCTAAAATTATCGAGGTAGTCGAAGGATTAATCGAAAAGGGGCATGCTTATCAGGCTGGAAGCGATGTTTATTTTCGAGTGGCAAGCTTTCCGCAGTATGGAAAACTCAGTGGACGGCCTGGCTCATGGCAAAAGTGCTACATTGATGCTGGCGACAGCGAGGAGCGGCGGGCAGGTGAAGAGGGTGAGAAACCACAGGAGGACAAAGAAAGTCTTTTGGACTTCACTCTGTGGAAGGGGGCTAAACCTGGTGAGCCTTCTTGGGAAAGCCCCTGGGGGCTGGGAAGACCTGGCTGGCATATTGAGTGTAGCGCTATGTGCTTGAAATACCTGGGCGATACCGTTGATATTCACGGTGGAGGGCAAGATCTCGTTTTCCCTCATCATGAGAACGAGATCGCTCAATCGGAGGCATTTACCGGCTCTGCTCCCTTTGCTAAGTACTGGCTGCATAATGGGCTGGTGCAGCTTGGCGAAGAGAAGATGAGCAAATCACTGGGCAATTTGATCACTGTTAAAGAGGCTCTTGAGCGCTGGAGTGCTGATGCTTTACGGCTTTTCGTGTTGAGCTCCCATTATCGAAGCCCTATCACCTATAGTGAGGAGGGGCTGGAAGCAGCGGGGAAAGGGTTGGAAAGGCTATGCCTTGCGGCGCATCGGGAGAGCCCTGACTCATCGGGGATGGCGGTTGAGGTTGCGCCATATCGTGAAAGGTTCATGGAGGCGATGGATGACGATTTCAATACTGCTCAGGCCATCGCCGCTCTCTTCGATCTGGCGAGGGAGATGAATCGAGCTGCCGAGGAGGGCTCAGCTATAGATGAGGCTCAGAGAATGCTCAACGAGCTCGCTAGTGTGCTGGGCTTGACCTTGCAGGAGGCAGAAGTCCATCTTGACGTTGAGCCTTTCACGCAGCTATTGAATGAAGTCCATGCCAAGTTGAGCAGTGTCGCTCCAGACTTGGCAGCGGAGGTCTTTGGGACCGGTGGGACTGTCGTTGAGCAGATGTCCCAGGCAGGCGCCGAAGCCATAATCTCATTGTTGGTGGAAACCAGAGAAAAACTGAGGGCTTGCAAAAAATTTGACTTTTCTGATAAAATTAGACAAAATCTTGCAGAACTTGGTATAATACTTGAGGATACCGATAAGGGGACTATCTGGAGGTACAGGAGGTAAGATTATGAAACTATGGCAATATGTATGCTGGATATTGATTGGAGTCGGTGTAGTGGTGCTTATAGGTTATGCGTTAAAGGCCTTTTTTCTTGACCGCCCCGATGTCTACATATGGTGGAAGGTATTGATGGGGCTTATTATTGTAGGCTTTGTCGGGCTCCTGGAATATGTTGTCATAGATCGCTTCCGGAGTAAGAAAAAGGAACCGAAACATATAAAGAAAGTCAAACATTGATCGTTGTAACTTCAGACCACATAGAGGGGAAGAAGCTTACTAAAACCCTGGGCATGGTGAAAGGCAGCACTATCAGGGCAAGACATTTAGGAAGAGATTTGACTGCCGGATTTCGCAGTATAGTCGGCGGGGAAATCAGTGAATACACCAAACTTTTGGCTGAGGCTAGGGAAGAGGCTATTCACCGGATGGTGGAGCAGGCGGAAGGGATGGGTGCCAATGCCGTCTTGGATACCAGGCTCATGACCTCGATGGTGATGAGCGGTGCTGCAGAGATCCTGGTCTATGGTACAGCAGTGGTGGTGGAATAATCATCGCCCAGTCGCCAGTGACCATATAGTGCGCCAGGGTTTTAGCTTAATGCGCCCCACAGGTAGTTCCAACTGTGCCTTTTCACTCACTGGAAACATATTTATCTCGTCTATTCTTGGTTTCAAGTGAGGCAGTTCCTCCTCAAGGTTACCGCAAGCCAGCATATCGTCCATGCATTGCATCATCTCCCGAGCCGCTGTAATGCGTCGTTCTCCAGCCTCTGCCAGTTGTTTCGAGATAATGCCATACTTAGCTTTCAAACGGTTAAGGCGCAGTATGGCTTCGTAGGCAGCGTCAGCAATTTGGTGGCGGGTCATCCATTCCGTTTCGTAGTTCAGGGAGTATTTCCAGCTTGGTGAAAGTAGCGCCTGGCGATGCTCCTTAAGCGTGCGAAACCGGATGTGGTAACCGTAGCGCTCTGGTTGCTCGAAGGCGAGACTACCAGGATCAAGGAAGGGTGATAGTGGGGCAATGAAAAGGGAAAGCCGCTTATCTCCCCTAAATTTCTGGAATAAATAGTCGCAATAGTCAATGGTATCCATTACCGATTGCTGGGTCTGCCTCGGCAGCCCGATCATAAAGAAGATGTCTAATCGCCCGCAATCGGCATCAAGGGCATCGCTCAACGTTCGCTCCAGCTCTGCATTGGAATAGTGTCTGCCAGCAGCCTTTCTCACCTCAGGGTCGTGAGATTCAGGAGAAATCTCCAAGCAGAATTTAGGACAGGATAGACCCATCTGGGTTAGAAGCTCCGTTGGCGCTGGGGAGAATAGCTCTAGGATGAATTGATTCTTCGCCTTATTCATATGGAGCAATTTCAAAACCTCATAAGCATAGTTATTGCCCGCTTGCTGCAGGTCACCGAGGATGAAGATGGGGCCACTGCTGAAACGCTCGATTTGTCTTACATCTTCAACCACCGATTGAGGGGAGCGAAAAACAGTCCTATCTCGATTATAGAACTGGCGGAAGGCTGAAGAAGAACCACCACAAATGGCACAATTTTGGGTGCAACCACGGCAGGTAAACACAGCGGTAATTGGATATTTTGCCCAGTTGCTAAACGGAACATAGCTGGCAAGATCACGGTATCTAATCACCGAGCGAACAACATTGGAATAATGGTTGACCATTACCTCACTAAGGTCAGCAGGAACATGGGAAAAGGGATTTTCTCGGGTTCTGCCCTGGCTATCTCGCCAGACAAGATTGGGAACTGCCTCTGGCTCTGCCCCCATCTTTATGCAGTCCATTAACTGTCGCAAAGGCTCCTCAGTCGAGTCACCTCTCATTACATAGTCTATCTCAGGGTACTCCATTAGCTCCTGATAGTAGTAAGAAGCGGAAAATCCCCCTACCACGACCTTGGCATTGGGATGGTGCCGTTTCACCAATTGCGCCAGCTCAATCGCACCATGAGAATGGACCAGCCAGTGCAAATCGATGCCAAAAACTGGTGACCTAAGGCGCTTTATCACTGCCTCAGCGTTGAAGCTTCTATCATTCAGCATCCGCACCGCAAGGTTGATAATGCGCACCTGATAGCCGGAGCGCTTCAGGTATTCGGCAATGCTGGTAAAGCCTATTGGGTACATCTCGAAAACAGGGGATGGCGGAATAAGGTCGCCAACCGGTCCGTAAAGGATGGTTTTTTGCCGAAAATCGTACACACTTGGCGGATGCAATAAAACCAGATCAACAGACATACCTATCACCTCAACGGAAACTAGTCACAGCTAATACTATAATTCTTGATCATATAATATGTGCCAGAAGATAGCCAATGCCCAACAGCAACTGGGTTAGCAGGATAACCAGGACATTATTTGCCATCGCTGGTATCAGCTTGGCCATTTCCTGTGGCTTTAAGGCACCCCGAATCGCCTTTATGGCGAAGGGGAGCGTCAATAACGCTATCAATGTGAAGACCGGCATTTGCTCGGCGATAACACTACCAATTATCCAGAGATAGACGGCGACAGTCAGCGCTGAATAGACTATGCCTGCCTTTGCCTTCCCTATAGTAATCGGCAGCGTTTTTCTACCGGCCTTCTTATCAGCCTCGGTATCGGGAAACTCGTTCAGCAGAAGCAGGTTATGCACCAGAATGCCAGAGGGTATCGCAGCAATTACCGCTGGCAGGGTGTAGTCACCGGTCTGAATGAAGTAAGTCCCCAGAACCGGCAACGCCCCCATTCCCAACCCGGGAGCCCATTCGGGCCAACCCAGTTTAGTCAGCAAAGGGGTATAAAGAAGTATACATACTGCACCAATTAAAAGTAATGGCAGTAAGAGCCAACCTATGGCTACTACGAAATAGACACCGATTAGTGCTGCCAATAGGAAGGAGACTAGGCCAAGCCAGAAGACCTGCCTCGGCTTAAGCAGGGCTGCCGGCAGAATGCCACTACCGCCACTAAACGGCGTTCTTTTTGTTTCAAGGTCTATCCCACTTCTATAATCAAAATAATCGTTGAGCACATTGACACTGATGTGGGCTAGCAGAAGCCCAAGGAAAGCGAGCAGCGCATAACCAAGATGAAAGGCACCATCGTGCCATGCAATACATGTACCCAGAAATGCCAATACCACGGAAAGAAGCAGAAACTGCGGCCTGGTCTCTAAGAACCATGTCTTAAGCTTCAAAGGCTTACCTCTTTTCATTGTTGGAGATTGCTACATGCATCCAGCAGCACTTCAGATGTACATATACGTTAGGGTCAATGCGCAGGAGTGTACTACAGGATAATGCTTGCTGCTTGAGGGATGTATTATGGCTCATTCTCTAAAGCTATCTTCGATAACCTTCATCTGTCGCAATCATAGTCTTGAAAGAAGACGGGGGCGCATCTACCCCCTAGGGATATTATTATATTGAGCTTTATCTAATTACTCGGCTGCCCTGCTGCTAATCTGTCTCAGTGATGATTTGTTGATCCCCACCTTTACGTCATCGCCCATTTTGGCTTGAAGAAACCTGGCGGCATTGTCATTGCTCACCGATATTTCCAGATTTCCGCTGCTGCCGATAAGCGCTAGCAGCTCGTTTTCATCTTCATCGGCATAGGTCCGGCTCAGATCATCTATGATGTGACCGTGAACCTCAATGAAGATCCTGCCTCTGGGGAGGTTGTTCTTCTTGATGTCGGTGATTAGATTGCCAAAGTGGTCGATGTGAAGGATATGACCTATAAGCACTCCGTCTTCGCTAACCTGAGGTCGGGAAATGGGAAATGCATAGATTGAGTGAATAATCTCGCCAAACTCGTCTGGTGAAATGCCCCGAGATAGGTGGGCGGCTGCGGGAGCAAAGATGTCACGACAGTGAAAGGTATCGCTAACGGTTGAAAGCAAGTAACGGGGATTTGTAAGGGCAAAGACCTGTATGGTATCAGGAGGAGTTTCGTCTATTATGTAGCTGAGAAGACCGTTGTCTGGAGCAAGAAAGAAGGCTGATGGCGTAACTAACAGCACTGCCTTTCGTTCGGTGCCCACCTCGGGATCAACGACAGCAACATGGATGGTGCCTTTGGGAAAATAATGATAGGTGGTGCTCAATAAAAAGGCAGCCTGAGCGATATTCTGTGGCTCAATGGCATGGCTGATGTCTATGATATCAACTTTGGGATTGATACTGAGGATCACACCCTTTGCCGCTGCCACATAAGGGTCTTGCAGGCCAAAGTCAGTGGTCAGTGTAATTACGCCCATAATGCTAACCGGCAACACGAACAGCGAATATAGCGATGATGATAAAGATCACGGCGAGGATGATGGTGATCTGAAACAGCGTTTTCTCTATCCCTCTCTTGGTGCGGTACGTGCCCGTCTGGGTGCCGAAGATGCCTCCCAGTCCGCCCCCCCTCACCTGGAGCATGATGGCAGCAATCAAGACTATAGCTATGATGATTTGAGCGATATTGAGATAGCTCAGCATGGCTAACCTTCCAGTTTCTCCTTCAAGAGTTCATTTACCAATGAGGCATTGGCCCGCCCCTTTGTCTGTCTCATCACCTGCCCTACCAGAAAGGTCAGTGCCTTTTCCTTTCCCTTATTGAAGTCGGCCACCGCCTGCGCATTGCTGGCAATTACCTGGGCTATAATGTCCGCCACCTCCTTGGTATCGCTTATTTGAGTAAGCCCTTTTTCGGCAATGATCTCGCTGGCGCGCTTGCCATCAGTGAACATATCTTCAAGGACTGTCTTGGCTGCGGCACCACTAAGCCTCCCATGATCGATGAGGTCCAGCATCTCCATCAGATGCTTGGATGTTACCTTGCAGTCGCTGATGTCGTTGCCTGTAGAGTGTAGCAACCTGGTGAAATCGCCGAGAAGCCAGTTGCTTACTGCTTTAGCTCTCTTTTCAAGATTTGGGCCCTCAATCAGGCTGATGCAGCCTTCGAAGTAATCAGCCATCGCTTTAGAGGTGGTTAGTAGGCTGGCATCATAAACCGGTAGGCCATACTGCTGTGTAAATCTATTGCGCCTAGCATCGGGAAGCTCGGGGAGTCTGGCTCTAAGCTCTTCAACCCAGGTACGGCTGAACGCCATTGGAGGGAGATCAGGCTCAGGGAAATACCGATAGTCATGGGCATACTCTTTGCTCCGCTGCGATACTGTGACTTCTCTTTCCTCAATCCAGCCTCTGGTTTCTTGAGCGATGGTTCCTCCTGCCTCAAGTACCTCTTTCTGCCTCTTCTCCTCGTATTCAAGGGCACGATAAACAGCTCTGAAGCTGTTCATATTCTTAACTTCGACCTTGGCTGCGTAATCGGTTCTGCCGAGCGGCCGAATACTTATATTGGCATCACACCTGAAGCTACCGTCCTCCATATTCCCGGTGGAGACGCCGAGAAACTGGAGGATGGTATGCAGCTTGATCAGGTATTGTCGCGCCTCCTCAGGTGAGCGTAGATCAGGCTCACTTACGATTTCCATAAGAGGCACACCAGAACGATTGACATCCATCAGACTATAAGACTCCCCCTCTGGCGTATGGCGGTGAAGTAGTTTTGCCGTGTCCTCCTCAAGGTGAACTCGGGTGATCTCGATCCTCTTTTGTTCAATTTCAATCTCGATGTCCATCCACCCATCGATGCTTATAGGAGTGTCATACTGAGAGATTTGATAGCCTTTCATGAGATCGGGATAAGGGTAGTTCTTTCGGTCGAACTTGGTATATTCGGGGATGGTACAGTTTAAGGCAAGCGCTGTCATTACTGTGTATTCCAATGCTTGCTGGTTTATTACAGGTAGAACACCGGGCATGCCCAGGCAAACGGGGCAAACATGAGTGTTAGGGGCAGCATTTATGTAGTCTGCGCTGCAACTACAGAACATCTTGCTCTCTGTCAGTAGCTGCGAATGAACCTCCAGACCGATGACCGTCTCATAATCCATGCTAGAAGTAGTATAGCAGTGTTTTAACGGCACGGCAAGGATGGTGGTCGATGTTTAATACGATGGTGGTAGGCTTGCTGGCTTCCTGGTTGCCCTGCAACCAAACTAACGTTGCCGTTAGCCTATGGGCCACCATTATCACTACTGCCTCCTCCGTCGCCTGCGGCATCGCCACGTTTATCACGTCGGCGACCCGTAGGTACGAAGATACCTCTGCTTCGCCAAGCCACGGGATTAAGAAGCTGCCACACCCACCAACGCATGTCTTCGCGCTTCGGATAGCGACCGTGCAATCTCTTGTATCGCCGTATGTAAATCGTGCCGAATATGATTTGACCGATGGTCAGCAAACCCCAGAACGAAATAAAGGCGAGCAAGAATATGACTAATGCCGTTTCCACTGTTCTGCCTTTCTTTTTGCTTCTCTTGGCAATTCCTCGCCAGTATAATGTAGCAGACATTTCAAAATATGACAATGGCTGGGGGCATCAGTTGACTTGACGGGGTTTTCCCGCTCATGGTATTGTGCCGATAGGATAACTGTGTTCGAGAGCTTACAAAACTTAGGGATTTCAGAAACACTGATCGTGTTTATCGTCTCGATGCTCCCCATAGTGGAACTCAGGGGTGCACTGCCGGTAGCGATAAACATTTTCCATATCCCATGGTATTATGCCTGCCCCATCGCTCTTGTTGGCAACATTCTTCCCGTACCCTTTCTTCTTATCTTTCTAGGCTTTGTGAGGCGAGTCGCCGCCAAAATTGGCATTGTTGGGAATGCACTGGAGTGGGTTTTAGGCCTGGCGCAGCAGCGAGG
>Ga0315532_1002385_pt1 | contig 13003 bp, 10 predicted proteins | sample SalMarWE160370MG_FD_203082 | JGI IMG/M metagenome (GOLD analysis project Ga0315532, IMG submission 203082) | Salt marsh sediment microbial communities from the Plum Island Ecosystem LTER, Massachusetts, United States - Salt Marsh Sediment WE1603-70 ... | reverse complement strand
CCGGCCGTGTCGATGATGAGGACGTCGTATCCCTGTGCGCGCGCCTTCTCGGCCGCATCGAAGGCGACGGCGGCCGGGTCGGCGCTCTCGTTACTGACAATGTCGGCGCCCACGCGGCCCGCCCATATCTCCAGTTGCTCGACCGCCGCGGCCCTGAACGTGTCGCTCGCCGCCAGCAGCACGCGCTTGCCGTCCCGGCCGAACAGATGCGCCAGCTTGGCGATGCTGGTCGTCTTGCCCGAGCCGTTGACGCCGGCCACCATGATGACGCCGGGGCCCTGTTCAGGCAGATGGAGCCCGGTGTCCCAGCGCGCCAGCTCTTCCTTCATTTGCGCCTTCAGGAAGTCAACGACCTGTTCCGGACGCTCGACCGTTCCGTCCTTGTAAGCGCGGCGCAGGCCGTCGCTGAGCCGGGCCACGGCGCGGGGCCCGACGTCCGCCAGGTAGAGCTGCTCCTCGACATCTTCCAGCAGATCCTCGTCCAGCGAGCGGCCCATCAGCAGGACGCTGCGCAGCCCGCCCGCGACCTTCGAACGCGTCTTGGCCAGGCCGCTGCGCAGCTTGCCGAAAAGGCCGGAAGGCCCTTCGCCGCCCTCCGGCTCGGGCTCGTCCGGCGCACCTTCCGGCTCGGGCTGCTCCGGCGCCTCTTCGGGCTCTTGCTCGGGTTTCTTTTTCTTGCGGAACAGGTTGAACAACGACATCGAGGGTGCGGCTCCTCCATCTCAAGGTTCGGCGATCAGGGCGCTCCGGCTCTCAGACCGGCAGGCTGGCCCTGCGCGCCAGCTCGCGCAGCTCCACAAACGAGACGGCCTCCTGGCCCAAGTGTATGTCGGGCTTGGCTGAGCCGTGGAAGTCGCTGCCGCCCGTCACTGCCAGGCCGAGCCGGCGCGCCGTGTCCAGCAATCTCTTCTCATCCTGCGGCGTGTGCCCCGGATAGTGGACCTCGAGGGCGTCCAGCCCGCATTCGACCAGCTCCTCGATGCGCGCTTCCACGTCGCGGTCGAGGCCCGGGTGACACAGCGCCGCGCACCCGCCGGCCGCCTTGACCAGCTCGATGGTCTGGGCGGGCGTCATCCTTTCCTTTGGCACGTAGGCGGGACATCCATCGCCGATGTGCCGGCGGAAGGCCTCGACCATGTCCTTGCAGTACCCCTTTTCTACCATCTCCTGGGCGACGTGCACGCGGCCGACGGCTGCGCCGGGCGCCCGCTGCAGCACGTCATCTGCCTCGATGCCTATGCCGAGCTCGCGCAGCTTCTGAGTCATGGCCCTCACGCGCTCCACCCTCGCCTCTCTCAGTTCGCGCAGCCTGTCGGCCAGCAAGTCGCTGTCCGGGTCGACGAAGAGGCCGGCAATGTGAAGCTCAACGAATCGGTCGTCGGCCAGCGGCGCGTAGCCCGTCAGCTCCACGCCCGGAACCAGCAGTATGCCGGCCGCCTCCGCTGCTTCCCGTGCGGCGGTAACGCCTTCCACTGAGTCGTGGTCCGTCAGCGCCAGGGCGCTCAGCCCGGCCCGGGCCGCCATGGCCGGCAGCTCCTCGGGTGGAACCGAACCGTCCGAGGCCGTCGAATGGACGTGCAGGTCGGCCCGCGCTTCCGGATCGGGCTCGATCTGCGGCAAGTCCGGGCGCTCGGCTGACTCCTCCGGAGCCGGGGCCCCGGCCTTCGCCGCGTGGGTGGTGTATACCCGGTCCAGCACCCCGTTGACGAAGGTGGGCGAGTTCTCGGTGCTGTACTTCTTGGCCAGTTCAATGGCTTCGTTGATGGCGACTTTGGGGGGCGTCTCCTTCCTGAACAGCAGCTCGAACACGCCCAGGCGCAGGATGTTGCGGTCGCTGACGGCCATCCGCTTCATCTCCCAATGCTCGGCGGTCTGTCGGATCACCTCGTCCAGCTCCGGCAGGTGCTCGACGCACCCCTCGGCCAGGCTGCCGGCCAGGTCGGACACCTTGGCGGTGCCGTGGGCCGCGCAGAAGGCACGCAAGTCCTCGCCCCGGCACCGGTCCAGGAGGTCGCACTGGTAAAGGGCCTGGAGGGCCAATTCCCTGGCTAGTGTCTGGATTCTCACGGGTTAGGCCGAAGGGAACAGAACAGAAGGTGGATGACCATGCGGCGTCAAGCGGCGAGGGCCCGGGTTGCGCGCCGTGCCGGCTGCCAGAAGGGCGACCGGAGCCGGCGGCCACGTCGGCCCGCCTGCCGGAGCCGTCCTAGTCGCTCGAGATGTCCTCCAGCAGGTTGGCCATTTCAATGGCGGCCAGGGCAGCCTCGGCCCCCCGGTTGCCTGCGCGGGCGCCGGACCTGTCCACGGCCTGCTCGATTGTCTCCGTCGTGATGACGCCGAAGATGGTCGGCACGCCCGTCTCCAGGCCGACGCGGGAGACGCCCTTGGCTGCTTCGGCGGCGACGAAGTCGAAGTGGGAAGTCTGCCCGCGGATCACCGCGCCCAGGCAGACGATGGCGTGGAACCTTCCCGTGTCCGCAGCCCGCCTGGCCACCAGCGGTAGCTCGAACGAGCCCGGAACGCGGAAGACCTCGACGTCCTCCGCGGACGCCCCGTGCCTCAGCAAGCAATCCTGGGCTCCGCTGAGCAGCCTGCTGGCGAAGAACTCGTTGTAGCGGCTCACCACAAGGGCAAAGCGCTTTCCGCTCGCGTTGAGGTCGCCTTCGTGCTTGGTTATCTCTGCCATTTCGCCCTCGGATCCGCAAAAGCCTCGTGGCCTTTTCGCCGCCGTCTCCGGCGTCTATAATAGCTAGTCAATATAAGCCACACATGGCGTTTATGCAAACACTTTGCGGGCGGAGCGCCGACACGTGAAGAGCGGCTCGAACACACTGCATGCGAAATTGGGGGCTCTGCGGCGCCTGGTGCGCCTGGCCATGGTCGGCGCCGGATTAGGCCGGTTCGCCTGTGCTGCGGCAGCGATGGTGCTGCTGAGCCTGATCCTGGACAGGTGGCTCAGGTTGCCCCAGGGCACGCGGCTGGTCGTGGCGTGTGCGTTCGCGAGCATCCTCGCGTGGCAGGCGGCGAAGCACGTGCTGCGGCCGCTGGGCAAGGCGCTTCCGGAGGAGGCGCTGGTCCTGGAGTTGGAGTCGAGGTGGCCCGGCCCGGCCGACCTGCTGGGCAGTGCGCTGGGTTTCGCGGCCGTCGGCGGGGCTACGCGTTCGTCCGGATCGCTGCGGGCGGCCACAGTGCGCCTCGCCGACGTGCGGGCGGCCCGCGTCATCCCCGCGGACCTGGTCGCCTGGCGGAAGGTCAGGCGCTGGCTGCTGCGAGGGGCGGCTGCGATGGCGGTGCTGCTTGGGCTGGCGGCGCTTCGGCCGTCGATGGCCGGCCTGTGGTTCCAGCGGAACGTATTGCTGCGGGCGGTCGAGTGGCCCTCCCGGACGGAGCTGATGTTCCTGGACCTCCCTTCCGTCGCCCCGCGTGGGGAAGCCGTGCCCGTGAGGGTGAAGGCGACCGGCGTGATACCCCGCAAAGCCCAGCTTGAGGTGCGCGGGGAAAGGGACGAAGATTCGCGCAGAATCGAGATGCAGGAGACGGACAGGGGCGTTTTCTCCGCTGAGCTGCCCGGCCTGGGCGGGCCCTCGACCCTTGCCGTGCGGGCCGGGGACGGAAGGCTCGGCCCACGCCGCATCGACGTGGTCGACCGGCCTGCCGTCGAGCGCGCCCGGATCCTGGTAACGCCGCCGGAGTACGTGGGCGGCGGCCCCGTGGAGTTGCAGTGGATCGGGCTCGGGTACTTCGCCCTGCGGGGCAGCCACGTCCGCGTGATCCTCACCTCCACGGTGCCGATCTCTTCCGCACGGTGCCGGCTGGAGGGCCAGGAGTCCATTGCCCCGACGCGGACGGCTGAGCGCACGGCGGAGTTCGCCTTCGAACTGGACCGCGACCTGGACTGTGAGTTCACGCTCGTTGGCCGGCACGGATTCGAAAGCGCCGAGCCGCTGCGGGCCCGGCTGAGCGCCGTCCCGGACGGCGCGCCCGAAGTCCGGGTGCTGGCCTCCGGCGTGGGCGATGCGCTGACGGCCGGGGCGCAAGTCCCGCTCTCCGTGCGCGTCCTGGACGACTGCGGGGTCCGGGCGGTATGGCTCGACCTGCGCCATGAGGGCGCGGGCGGCGTCGAGCAGCGCCCCCGTCTCCCGCTGTGGGAGGGCACCGCGGGGCGGGAATTCGTCGCAGAACGCGTCCTGAACCTGCGCGCATGGGACGTTCAGCCAGCGGATCGGGTGGTCGTGGCGGCCAGCGCCCGGGACAACTGCGGCGTCGGCGAGCCGAACGCGGCTGCCAGTCCGCCTCTCACCTTTCGCGTCGTGACCGTGCATGAGCTCCTGGCCGCGCTGCTTCTGCGTCAGCAAGACCTGCGGCGTGACCTGGAGGAGGCGATACGGTTCCAGAAGGAGATCGCCGATTCGGCGCCGGCGGCGCGCGGCGTCCCTGCGGAGCTGGTCGAACTCGAGCGCAGGCAGCAGTCCCTGGAGGACCTGCTGGCGGCGGTGGCGGCGGGCTACCGTGACGTGCTCCAGCAGATGCTCAACAACCGGATCCTGCCGGAGCCCGCCTACGGGCGGCATTCGGAGGGGATAGTCGTCGCGCTGCAAGCCATGTCGGCGCCGGACGGGGCAATCGCCATCGCAGCGCGCGGGCTCTGGCGGATGCAGTGGGACGCCGCAGCAGTCGAAGCCGCACGCCACCTCCTGGATGCCTCCGTGCTGGAGATGGAGCGAGTGCGCGCCCGCATGCTGTTGCTGGAGGACCAGGCCGCGCTGATCACCTCCATGGAAGAGATTGCTGGCGAGGAGCGCGAACTGCTGCGCCGCACGGAGCAGCGGCAGGCGCGCGTGCTGGACGAATTGCTTGGGGAATAGATGAAGGCAAGGACCGTCATCTGGGCGCTGCTGATCGGCGTAGTCGCGGCTGGGGCTGCGGCCGTCGCGGCTCCGCCTGCATCCGACGGCGAACTGGCGGAGCACCAGGCGCGCATACGCCAGCGCATGGCGAGCGTCGAGCAGCGGCTGCTTGAGATGGCCGACCTGATCGAGGCCGATCAACCCGACAGGGCGGAGCGGCTTCGGCGGTCCTTGCAGCTCAGCAGGGAGCGCCTGATCGTTCCCGGTATGCAGCGCGTGGGGTCGCTGCTCGAGCAGGGGCGATACGCCGAGGCCGCGCAGCTCGAGCGGCAGATACTCGAGGATCTCTCCCGGCTGGCCGATCTCCTGAACGCCGAGCAGTGGGCGCAGGAGCTGGACCGGCTGCGCGAGGCGGCGGAGCGACTGGACGGACTGGTGCGCGCACAGTCGGAAGCGTTGGAGCGGACCCGCCGGTTGTGGGGGCTGTCGCAGCAGAGCGGGCAGGAGGCGGCGGAGCAGTACGCCGAGGCGGCGGGCGAACAGGCGCGGCTCTCCGGTCAGGCAGATGCCCTCCAGGCGGACATGCGCGGGCTGCCGGGCGCGGACGAGCTGGCCAGCGCGCTGGCGGCGATGGCGCAGGCGGCCGCCGCACTCAGCGCCCGGGCCGGAGGGGGCGCGGTCGACGCGCAGGCGACAGCAGGGCGGCACCTGGAAGCGGCGCTCGCGCGGTTGCGGCGCGCCATCGCCCGGCTCGAAGCGGAGCACCGGGCGCGCGCGCTACAGACGGTGCGCAAGATACTGCAGGGGATGCTGCGGGAGCAGCAGGCGATTCTGACCGAGACGGAGGCCATGGAGCGAACGCGCAAGGAAACCGGCGGCACGCTCACGCGCGCGCAGTCGCTCCGGGTGGTTGGGCTGGCGAGCCGGGAGGACGGCCTTTCCGCCCTGGCCGACGACGCCCTGGCTGCGCTCGATCAGGACGTTGCGGGCCTGTCCCTGCCTGCGGCCCTCGGAACGCTCAAGGCCGACGTGGGCGCGTGCGCGGACATGCTGCGGCGGGGGCGGACGGGCTTCACGGCGCAGGAACTGCAGAGGGACGTGATCGGCCTGCTGGAAGGCCTGATTCAGGCGCTGGCCGATGCTGAAACGGAGATGCTGAAGGAGCCCGCAGAGGCCCCTCAGACTCAGAAGCCCGGCGAGCCCGAGCGGAGGGGCGTGGACGCTGCCAGGGAACTCAGCATCATCCGGGCCATGCAAGTCGCGGTCAACCAGCGGACAGTGCGCCTTGATGACCTCGACCGAGAGGCTGCTGCATCGCCTGAAGATCTGTCGGCGGAGTGCGCCCGGCTCGCCGAGCGCCAGGGGAAGATCAGAAGCATGGTGACGGAACTACGGGACGCCTTGCAGCGGGCAACGGAACGATGAGATATTCTCCTCCAAGTGCGGGTAGCTTGAGGCCGGCGATGTCGATCGTTGCGCTTGCCTTTCTGCTGGCCGTCGGGGCGGCGTCCGCCCGGGCCCAGGGGCCGCTGGGCGAGCTGGACGCGGCAATGGGCCAGGCCCAGAGCTTGCTCGAGCAGGGAGAGACCGGCGGTGCCGTCCAGCGCGTCCAGGAGGACATCGTGCGCTGGCTGGACGCACTGATCGCCTCCCCCCAGGCGGGCCTGGACATGCCGCCCACCGCGAAGCCCAGGGAAGGCAAGGCCCAGGCAGAACGACCTGCCGAGACGACCGGTCCGCCCGAGAAGCCGGCCGACCGGTCCACGCTGCCCGGGGGGACGTGGACCTACGGTCCCATGCGTGCGGAGGCCGAGTCCGAAGACGCGTGGCTGCCCCGACTGCCGCCGACCGAGCGAAAGGCGGTCGCTGACGCGTTCCGGTCCGGTCGCCTGCCCCCGCGCTACCGCGAACTGCTGCGCCAGTACAACCGGCGCCTGGCCGAGGAGGAACGCGGCCCCACAGAAGGAGGGGAGCGAAGCAGATGACCGAACGCAGCCAAGGCAAGGATGTCATTCTGAATTCGCCGTACGGCGAATGAAGAATCTCGCCCGCACCGACGTCCACCCCGCTACCGGCGAGATTCTTCGTCGCGGCTTCGCCGCTCCTCAGAATGACAACGCTTGCGTGGGCGCAACATTACTTGGCTGCCGTCAACAGCCGAGCGCTTTCGCCGTCGCGCCTCGCCTCACGCGGACTCGTCCTCGTCCTCCGGCGGCGTCAGTTCGCGGAGCGACGTGTCGACCGGCTCGACCGTCGGGATGTCTTCGCCCGCCGTCACGCCCAGCTCCTTGAACCGCCGGGCGGCCGGGAAAATCCTGTGCTCGATTGAGCCCACGGCCCGGTTGTAGGCCTTGTTGGCCCGGTCCAGGCCGTTGCCCATGTCGGAGATGTGGCCGGCCAGCGTCCGCAGCCTGTCGTAGAGCTCCCGGCCCAGGTTGCTGATGGTGCGGGCGTTTTGGGCGAGCTGCTCCTGCCGCCATCCGTAGGCGACGGCCCGCAGCAGGGCGATGAGGGTGGTGGGTGTGGCCAGGACCACGCGGTTGCGCATCCCGTCCTCGATCAGAGACCGATCCTGGTCGACCGCCGCGCCAAAGAACGACTCGCCCCGGATGAACATGACGACGAACTCCGGCGCCTGCTCGAACTGCTCCCAGTAGGACTTGCGGGCCAGGGCCTCCATGTGATTGCGCGTCTGCCGGGCGTGGTCCTTGAGGCAGCGGGCGCGCTCCTCGTCGGATTCGGCGGACAGGGCGCGCAGGTAGGCGTCCAGGGAGACCTTCGCGTCGAGGACGATCTCCCGCTCGCCCGGCAGGTGCACGATCATGTCCGGCCGCAGCCGGCCGCCCTCGGCCTGGACGGAGACCTGCTCGGTGAAGTCGCAGTGCTGGGACATGCCGGCCAGCTCGACGACGCGGCGCAGCCCCAGTTCCCCCCATTGCCCGCGCACCTGCGGCGTCTTGAGCGCGTTGACCAGGCTGCCCGTTTGCTTGCGCAGCTCCTGGTGCGTCGTGCTCAGCAGTTTGAGCTGTTCGTCGAGGCTGCCGTAGGCCTTCTGGCGGGTCTGTTCGAGGGCGCGGATGTGGTCCTCGTACTGCTTGAGGGACTCGCCCAGGGGCTTGACCAGCCCGTCGATGGCTTCCTTGCGTTTGTCCAGGTCGCCCTTCGCCTCGGCAAGCGCGCCCTCCAGCGTCTTCTTGGCCAGTTCGAGGAACGCCTGGTTGTTGCTCTTCAGCGCGTCGTCGGACAGGGCCTTGAACGTGTCGGTCAGGCGGGCCTGTGCCTGTTCGAGAAGCTTCTTCTGCTCCTCCAGGTGCTTCGTGGCCTCGGCCAGTTCGGTCTGGGCCTTGACCCTGGCCTCGCGCTCGGCGTCGAGCCCTTCGCGCAGCCCGCGGAAGTCCTCCTCCGCCCTGGCGATCTGGGTGCGCAGTTCGTCGACCTTCGCCTCGGCGCCCGCTGCCCGCGTCTCCGCGACCCGCTTCGCCCTGAGCGAGAGCGCGTAAGCCACCGCGCCGCCCACCACCAGGCCAACCACTGCGCCGACAATCGTCTCGACCATTCGAATCCCCTGCGCTTCGTTCCGGACAGAGCTTAACAATATGCGGCCGGCGGGACAACGGCGGGCCGGTGGGCCGCTTGCCCGCCGACGCCAACGCGCGCGACGGATGGTTGATTTCGCGGCGCCGATGCCCGATCATGGGTGAGCAGGGGCAGCGGCCGATCGATTATCCCTTGCGCATCGAGGGGAAGCTATGTGTACGGACCGGGACGGCCCGAGCGGCTATGAGGCGTTCGAGCATACGGCGGACGTTGGGCTCAAGGTGCGCGGCCGGACGATGGAAGACCTGTTCGAGCAGGCCGCCGCCGGTTTCATTGATCTCATGTTCGAGACAGATTCCGTCCGAACGGTGCAGAGCCTGGACGTGAGCGCCGAAGGCGACGAGCCCGAGGACCTGTTGGTGGCCTGGCTTCAGGAGATACTGTTCGCTTTCGAGGCGGACCGGTTCGTGACGGCCTCCGCTGAGGTGCAGTCGCTGACCGAGGGCAAAGTGACCGGAAGGCTTCGGGGCGAAGACTTCGACGCGGGCCGCCACGAGGTGCGCCTCGTCGTCAAGGCCGTCACGTACCACGGCCTGGAGATCGAGCGCGTGGGCGAGGGCTACGAGGTGAGCATAGTCTTCGACGTCTGAGCCGCCGGGCGGAGCCGTGCCCGTGTGCGGAAGGAGGACCACATGGCCGAAAAGGGATACGAACTCAAGCAGGCAGGCCCGTACGTCTGGGAGGTGCCGCCCTATGGTCGGATGAGTGTGCCGGCCCGCGTCTATGCCGACGCCGAGTTAATTCAGGCGATAGAGAGGGACAATGCCCTGGAGCAAGCCATCAACGTGGCCGTCATGCCGGGCATCGTTCGGGCGTCGCTCGCCATGCCTGACGCGCACTGGGGCTACGGCTTCCCGATCGGCGGTGTGGCGGCCTTCGATCCGCAGCAGGGGGGCGTCATCTCGCCGGGCGGCATCGGCTTCGACATCAACTGCGGCGTGCGCCTGGTGCGCACCGACCTGACCGAGGAGGAGGTCAAGCCCCGGCTGACAGAGCTGGTCAACGAGCTGTTTAGCCAGGTGCCGTGCGGGGTGGGCTCGTCGAAGGCGATCCCCAAGCTCAGCGAGAGCGAGCTCCGGCGCGTCTGCGTCGAAGGCGCGCGTTGGGCCGTTGAACAGGGCTTCGGCAGGGACGACGATCTCGAGCGCACCGAAGCAAGGGGCGCGCTGGCGGGCGCCGACCCCGACATGGTAAGCCGCAGAGCGATGGACCGCGGCCGTCCGCAGATGGGCACCCTGGGCAGCGGGAACCACTTCATCGAGATCGACGTCGTCGAGCAGGTGTTCGACCGTGAGGTCGCGGAGGCCTTCGGCGTGGCCGAGGGCCAGATCGCGCTCCAGATTCACTGCGGCTCGCGCGGGTTCGGCCACCAGGTGTGTACCGACTACCTCCAGACGATGCAGAAGGCCACGCGCAAGTACGGCATCGACGTGCCTGACCGGCAACTCGCCTGCGCCCCTCTGGACTCGTCGGAGGGCAAGAGGTACTTCGCCGCGATGGCATGTGCCGCCAACTACGCGTGGGCCAACCGCCAGACGATCCTGGCCCTGGCGACGAAGGCGCTGGAACGAGTCCTGGGCAAGGATAGGAACGCCCTGGGCATGAGGCAGGTCTATGACGTGTGCCACAACATCGCCAAGTTCGAGGAGCACGACGTGAACGGCGAGAAGCGCGTGCTGTGCGTGCACCGCAAGGGGGCCACGCGCGCTTTCCCGCCCGGCCATCCCGAATGCCCCGCGCCGTACCGGGACGTGGGCCAGCCCGTCTTGATCCCGGGCGACATGGGCACCGCCTCCTACCTGCTGGTCGGGACCGAAGGCGCCATGCGGGAGACGTGGGGCAGCACCTGCCACGGAGCCGGGCGCGTGATGAGCCGCAAGGCCGCCATCCGAAAGGCCACGGGCCGCAGCATAAAGAAGGAGCTCGGCGAGAAGGGCATCTTCGTGCGGTGCGAGGGCAGAACCACGCTGGCCGAGGAGATGCCCGAAGCCTACAAGAGCGTCGACGCCGTCGTGTCCGTCATGCACGAGGCGGGCATAACGCGCAAGGTCGCGCGCCTTCGCCCGATGGGCGTGGTGAAAGGCTGAGGTGACAGGGCCCAAGCCAGGGGGCGAGTTCCAGAGTCCCTGTCCCGCTGAGTCTCCGCCTGCAACGGGCGTGGCCTCCACGCCTAACGCCGTGGCTTTTTTTGCGACGCCTTTTCGAGGGGGGCGACGAGGAGAGGCGGCCGGGGGCGACTCCATAACCCTTTACCCGAAAGCACCTTGCGCCACGCCAGCTTCCCTCTCACGCTCTCGCCTGGTGGGGCGCACGGGATTGTTTTGTCTTGGGCTCCCTCCTTTGGCTAGCTTAACGACAGCGCCTTAAGTCGCCTCTGTTTCCCGGTTTAGGGATGGATCGAAACGCGAAGGGGGGTCGCCGCACATGAAGCTGAAAGAAGCACAGATGCTCGGGATTCTGGCCCTGATTGCCGTCGGCATCATTCTTCTGTGCATGTGGGGCGGCGCAGACGAAGAGCAGGACACCGACGCCGTCCAGTCTGACTCCCAATCCAGTCATGAAGTGTCGTTCGAGTCGGACGTGCTCGAGATATACGAAAGCGTAATGGGCCAGGACGCTGCACCTGCGGGGGAGGAATGGCTGCAGGACGAGGAGGAGGCCAGCCTCGAGATCGGCGGCACGGAGGTGGCTGTCGTTCCCGAGCCCAGCGAGGAGTCCAGGATACGCGCCGTCATTGAAGAGAACGCGCCCGAGGAGATCGGCATCATCAAGAAGGAAGCCGTGGCCGCAAGTGACGGGTCGACGCCAAAGCGCCCCAAGCGCATCATCCACGTCGTCCAGCAAGGCGAGACGCTCAGCCACATCAGCCAGAAGTACTACGGCACGAGCCGCAAGTGGCGCACGATCCTGGAGGCGAACAAGAACGTCCTGAGTGACCCCAAGCTCTTGCGTCCGGACATGAAACTGACCATCCCCGCCATCGAGGTCACGACCGTGGCCGTCTCGTCACGCCCGGCACTGTCGGCTTCGTCCACCGCGTCGCGAACTTACACCGTCCAGAAGGGCGACACCCTGTTCCGGATCGCGATGAAATGTTACGAGGACGGCGCGAAGTGGCGCGACATCCTCAAGGCCAACGAAGACCGGATCAGCGATCCCAAACGCGACGTACGTCCCGGCATGTCGCTGGTTATTCCGTGAGCGAGGCGCTCCCTCCGCGCTCTGCACGTGTTCTCTGCCAGGTGCCCCGCCGTTCCGCAAGCCCACTCTGTGCCACGCTGCGGGCAGAACGGCCCTTGACCCTTGGCGCTGCGCTGGTATATTCGGGGATACGCCGTTCGCCGGAGCGATGCGGCACCTTTCTGCACTCAGGCGCTATTGCAGAACCCGCTCCGTCGGCCCGAGGTCGAGCGAGAACGCCGAGGGCAAGGAGGCCGAAGCAGGCGATTCAAAGGCCAGAATCGCCGATGCAGGCCGACACAGCCCTTCGGTGCTCGCAGCCGGCCGAAGCCAGGATGGGCTTTTGCAGCAGTGCCTAAAGAACTTTGAGCGGGAGCTTCTCGAAGAAGACTGGGAATTGGTACGGGAGGGTCTGGAGGTAAAGGTCTGCCGGTCGGCGGACGGGGAAGAGACCTTCATCCTGTGCCGCAGCCGCCAGCGCCGGGGCAAAGAGCGCGCGATGCACCGGCGCTTTGAGAAGCGCATCGAGGAAGGTTTGGACAAGATCGCCCGCAGCTGCCGGAAGCGCAGATACAAGGCGGTGAGGATTGCCAAGCGCGTCGGCAGGCTTCTGGAGAGGAACAGCCGGGCGGCGGGTCTGTTTGAGACCGACGTCATTGAGGACGCCCAGGGGCGCGCAAAGCTGGTGTGGAAGAAGGTGGAAGCCTGGCCAGATTGGGCGGCCCTGAGCGAAGGCTGTTACCTTTTGCGAAGCAATCTAACGGACTGGAAGGCCCAGGACCTGTGGAGGGCCTACATCCACCTGACTGAAGCGGAGGCGGCCTTTCGGATTCACAAGACGTATCTGCAGATCCGGCCGATCTGGCACCAGAGGCAGGATCGTGTCCTGGGGCACATACTGGTCTGCTTTCTGGCCTACGTCTTGTGCAAGACGCTGGGGCAGCTATGCCGGACGGCGGGACTGGGGCAGGAGCCACGTCGGGTCTTTGAGGAACTATCCAAGATCAAGGTGCTGGACGTAATGCTGCCGACGCGCAAGGGCATAACGATCCGGAAACGATGCATCACCCGGCCCAGCGAACACCAGGCGATACTGCTTGGGCGACTGGGTCTGGAACTGCCTGGGAGCATCAAAACGGCTCAGATGTAGTAAAAACTTTCGAAGGCCGGCCCTTGCACAACAACGACTTACCACAGCAACTGCGGAACTTCGGCTAATGTGAGTAGGTGAAGGCGGGGCTGGACTCGCCCACGCGTCGGAGCACGAAGGCCTTCCGATCGACGACCTGCTCGCCTTTGCGTACCTCGATGACGACTTCCTTGGCGCCGGCGCCGGCGTAGTAATGAGCCAGATAGGTGTACGTTCCTCGCGGACCGCG
>Ga0315532_1002382_pt1 | contig 13008 bp, 8 predicted proteins | sample SalMarWE160370MG_FD_203082 | JGI IMG/M metagenome (GOLD analysis project Ga0315532, IMG submission 203082) | Salt marsh sediment microbial communities from the Plum Island Ecosystem LTER, Massachusetts, United States - Salt Marsh Sediment WE1603-70 ... | reverse complement strand
AAATAATAGCCGAATACCAGCCGGGCCATGGCAACGCTGGTCTCATAGGGCCAGCCGAACACGAACCAGATCTCGTACTTGGATTTCTTTTCGGTGAGGTAGTCAGGGAAGTCGGCCCCCCTGGCCGGGTGGATCCAGATGGGCAGGTCATAGCCGGCCATCTTTTCAAACAGGGGCTTCAGTTCAGGGAGATCCAGAGGCGCTCCATTCACATTGGTGAAGAACTGAACCCCCACTGCATTGAGCTCTCTTACGGCACGGTCCATCTCGTCGAGGGCCGCATCGGGATTATTCATGGGCATAGAGGCCACAAAACCGGGAAAGCGGTCAGGGTATTTGGCCACATACTCTGCCATGCCGTCATTTGCAAGCTTAGCCAGCTCAGGGGTGGCTTCCGGGCCTGCCAGGGTCTCAATCGGCGGAGCTGCCAGGCAGATCACCTGGGCATAATCGTCAAACTGGTCCATGACCCGAAAGCGTGCCTCAAGGTCGTAGAGCACAGGCACTCCTCGGACTCGCTTGCCCATATCCTTATAGTTCGGTGCAAGCTCCATCATCTTATCGAAGTAGGTTTTGGGGAAGATGTGGTTGAAGATGTCGAGTTTCATAAAACCCTCCTTTTGGTTAGCAATCATTTATCTAGTTTCAATCACCTGTTCTCAACATTCTGTTCTCATGAAACAGATTTCCTGAAGCGCCATTCGAAGAAAAGAATCGGAAGCGACAAGCACAAACCGATAAGATCAGTTATGAGCCCGGGAGAAAACAGAAAAAGCCCTCCCACGATAATCAGAATCCTTTTCCATGCCTGAAGATTTCTAAAGAAAAAGCCCTCGAGTCCTATGGAAAAGAAAGTTACACCAATAGCTGCAACTATAATGGCTTCTATTATTCTTATCGGTGTCCCTATAAGAAGAAGGCTGGGTCTATAGATAAAGAAGAACGGAACGAGGTACGCAGCTATGCCCAGCTTCATAGCTTGAACGGCTGTCCTCAACATATTGGCTCCAGCTATTGAGGCGGCAGCGAAGGCTGCGACACACACCGGGGGCGTAAGAAAGGAGAGAACTCCGTAATAGAAAACAAAAAAATGCGCCAGGAGAGGGGGTACCCCCATCGAGACTAAGGCAGGGGCAGCAAGGATAACCATGAGCAGATAGGAAGCAGTCACGGTCATTCCCATTCCAAGAATGGTAGCCCCAAGGGCTGCCAGGAGAAAAAGAAAAAGCATGTTGCCGCCGGCAAGATGGACGAGGATGGAAGAGAAGGTAAATGAAAGTCCTGTTACACTGAGAACGCCTATGATGATGCCTGCGCCTGCAGCCGCTATCCCGACTTCGAGAAGGGCGCGGCCCGAGTCGCTGAATATTTTAACAATTTTTCCTAATGTGAAGCCGGTGCGCCTTACCCATGCAAATCCGATAATCACTGTTGCTAAGGCGCTGACAAGTCCGGCAGTCTCAGCCTCCATCCACATGAAGAAAAGGGTATAAACCAGCACGAGAAAAGGAATGATAAAAGGCCAGTTCTCTTTAAGAACCTTTCGCAAGATCGGCAACTCGTTCTTGGGAAGGCCGGTAAGGCCGGTCTTTGCTGCTCTCAGGTCTACCTGTATAAATACAGCGAAATAGTATAAAAGGGCTGGGACCAATGCCGACAATGCAATGCTTGCGTATGGTACGCCGATGAAGGTTGCCATGATGAAGGCGGCAGCTCCCATAAGAGGTGGCATGATCTGTCCGCCTGTGCTTGCGACAGCTTCAACTGCACCGGCAAAATATGCTTTATATCCCGTTTTCTTCATAAGGGGAATGGTGAATACTCCGGTAGTGGCTACATTGGCCACGGCACTTCCTGAAATCATACCGAAAAGGGTCGATGAAAGAACGGCGACTTTCGCCGGACCACCTCGATATTTTCCCAGAAGGGCATAGGCAGCATCATTGAAAAGCCGGTTTACGCCGACGCTCTTGATAGTCTGCCCGAAGAACAGGAAAACAAGAACTAAAGTGGCAGTAATTTCCACAGGAAGGCCGAGAATTCCCTGAGGATCCAGATAGAGATACGTTGCAAGGTTGTCATAGCTAATGCTCTTTGTCCGGATGTCGCCCGGAAAGTAGGAAGAAAAGAGGGCATAGAAAAGGAACACAATAACAATACTGATAAAAGGCAGCCCTATCACACGTCTTGATGCTTCTATGATAAGAAGTACAGTGCAGGCGCCGAGAATAACCCTGTGGATCATGATAATGCCTATATCTACCATAATCGTTTGAAAATGGATCGCTACATAAGATCCCGCTATAATTGAGATTACTGAAAAGACAAAATCGTACCACGGCAACCCATCACTGACATGCGTCTCCCGGGCTGGCGTAAGGAGAAAAGCAGAAGCAAGCACGAATCCGAATATGAGGGCAACGTATTGCGATAAATGAATTGTAATGCGAAAATACGAAGGTATATCTAATATACCTATAATCCCTACGATAGGGATCAGCGTCAGGATAGTATCAACATAGATCTTGGTTATACCTTTCAATTGCCGAAAACGGATCTCACTTTTCTCCTTCATAATAACCGCTCTTTCATACCTTTTTTAAAGAGAACCTGCGCGCAAAAGTGTCGATGGCTTCGGCGCAAAAAGAATGTCGGATGGTTGTTTCATTATTGATGGTTTCGTAAAAAGTCTCCCCCGCGTCATGCCGGACCCTGGATCAAGCCCAGGGCAGGCTTTGATAAGCCTGCCCTGGAGTAAGCCGGGGGCATCCAGAACTTATTGAATTTACTGGATTCCGGCGCCTGCCCCGGACCCCGATCCGGGGTTCGCCGGAATGACAAAAGAGGCAGATTTCAGACTTTTTACGAGTTCATTATTATTGACTAGAAAAACATATACCAAGATGACATTCCTTTTCTTTCTGAATAAGCTAATGCTCTCCAGAAAACTTGATCGCAACATAATCATTATTGCGGATACTGCCGGGCTACGCCCTGCTCAAGTATCAATGCCTTGGCTGACAGAAGATCAAGATATCGTCTGCCTCGATTATCCGCCCCACACTTGAACACTATCGAAAGAGTGCGGGAACTGATACGAGAACCACGAACCATTGTCAGAAGCTTTCAATGGCAGAGCATGCCGCCGGCGCCGTTTTTCATCGTTTCGATGTCTGGAATCAGTCCGATGACGCCGTGCGTCTCGAATACGCAATAATGAAGACGATATGATACAATCGCCCCCATCGATATTTTATTTCTATTTCTTCTTTGCCAGAAGCTCTTTCTGCAGCTTATCCATGTCGGCATTCCACATGCCTTTTTCCTTATAAAACCTAACTGCCCCCGGATGATACGGAATCGTGGCTTTCTCAGATACAAAATTATCCGGTACGCAGTTTTCGAAAAGCTTGTGGACAGCCGGGAACTCTTTATGATTTTCGCAAAGGGCCTTTGTGATAACATAAACCGCTTCCTCAGGCAGTTTTTCGCCGGCAATGAAATAAAAATCATAACTCCACATGTAGGTCTCTTTTTCAATACCCGTCTTTCCGGGAGCGGGCTGTACTTTTGATATGTAGCCGGAGAAGAATTTTCTCATCTTTGCTTCTGCTTCTTTCGAAGTATCAACAAGCGTGAGGAAGCGAGCGCCTTTTTTTGCGTTAAGCTCCTCGATTGTAGCGGCGCCGAGGGCCACGGATGAAGCGTCAGCGCGTCCATCTGTAATCTTTTTCACACCGTCCGGAGGATTATGTGCAGGGACCGGCACCATGTCTTTCCATGTCAGATCAACATTTGCCAAGAGGGCTTCATTCTGGAGCTGAAAAGAAGGGGTGGGAAAGTTGCCTGACATCCTCTTGCCTTTTAAATCATACATGGTCTTTATAGGGGAATCTTTTGCCACTAGGACGCCGATAGTGGACGGCATCATAGAAAAGACGAGACGTATTGAGAATCCTTTTTTGTTTGAAAGCTTTTCGTACGTTGATTCCCCCAGATACCCCTTTTCAGCATCCCACATATTGAGGACACCGAGATTCACATCACCTCGCTCCATATAGGGGAACCAGGCAACCGGGCCTGTCATGGGCTTGACAAGAGCCTGAATCGATGTGTGGTTATTGATTGTGTTTGCTGCAGCCACTCCGAAAGCGTTCATAAGACTGCCAATTGAGTGGGTTCCGATGCTGACTTGCTTCGGAAGATCCTCCTGAGCCCCCGCTGACATGACGAAGAGAGAAAAAGAAAAAACAACAACTGCGGCGAAAATGTGAACAGAGTGAAGCTTTCTCATAAGAAACCTCCTATAGAGTTCAATGCCTTGTTAAAAGTTACAGGACTATTCAGATGTTCCATTCATTCTACTCCGATCCTCTTCCGAGGCTTTCCTGTGCTTAGCCTCAGCAGCCTTTGCATCCCCCCTTTCCGAGGCGTGGACCTTCCCAGGGATCGACTCGACGGACTTTCTGTACCATCAAATCCAAAAAATACGTTACCATGAGCTCTGAGTTAAAGAAGAAAAGCGACAACGGTGCTCAGCTTAAAGCGATTACAGGTTAAGAGCTGATCGGCTTTGGCTAATAGGATTTTCGTACTGCCAGTATATGTTCCTCAAGGAGATGAACAGCCGTCTGCCTATCTCGCTTGATAAATGCATCCAGTATCTTTTCATGTGCCAGGACTGCATTTGCCGATATTTCGAAATCAGGAGTTCTACGGCTGCGCAAATTGCGATGTATCGCATTAATAGCCCTCTCAAGTATCATGAATACTGCGTTTCTTGAAGCCCTTGCCAATAATGCGTGGAACTCGAAATTCAGATCAGTGGCCAACTCGTTCTTCGCAATCAACGCCTTAGCCTTTTCTAAATTGCCTTGAAGAGCTGCAACATCCTGTTCTTCTGCATTATCAATGACATCATTCAATATTCCTTTCTCAACCATCAGACGCGCTGCTGTAAAGTCGTCGATTGAGATCTTTTCCATCTGGAATGCATCTAAGAGCAAGTTGGTAATATTTGCTAGGATGGTATCCTTGATGATTGGTCCGCCATTGAATCCCTTTTGTATGGCAATGAAACCAGACAGCTCTAAGATGCGAAGCGCTTCCCGGATTGTTTGGCGGCCTACGTGAAACTGTTTGGCGAGTTCTGCCTCGGAAGGAAGTTTGTCTCCAGGTTTGAGAACGCCCTCAAAGACGAGGGCCTTAATCTTTGAAGATACCTCCTCAAAAGTCCTTTTGTTCTCCACTGGGGTGAAAAGTGTTTTATCGACATTCAAGGTGGCTCCGGTTCGATATTATTGTCAGACAATTAGAGTTTATTAATATTTTCTCTTTTTTGATGTCAAGCTAAAATTTCATCAAACTTAGAGAAAGGAAGCTTTGTTCTCTCCACTAAAAAAGATAATAATTTCAAGTCAATTAATCGGATCCCCTACGTGCAAATGAAATCTATTGCTCCAGACTCATAAAGTCGAAAAAATGTGCCCGTCCCTAAAGCTCATATTCAAACCGGCATACAATAGTAAGCAAGTCTATAGTGTTAAGTCTTCTAAGGGATAAGGCAATCTGCCTAGCGCTATACCTCGACGAGAAGCAATGGCGCGAATGCTAATAGAGATATAAACAGGCAGTACTGAGCGTAGAAATCACCGCTGGAGATCGCGAACCTTGCTGAACACGGGGGCAACAACAGGTGACGACATAGGACAATTTCCTCCGATTCAGCTCCTCAGAGTCAGAGACTTGTGGGCAGCTTGATATCCCGCTCTTTAAACAGGAATCATGGGATTCGGATATGTACTGATTCTGAATGTCGGCTCAGTTCGGTATGACATAATGATTAATGTAAACCGGCCGATTTTAGAAGTCGCGTCTGTAAGACTTGTTCTCCCCTTTTTCTCCTTTTAAGCTCATCATATGATCCCCAGGGGCAGACGCAGCAGTTTCACGGCATTGTCCTGATAGATCTTCTTCTTCTCTTCATCATTCAGACCCATCCGTTCCACCGACTCGATCGTCTGCCGGATGAGGCGCCGTCCCAGCTGGTTGTCGAAGGGGGCATCCGTGCCGAAGAGCATCTGATCGAGGCCCACGACTTCCCTGGCGCACGTGAGGGCGGCAGCATTCCCGTTGACCGCCGTATCGTAGAAGATGCGGCGGAAGTAGACGAGGGCATGCTCTTTGAGATCGACATCCCGCTGACCCATGCGCATCTCGTTGACATCATCACCCCAATCCAGCCGTCCCGCCAGATAGGGGATGAATCCACCGGCGTGGTGGGTGACGATCTTCAGGTCCGGATACCGCTCCAGCACCTTACCATAGACCAGGCGGCACAGGGCCTTGGCCGTGGCATAGGGCCAGCCCAGCTTGGTCCAGAGCCGGAACAGGGAATGGGTCTCCCCCTCGTAATCAGGCGTGGACATCTCCCCCAGTGGGTGGATAAAGATGGGACGGCCCAGCTCCTGCATCGTCTCGTAGAGGGGCATGAACTCCGGTGAATCCAGGGGCTTGCCATTTACATCGGAGCCGATCTCCACGCCCCTGAGACGGAGCTCCTTGACGGCCCGCTCTGCCTCTGCTACGGCTGCATCCGGGTCGTTCATGGGCATGGTGGCGATCCCTGCTGCAAAGCGCTCCGGGTAGCGGTGCACCAGTTCAGCCAGTTCGTCATTGGCGATTTTGGCAAGTTCCACGGACAGGGGAGGCGGGGCCATGGCGTAGGTGGGCGGCGATGCAATGGAGATCACCTGGATATAGCCGTCAAAGGCATCCATGATTTTGAATCGGGCCTCCAGGTCCACCAAGGTGGGAACGGTCTTGGCCCAGTTGGCAGAAGGCAGGGCTGAGTTGCGGCCGGTTACCTTTTTGTCCACGGCGTCCTGGTATTTCTTGGGATAGATGTGATTGTAGGCATCAATGATCATGGGGTTTCCTCCTCTATAGATTTAGGTTGATACGTATAGTTATATAGTTATAGATACATAACGAGTGCTATTTACCTTGCTCTATGTGCGGCTTCTGATTTGCGGTGATTCTCTTTCTCTTAATGATCTGCCAGAAGAGGCTGAGACCAATCAGTAGTGTCCCGGCAGAGAGATAAAGGCTGTTTTTCGTGTATAGGTAACCCATGAGTATCACAGGGCCTGCAAATGCGATGATCCTTTCGCTCAGACTCAGAAGCGTCAAAAAATGACCGACCAAACCTGCCTGAAGGATGATGATAATGAGTACACAAATCAATAGTTCCATGATAGAGACAATGGGATTCGAGAAATCCCACAGAAACACAGGAGACCATATGAACATAAAAGGTAGTGCGAATCCGGCGATACCTACCTTTGCAGCTTCAAGGCCGGTTCTCATATAGGGCGCACCAGCAAGCTGGGCACCGAAAAGTGCAGCGATGGCGACTGGTGGCGTCAAATAAGAAAAGTTGGCAAAGTAAAAGGCAAAGAAGTGCGCTGGCAGCAAAGCGACGCCCTGGGTAATTAAAAGAGGCGCAATCACTATGGCTACAATTAGGTATGAAGCTGAGGCTGGTAGCCCGATGCCCAGAATAATTGAGACGAGGGCGGTCATCATCAACAGAAGAAGCGTATTATTACCACAAAAATGCCCGACAGCTGATGGCAGTTTTATCCCTAGGCCTGTGCCGGTAATCGTGGTGACAATGATACCCAAGGTCGCGCAGGTGACCGCAATACTGCTACCAAGAGAGGCGCCCCGGATAAAGCCATCGATGAGTTTTTTCCATGAAGGCCGGGTGGCCTTTCTTGGAAGGCTGATCAAAACAATCGCTGCACAGGCCCAAAAACTGACGTTTAGAGCGGTTCTTCCTACTACGAAAAGGATAATGATAATCAGAAGGGATCCAAGAAACAGGGGAGACCTGAGAATCAATTCGCGGTAATTAACTTCCTCGTATTGGGGAACTATATTCATTTTGGCAGCTTGGAATTGCACATACAAGGCACAGGACAAGATGTAAAATAAGGCCGGCAACGTAGCAATGGTGATTACCTTTGCATAGGATACCCCCGTGATAGCCGTGATCAGGAAGGCAGCAACCCCCATGATAGGCGGGATAATAGGCCCCCCTGTTGATGCTGCAGCCTCAATAGCGCCGGCCTGATAAGGCATATATCCCACTCTCTTCATAGCGGGTATAGTATAGGAGCCCGTAATAGTCACATTGGCCCCTGCCTGGCCGGTGACAGAACCAATAAGACCGCTCGTCAACACTGCGGCAAGGGCAGGCCCTGACTTGAAGCGAAGGGCGATCAATTTTCCCAATTGATTGAAGAACTCAGTAGCGCCGCATACTTCCACGAGAGCGGCAAATAACATGAAAAGAAACATGAATACTGCTGATACCTGCAAAATAGAGCCAAATATGCCGGCCCCGGCAAAGCCGATGGATAGCTTTTCAAGAATGATATCCCAATTCATGGGAGAGGTACGAAGCATCCCAGGAAGGTACGGGCCGATGAACATATACATGATGGAGATAATCGCAAGAGACGGAAGAACCGGTCCGAATCTTTGTCTTGTGGCTTCAAGAGAAAGCAGGATGAGGGTTACGCCAACGAATAAGTCGGGGATTGAAGCCTGGTACATCCCGTATAACTCAAGTCTCTGATAGGATAACCTTAAATAAATGAAAACACCTGCACTCAATAAGACTGCCAATAACTTTAAGCCCCAGTACCTTGAGTCCTTTTGCAAGGACATCATGAAAATGAGAAGGAGCGCGAAACCGATGTGAAAAATCTGATGCTCTGTGACTCCCTGCAGGTAGGTTTGAGCATAAACGAGATGATAGATCACCATTGCCACTCCAACGACTGCTGTGGCAATGTTTAAGATCTTTTTAAGAATGCTTATTCTTCGACTCTCTTGATGGTTAGCCCTCATGATGCACTTTTACTACCCTGTTATTGTCCCACCTTGAGCCCCTTTTCCTTATAGAACTGAGCGGCTGCAGGGTGAAAATCTCTTTCTGGAACTGCAACGTCTGCTAATGCCCTCTTAGTAATACCTTTTCCACTGGCATGATAGGTGACGAATTCTTCAGCGTGATCATAGATAATTGAACAGATTTCCCGGACAACATCATCGTCCATGCTTTCATGAACCCACCAGGAGTTGCTCCACCACATCCGATTCCCGCCGAAGGCTTCCGACTTGCCAAAAGCTTTCGGTTTGGCTCTTAGAGGATACAATGGGTAGCCACTCTTTTCCCTTGCCTTCTTGTAGGCTTCATCACTTATGTCTACAAGGTAACACTTTTTTGTAGACAACAGCTCTTCCGTTGCCGGTATGGGGACCCAGTCCTTTTCTTCCTCATCGCCCCACATTGTGGATGACTGGATGCCGACATCTAAGCTTCCATCGATCAAAGCGTTTTTTACGCCATCAAAAGATGAATGACTCACTCTCCCGAGATCATCATATATGCCGTAGCCATAGTCCAAAAGAAATCGTGGTATATATTCCAGCGTGATGCCCTTAGGCCCCAGACCAACCGATTTGCCTTTTAGATCTTGAATGGTTTTAATATTAGGGTTTGTTGTCACGAGAAAACCACAATTGTTGGCTAGTATTGAAATAGCTTTTAATCCGGTAAATGGTTGCGAAAACGGAGGATCTGCTTTTGCCGCCTGATGCACCGCAAAGGGATTTGATATAAGTACCGTGTATTTCCGGGCTGATGGATTCTTTTGGACATAGAGGATATTTGCTGAGGAACCTTTGGATTCCAGGCATGTGGCATGGAGCCGTGGAGAGTTTTTGTTGATGATCTCCGCTAAGGCAAAGGAGATCACATACGTTGTATGTCCAAAGGGATTAGAGTATATTTGTATTTCAATCTTATCTGCAGCTCCTGCAGATTTGATGAAGGATAGCGCTGGGTTTAATAGTATACACAATAGAAACAGGAAGCAAAGGCCGCTAATAAAAAATACTTTATTTTTCATTGAAAAACCTCCTATTGAATAGTATTTTGTTGTGGAATAATTATTGGTTTTACGATAGCCGCTTTTCTCCCTGGGTTTATCACCCCCTTTCGTCTAAAAATTGGATGCCATACTGCTCAACATACGCTTATCACGTTGGGCAAACCTCAATGCGAAGCGTTTCACGGAGTCTTTGGTGAGTTCTGCTTCGGAAGGAAGCTTGTCTCCTCGTTTGAGCACGCCCTCAAAAACGAGTGCCTTAATCTTTGAGGATACCTCCTCAAAGGTCCTTCTGTTCTCCACTGGGGTGAAAAGTGCCTTATCGACATTCAAGGTGGCTCCAGTTAGATATTATTGTCAGACATTTAGAGTTTATTAATATTTTATCTTTTTTTATGCAAGCTAAAATTTCATCAAATTTCGAAAAAGGTAGTTATTTCTGCATTGAAAAAAAAGTAATAATATTAATAAGTTAAAATGAGACTTTGTAACTCCGTAAGAAATTGGGATAGCAAAAATCAGGAGAAGATTGTATAAAAGCCTTCCTGAACCTTACATGAAGGCTTTTTATTTATTATGAAGAGTATACGCAATTTCAGCATTATAGCCCATATCGACCATGGCAAATCCACCCTGGCCGACAGGATGATCCAGTACAGCGGCGTTATCGACGCCCGCAACTTCAAAGACCAGATCCTGGATACCATGGACATCGAGCGCGAACGGGGGATCACCATCAAGAGCCAGGCCATCACCCTGCCGTACCGGGCTGCAGACGGCAGGGAGTACTCGCTCAATTTGATCGACACTCCAGGACACGTGGATTTCTCTTACGAGGTGTCGCGGTCGCTCGCCTCCTGCGAAGGGGTTCTCCTCCTGATAGACGCGGTTCAGGGGGTGCAGGCGCAGACCGTGGCAAACCTGTACATGGCCATGGAACACAATCTGGAGATCATCCCCGTCATCAACAAGATCGATCTCCCCGCTGCCGATGTGGAGCGGGTCATGGAACAGATCGATTCCGAGCTCGGGCTCGATCCCTATGCGAGCTTTTCCTGTTCGGCGAAGGAGGGGACAGGGGTTACGGAGATCATGGAGGCGATCGTACAAAGAATTCCCCCGCCGAAAGGGGACCCAGAGGCTGAGCTGGCCGCCATTATCTTCGACGCGCAGTACGACCCATTCCAGGGGACTATCATACACTGCCGAATCTTCGACGGCACCGTGCGAAGCGGCGACATCATACGCCTCATGCACAACGGCACTACCCACAAGGTGGAAGAGGTGGGCCACTTCCTCCTCTCGCGCCGGAGGGCAGACAGCCTTTCCGCGGGCGACATGGGATACATCATCGCCGGGATCAAGACCGTCTCGGACGTCCGCATCGGGGATACGATCACCTCAAACAAACGCCCGCGGGCAAAACCCCTGCCCGGATTCAAGGAGTCGAAGCCCGTCGTCTTTGCCTCGATCTACCCCATCGCCTCAGACGATTATGAGGATCTGGCAGCGGGGCTGGAAAAATACACGCTGAACGATGCCTCATTTATCTACCAGAAGGATTCTTCAGTCGCCCTCGGCCAGGGGTTCCGGTGCGGGTTTCTGGGCCTTTTGCACCTGGAGATCGTCCAGGAGCGGCTGGAGCGTGAGTACGGCCTGTCCATCATCATATCGGTTCCCAGCGTCCGGTACCGCTTCACACTGAGCGACGGCGAGGTCGCATACATAGACAATCCGGCCCACTATCCTGATGCCGCCTCGATAATCAAGAGCGAGGAGCCCTACATACGGGCGTCCCTGATCTTCCCTGAAACGTATGTAGGGGCTGTCATGAAGCTGTGCAAGGAAAAGAGGGGGGAGAACTCGAAGCTCAGCTACCCCAGCCCGGGGCGCATCGAGCTCACGATCGAGATGCCCCTCGCAGAGGTCGTATACGATTTCTATGACCGATTGAAATCCATCACCCAGGGGTATGGTTCTTTCGATTACGATGTCATCGACTACCGGGAGAGCAGCCTCGTGCTCCTCGATATCCTGGTCAACGGTGAGCGGGTGGATGCCCTCTCGCAGATCGTCTTTCGCGGCTCGGCCCGGGAGCGCGGCCTGCGCGCGTGCGAGAGGCTGAAGGAGGAAATTCCCCGTCAGATGTTCAAGATAGCCATACAGGGTGCCATCGGCGGCGAGATCATATCGCGCACCACCATATCCCCTTTTCGCAAGGATGTGACCGCAAAGTGTTACGGGGGCGACATAACGCGCAAGAGAAAGCTGCTGGAGAAGCAGAAAAAGGGGAAGAAACGGATGAAGATGGTAGGCTCGGTAGCAATCCCCCAAAGCGCCTTTGTCGCAGTCCTAAAATCGGAAAACACATAAGATATAGGCATATAGGCTGTAGGCTATAAGGATGGAGGGCGTCGGTAGGAGGCATGAAAGGACGGCCTGAATCTCCCGCCGGATCCCCCGAGACAACTGCTACCGGCTGAAGCCGGTAGCTTGGCGGGCTGAAATTGCTAAGACTGGTTCAACCGGTTTAATTAACACCATAAACCATCAGCTCAGCTGATGGTCCAAGCTAGCCTATGCAGGTGAGAGGGTTTTTACCTCTCGCCCGCTCCCCTTCGACTCTGCTCAGGCTCGCTCGAGAACGCTGAGTTCACAGAGAGCGACCTTTTGGTTGGCCCGATTTCTTGAGATGGAGAAATCAGGCCAAGAGCCAGCCCCTGCAGGGGCGACTCGGGTACCCATGGTAGCGTCGGTGCATGTGACACGTAAGAAACTCAGAGCCTCTGTGGACCCTGTGAGAGATTAAAGACCCTTTTAGGGTCAAAACAAGCCACCCTTTTTGGGGTGGTTGTTAATTGGTTTAACCAGTTAAACAAATAAAACCAGTAAAACTAATAGAATCAGGTTTTCCCTGCCCTTTGGGCATACTTAAGTCTTCGCCTCAAGGCGAGGGTTTTTCTCCCAATCCCCGAGTGGGACAATAATGCCATGGCGCCGGGTCTCTACATACACATACCTTTCTGCCTGTCCAAGTGCGCCTACT
>Ga0315532_1002378_pt1 | contig 13019 bp, 7 predicted proteins | sample SalMarWE160370MG_FD_203082 | JGI IMG/M metagenome (GOLD analysis project Ga0315532, IMG submission 203082) | Salt marsh sediment microbial communities from the Plum Island Ecosystem LTER, Massachusetts, United States - Salt Marsh Sediment WE1603-70 ... | reverse complement strand
AAGATGTTTTTTCAGCCAATCGATTGTTTCCTTCCACATTTCCGGCGTGTGTACTCATGACCAACACCGGGATATAACAGGCCGCGGAAATTCTCCGGTTTTTCATACAGTTTGTAAAGATGCTCCTGAAAACTGTAGATAATTTGGACGCCATCGATTGGCGATAGGCGATCTATCTCGCCTGTCATTGCCAGGAAAGGCCGGGGAGCAATTAATCCTACAACACTTTCGACATCGATTTTTCCCGCGAGCATATCCGGCATCACAAAAAGCAGTAAAGCAAAACAACACACGGATTGCCGATTGCCGAATTCCGATGAAGTCTTAACATATAAATGTGTCACAATCAACCGGATAATTATGACATTACTAAATGTAAAGAACTTCTTTGACGGCTGTCACAAACATATTTATTATATTATCTATGAGTAAGGACAAGTATCTAACCGCACCGCTTCCGTCGACAAAGATGCCGGCGGGCATTCCTTACATTTTGACTAATGAAGCAGCAGAGCGTTTTGCTTTTTATGGGATGACCTCTATCCTGGTTATCTTTATGACCCAATACCTGACGGCCCGCGACGGTACGCTCGCTGTGATGGGACAAGAGCAGGCCAAGACGTGGTTTCATCTGTTCAATTCCGCCGTATATTTCCTGCCGTTTGTTGGTGCTCTGATTGCCGACATCTGGCTGGCAAAGTACAGAACCGTAATTTACTTTTCCTTGGTTTATTGCATAGGTTTCATCGCCATCACCGTCGACCAAACCCGGCTCGGACTCGGGGCAGGGCTGGTTCTTATGGCCTTAGGCTCGGGAATCATCAAACCATGTGTCTCTGCAAATGTCGGCGACCAGTTTGGCAAGACCAACAAGCATCTAATAAATAGAGTTTACCACTGGTTCTACTTTTCGATCAATCTGGGTGCTACTGTTTCAATGTTCCTTTGCCCATACTTGCTGCATCGATATAGTCCTATGGTCGGTTTCGGTGTCCCGGCGGTGCTGATGATAATAGCTACCGCTACATACTGGCTTGGCCGAAAACGGTTTGTACACATCCCTGCCGCCGGTTTCGGCTTTGTTAAAGAGAGCTTCGGTGGTGAGGGCCTAAGAGTCATAGGCAGACTGTCCATTATTTTCGTGTTTGTCGCGATGTTCTTTTCGCTGTTTTATCAATCGCAGTCTGCATGGGTTTTGCAGGCAGAAAAAATGAATCTCAGATGGCTTGGATTCACGTGGCTGCCCGAGCAGCCGCAAGCCATAAATCCTTTTCTGATTATGGTTATGATTCCTCTGTTTTCATACGTAGTCTACCCGGCCATTAATAATGTCTTCCCGCTGACTGCTCTTCGCAAAGTTGGAATCGGGCTGTTCGTGACCGCCTTGTCTTTTGTGGTCCCGATCTGGATTGAGACACAGATAGTAGCCGGTGAAAAACCGAGTGTCGGCTGGCAGTTCGTAGCCTACATTATTTTGACCGCTGCCGAAATAATGGTCTCTATCACCTGTCTGGAATTTTCATATACCCAGGCACCAAAGAAGATGAAATCCTTTATTCAGGCGTTGTTTCTATTGTCCATATCACTGGGCAACGCATTTACTGCCGTTGTTAATGCTTTAATTCAAAACGAAGATGGCACAAGCAAGCTGCCTGGAGCCAGCTACTACTGGTTCTTTACAATCGCGATGCTTGTTACAGCGGTTTTGTTTATTCCTATCGCAACTCGATACAAGGTTAAAGATTACATTCAGGATGAAGCTGGTTAGATGATTTTCGATTGACGATTGACGAATGCCAATTGGAAATCGAAAATCGTAAATCGCAAATTTTAATGTCAAAGCGCATTATCTCAGTATCACGCAGGACAGACATTCCAGCCTTCTATGGCGATTGGCTTATGAGCAGACTTAAAGAAGGCTTTGCCGGCGTAGTCAATCCCTTCGGCGGACAAAGATATTTTGTGTCACTGAAACCGCAAGATGTTTCCTGCTTTGTGTTTTGGTCCAAAAACTTTACGCCTTTTCTTGAAAACCTGAAAATCCTCGACGATTTAGGTTACAAGTTCTACTTTAATTATACCATCACCGGCCTGCCGTCTGTTTTTGAAGGTAATGTAGATAAAAAAGCGACGATTAAAACCCTGAAAGAACTGAGCAAAATGTATTCGCCACGCCATATAAACTGGCGCTTTGACCCGATCGTGCTCTCAAACATCTGCGACCGTGATTTCTTCATTAAAGCCTTTGAAGAACTTGCATCGCAGCTTGAAGGTCTCGTCGAGCGATGTTATTTCAGCTTTGTGGTTGAATACAACAAGGTTAAACGCAACTTTGAAGAGCTTGAAAAAACTAGTAGATTAAAAATCACAGACGTCAGCGAAGATTTTAAAATCGATTTAGCAAATAAATTAGCGGATATCGCAGAGCGTTTCGGAATTGAGATGTTCTCCTGCTGCGGTGATTATTTAGTGGGTGAGAAAATCAAAAAAGCGCACTGCATTGACGGTGCCATCATCGAAGAGTTATTTTCTCCTGATGACTTCCAATATAACGAAAAACCTACGAGAAACGAGTGCGGCTGTACGGAGAGCACCGATATCGGCACGTATGACACGTGCCCGCACGGCTGTGTATATTGCTATGCGAACGCAAACAAGAGCAGAGCCTACAAAGCATTTCATAGTCACGATAAAAACTCTGCTTTTTTAGGCTACAGCAAATCCGACTCGGACAGGTGGCTTATAGAAATAGCAACGTGACCTGGCAAAGTATCTTATTCCAAATCGAACGGCGTATTATCTATCGGCTCAAACCAGCCCAACTTCATCCGGCTGGAGTCAACGCCATAAGCATTTTCGCCATTGGATTCAGCCATTCGTCGTGAATCAATATGGCCGTCAGCCCAGCCAACGTTCGCCCTATCGCGATGGCGAAAATGAATCGACGGCGAAAGATAAAAGCTTGTCACCGGCTTTCCTTTATAGACGGAAAAGGGCGGCTCGGCAAATGAATACTCAATCAGGTACGATTGGCGATTCGACATTGCCGTGTCGGTGAACATTAACGTCTCGGTTGGCCGGCCCACTTCCGTGACACTGGTCGTTTCCCAATTGGCCTGCTCCATCTGCTGCACAGTCGTAAATTGTCGTCCTTGCCACTGGCGTGAGCCTAAATATATATGATTGTATCCGTATCCGCCGCAGCCCTGTTCAAAATTGCTGTTCCACTGCTCGCCCGTTACAAAATCCACCCTTTCGGGACATTGTTTAACTTTACCGTCAGCCAAATACGCCGCCAGAGGGCCTTTGGCCGACTCGAACGGCTCATCGGGACTATTTCTGACGCCGTGCCAGCGATATCTGCCGCCATTTGCTGAAGAGATATCCGGCGCTGCAGGTACATAGTAGTTGTCATTTTCCGTTGCGTATCCAATATTAGCCAAGAAGAGCTGGCGAAGATTGGATTTGCAGACCACACTTCGGCTTTGTGACCTTGCTAAGGTCAGAGCTGGTAGCAGCACAGCCATCACTAACGCAATGAGTGAAATTACTATCAGCAGCTCAATCAAACTAATCCCGTTAGAGATTCCATCAACACAGTGTCGCGAGGTTCCAATCGTGCAGGGATCTCTAACGGGACTAAAAGCTTTTTTCTTTTCAGCAAACATAAACAGTTGAACCGGCCATCAGGTTATCAGGATGCAGTATATCAGTGAATCAGGACATCAGAGAAAATAAGCGATGCAGTAGTTTAATTCCCTGATGCCCTGATAACCTGGTTGCCACTACCTGATTCCCTGATACCCTGATTTCCTTTAATTCATTTATCTCGCCACGTTTCTATTTTGTGCCATTGTGACATAAATACTGCAAAATCGCCGTCTCCAATGACATAATCTTTCGGCTCAGCAAGGTCGCATCGGGCTATCCAGTTAGGATGGCCGAGATGGCTTTGCCAGGCTGATGTGAACAAAGCGAGGTCGTCTATGTCAACAATGCCGTCTAAATTGATATCCGCGGAATAGTTTTGCTCCTCAAGGACGCCGACCGCCTCTACATCCAGACCTCCTGAATCGAATGTCACCCAGGCATCATAAATGGGATGATTATCCGTGTAGTAATCCCAATCAGGCCACGTGTTGGGATCGATTTGCATAACAGCCTCATCGTAAAAATCACCACTGCCGGGAATATCGACCAGCCGCACGTACATTATATTATTGACATCGACAAGCCCTGAGATGACCATTGGGTCATCAGCAAGATCACCCAGGTTGAAAGGCGTACCGGTACACAGGCCGTTGGCGTTTGGATGCTTGCCGGCAAGATTATAGACTTTACTAATCTCGATGGTGCCGTATAGGCCTGTAGGTGCAGAGGTAAGTGACACAGCAGGAAATCGAGCGAAATCTTCGCCATTAGAAGACACTTCCACGTACCCTAACTCAGCAAACATCTGTCCTGCGGTTATGCCAACTTCAGGATCTGATTTGGCTGCAATCATAGCGTTCTCGAAGAAGACAAAATCGTAACCGTTGCCGTCTCGAATCGGCTCACTAAACGATAGAGTTATAAAGCCGGGTGTCACCGAGGCATCGAGCTGCTGGCGGTTTGGATCTCCCAGACTGATAATATCAAGGTTATCTCCTGTAGCCGGACCTAAAGCCTTATTTGGGTCGCTCCATTGAAAGCCTACATCAGGTGCAGGATTGTAATTTACCACGCTTGCAGCCCAGCCGCAGAATATCGGATTTATTACCGCGTTGACATCGGTCGGAGCAGCGTGACGCCGGTCTGCTCCAATATATCCGTTTATTCCTGCTTCCGTGTATGGCCCGGAAAGAACTGACATCGGCTCCATAATAAGGGTATCAATCGCAAAATAAGCAGGCGTATTCATACCCCAGGCGCCGACGTCGCTGGAGCTTAAGGAAAACTCCAGGCTTGTCACCACACCCAGAGGCGTTAAATCAACGAACCACCATGTGTTGACGATATAATCTCTGCTATTATCTTCGAAATGAAAGTCGGCCAAATAAAATTCCACCGTTCCGGTTACACTTCCGTCGCTGTCTTTGCCTGTGATAGTTAGCAAAAGAAAGTCCGGATCATTGCCGTCTATGCCGCCGAATTTTTTGGAATAAAGGTCACCATTAAGCATAGAGTAGTAAGTATAGTTGTTATTTGTCACATACATACCGCCTACTGCACCGGGGGCATCGAGCGTTATGGTCGGCGGTTCCATCCAGCCGACGAAACCGACTACATAATTAGATGAGCCGCCCTGGCCTGAGCCTGTGATGGCATTATATTGAGCGGAAAAGTCACTTGTTGTAATGTCTGTAATATTCGAATAAGAAAAGCCGTCCCAGCTTCCGTATGTGGAGTCGTAATTATTGCTGAAAAAAGCGCCTCCGCTGCTAAAGCCGCCAGAACCATCCGAGCCGTTCCAATAGGATTCAGGCGACAAAATCAAATCATCAAAGGCTGCAATATCAGCGTTTGCAACATTCATCATTAACAAAACAATAATCAAACAAACTGAACCTGCAAATTTCATTTTACACCTCGTTTTGTGTTGTACGGCCCTTACCGCGAGGGCCGTTGGCAATAAAAAAACCGCCGTTCCCGCGAGAGGAACGGCGGTTTTAATATAATCAAACCTAAACCGGCCATTAGCTTAACGTGCGCGACAAACACACATAAGCCGGTGGCCGCACCGTGTACCAAACGCGGGAACACTTGGGCTCCCATTTTGCAACAAATCGCAAAATGGGGTCCCACTATATATGTGCAACTAACTACAGGCAGGTTTTCTGACTCACGTCTTACCTCGAGATCCCTTCCCATTCGCCTTTTGCGAATAGTGGTTAAATATCTCTCGGATTTTCCCCCCCTGCTTTCTTGCCCCTGCCTTCGCAGGGGTAAACTTGTCCCCGCGGAAGCGGGGAGCAAGAAGGGGGGAAGCAGACGCTTACAGCGGCGCGTCCGTCGCGGCTTTTAACCGCGTTCCCGTTTGGCTATCCCCCCGCGTCTTCCTGTTGGAAGACAGGAGCGGGGGAACCTAAAGTTAGGTTATTTTCTTTTCAAAGAGCAAGCAATTAATCTTTATCAAACCGCGGAACAAACAGCAAGCGAAAATTGCTATTTTTTTACTGCCCAAGATAAATAACAATGCCAGCGAGAATCAAAATGACCGCTACACATACACTTATAGCAACTATAAATATCCACAAAAAGCGTTTGTTCTGTCTTGAAATAATGTATTTCAAGTATCGGTCGCTCGTAGCATAAGTCTTACCCATCTGGATCATACTGTCGGTCTGGGCAATGGTGCTTTGGTTCAGCTTATCCAACGTCTCATTGAATTTGTTAAAACTCTCAGCCATTTGCACATCGATATCAGCGGCTGCGGCAAGCTGATGGTCGATATTGACCAGCGCATCGGTCTGCTTGGCGGTTTCAGTGGGAATTTTTTCGACAAAGTCGATAAATTGCTGATTCTTAACCGCCGCCGAATTTAGCTGTTCGAGCAGCCGTTCTGTTATCTGTCTCTGATTTTCCAAAAGAGATGGAAATCCTTCGAGCAATTGTGGAAGCTGCTCGATTCGGCTCATCAGCTCTTCATTCTGAGTGATTTGACGATTCAGGTGCTCGTTGATTCCATGTAGTTTGTCGATAAGCTTATCAAATCCAGCCTGGAGTTTTTCGAGCGACTCGGCTTTGCTTCTCGGCTGAACCGCTTTTACTACTACACTGCTGCTTTGTGCATCCTGGCTATCAGCGGTCGATTCTTTTGAGTCGGCATCTTCGGTGATTAGACCCTGGTCGTCTACCTGTGGCTGTTGTTCTGGGACCTCGGCGAAGCTGTGGTTACGCAGCCAATTACCCGTTTTTGTCCAAATATCCTTTATATTCATTTTCTCGGTTTCCAAAGTTTAGCCGTCGCCGGTATTTATCCTTCGTAGTATCACTTCTACGGAGAAGGACGGCGACGGTTTAAACTAAATCACATTAAAAAGTCTTCCTGCTGGGAATTCAAGTTATTTTTGCTAAAATTGGCTTTTCTGGAATTAAGCCCCGCCCAGCGCTGGGCGGGGGAAAGGCAAACAGATGAAATTAGTTACTTATTCAAGAAACCAAACAATTTCTGCACAGCATCCCTTACGGGGCTGCGGGATTCTCACCAATAAAGGGGTGATTGACATACCATCAGTCTGGCAAGGGCCGAATCCGCCTTGCAGTGTCAAAGAAATCTTGCAAAGAGGTGCCCCCCTGCTTTCTTGCCCGCCGCCCCGCCTTGCGTCGGGAGACGCGGGGGCAGGCGAAAGCAAGAAGGGGGGTCTCGCTAAGCTCGCAGAGTTAGCAAAATCAACCGATATTCTAATACCTTTGGAACAGGTTAAATTCCTTGCCCCAATTCCACGGCCAGACAAGATAATCGCTCTTGCCGGAAACTATAGCGAGCATATAAGGGAGGTCGGCCGAGCGCTCGGCCTTTCGGATTCGCCCCGGCAGACGACCGTACCTCGGCCGTTTATTATGCCGGCGACGGTGGTAATCGGCCCAAACGAAGAAATCCCCTGGCCGGCCTACAGTGAGCAAATTGATTACGAAATCGAGCTTGCGGTAGTAATCGGCAAAAAAGCTAAATACATAAAACATGAAAGTGCCCTTGAATATGTCGCCGGCTATACGATTGTTAATGATGTTTCTGCCCGTAGCGTGACGTTCAGGAAGAATCGAAAGACTCGTCCCTGGGACGAATTTTACGATTGGCTGAACGGCAAATGGGCAGACGGCTTCCTGCCGATGGGGCCGTACCTGTTGACGCAAGATGAAATATCAGAAGTTCAGAATCTAAATATGCAGCTTTCGGTCAACGATGAGATTCGCCAAAAGGCAAACACTTCGCAGATGATTTATTCCGTAGCGGATATTGTCTCTTTTTTAAGTCATTTAATGACGCTTGAACCGGGCGATATAATAGCCACCGGCACGCCGTCCGGCGTGGCTATGGCCACCGGCAGATTCCTACAGCCGGGTGACACTATCGAATGTACCATCGAAAAGCTCGGCACACTGACAAACACACTCGGCCAAAGGCCAGAAAAGTTCTATGAGCCACTTGCCAATCTCTAATTTGTAGATTAGGATAGAAACCAAGCCCCGCCTGCCCAGAGCATCCAGTGAAGGTGAAGACACCTCCACAGGATGGTACGGCGGGCAGGCCAGGATAAATCCAGGTCTAAATACAATAATTAGTATTAAGGATCAATCAATGAATGTACTTTTAACTGGTAGCGGCGGACGCGAACATGCTATTGCATGGAAATTGGCTCAATCTAAAAACCTTAGCAAGCTCTATATCGCGCCTGGTAACGCCGGAACAGCTAATTGCGGAGAAAATGTCCCTATATCGGCTACCGATATTGATAAGTTAGTAACCTTTGCACGTCAGAACGATATAGGCCTGGTGGTTGTAGGACCGGAAGACCCGCTTTCGGCAGGTGTGGTCGATGCTATGGAAGAAGCGGGCATAAAAGCATTCGGGCCGAGTGCCGATGCCGCGCAGCTCGAAGCCGATAAGGCATTCGCCAAGCAATTGATGCGCTCGTGCGCCGTCTCGACTGCCGAGGGCAGAATCTTCGACAGATTCAGTGACGCCAAAAAATATATAGCCAGCAGAGACGAAGCGGTAGTAATCAAAGCGGCTGGTCTTGCACAAGGCAAAGGAGTCATTGTCTGTGATGAGCCGGCAGACGGTATCTTGGCTGCGGAAAAAATAATGTGCGATAGGATATTCGGCTCGGCAGGGGACAAAATCATTGTCGAAGAAAAGCTGTTAGGCGAAGAAGCCTCAATTTTAGCTTTCGTGGATGGGCATAATATCTACGTTATGGAAACATCGCAGGACCATAAACCGATCGGCGACGGCGACACGGGACCAAACACCGGCGGAATGGGCGCTTACAGCCCGGCACCGGTTGTCACTGATGCGATGATGGACAAAATCACGCATGAGATTCTTGTGCCGGTCGTAGATGGCATGAACCGCAACAGCACACCATACAAAGGCGTGCTCTATGCAGGGCTGATGATTACCAGCGCCGGGCCAAGGGTCCTGGAATTCAACGTTCGGTTCGGCGACCCGGAAACCCAGCCGATTCTAATGCGATTGGCCAGCGACCTGCTGGAAGTTTTTCTGGCAGTATGTGACGGCAGGCTGGATGACATCACGCTAATGTGGGACCAACGGCCGGCTGTCTGCGTCGTCATGGCCTCAGGTGGATATCCGGGCGATTATGAAAAGGGCAAAAAAATAACCGGCCTTGAAGAGGCTGACAAGCTCAAAGATGTTGTTGTGTTCCATGCAGGCACCAAAAAGCAGAATGGTGATATTATCACAAATGGGGGCAGGGTGTTGGGCGTGACAGCTTTAGGTGAGCGAATCGCCGATGCCAAGACCAGAGCATACGAAGCGGTAGATAAAATCAAATTCGATGGGGCGTACTGTCGCCGAGATATCGCGGACAAGGCAATAAAAACTATGTACCGTTGCCTATGACCCGTCCAACGAGCGACGAGTGATGAATATGTTTTCTATCAGTCAGCTTAAAAATCAAGATCAAAAAACGGCCCGCAGCAGACGGTACAAAGCCAAAAGGCGAGGCGTTACTCTAATACGCTGGCTCCTTTTAGTTTTGTTTTTGCTTACTGTTTTGGCGTTTATGTTAAGCCGAACATGGCAATCTCTGCCAAAAATCGCCGTAACAGAGATTAGTGAGCTGACCGGCTGCAAAGTAGAGACTAAATCCATCGATTTCAAATTTGACGGCTCGGCTTTAATCGAAGGACTGGTAATAAGACCGCACCAGAAACAAAAACCTGTCCCTTCGACAAGCTCAGGGCAGGCTCTGAGCTTGTCGAACGGATATGACAACGCGTTGATCAAAGCAAAAACAGTTTTCGCCCGTTTTAGTATAAGTAGTTTATTGTTGTTGAGGCCGCGACTAAAAGAAATATATATTAATGATTTCACTTTCAATGCCCAATACGATTCAGACACAAATCGGTGGAATTTAGCAGCGCTTAAACTTGAAGTCCGAAAAAGTAAGGCCGGTAAAATGCCTCTTATCTCCCTCAGCGGCGGGACATTGCAATACGGTAAAGTCTCAAATGGCCAGACCACAGTTCTCGCTGCGGTGCCAATCGATATGAGATTCAGACCGGCTGAAGGAATGCTGGGCGGTTACAGGTTTGACATCATAACGGCTAAGAAGGCAAACAGTGATTCATCCACGAATAAGATTTCGGAAAGACGGGACAGAAGCAGATTGGCCGGTCTTTGGCTCCCTGGGAGAGTTACGGTTACGGGCGGGATTTCATCGGCTGGTATCCCTGCATTTGAGAATGCCTGGGTAATAGAAGCACTGGATGCGGCATTAAACTACGACCGAAAAAATAATTTTTTGCTGACATTGAAAATTAACGATTTGTCGTACCTTAAAGAATCCAGCAGTGAAACGCTTTCGCTCGGCAAGCCGGAGTCAGCGTTTGGCAGATCTGTTTTATTTACCGCACTGCAAAATTTTTTCACCCGATACAATCCCGAAGGAAAAGTCGATATGGACATAGAAGTATCGGGCAATTTCAGTCAATTAAATAAGAGCACAGTTACCGGTAAGGTCTATTGTAAGGATGTGACCATCTGTGACGTCGGGTTTCCTTACAAGATAGAACAGGTTACAGGGCAGATTGATTTCACCGAAAATAGCGTGATACTTAATGAACTTTGCGGCAGGCACGGCGATGTTGAGGTGACAATGGCAGGCTGGGTAAAAGATTTTGGGCCAGATCAACGTTATCAAATCAAAATTGCAAGCAACAATATGGCTCTGGATGATGAACTATATGAGGCATTAAATCCAAAACAAAAAATATTTTGGTCGGCTTTTTCTCCTAACGGCCTGGCAACAATAGATTACAATGTCAGCCGGTCTGCCTTAGGCGAACAAATGGTCAAGCAGAAAGCTCTTGATGTTGAATTGCGCGACGCCGAAGCTGTTTATCAACGTTTTCCTTATCCATTGAAAGCTCTTACAGGCAAGCTCTATTTTGACAATGACAGCATAACTGTTTCTGATGTAGTTTCAAAGGCAAATGGGGGCAGGATAACCTTTAATGGCGCAGTCAACCAGTATAACGCCGACCAACCGTTTTATAATCTGTCGATCAAAGCAAGCAATGTTCCGTTTGATCCTACACTCGCAAGGACGTTACTGGCCGAGCAAGGGGCACTTTACAACCAATTCGATATGACCGGGCTGGCCGACGCCGACGTAAAGATTTTTACAGCCACAGAAGATATGGGGCAGGAAAGCTCACAGGCTGGACGCTCGTCTCAACGTAATCCTGCTGAACTGGAGCAGGAAACCCTATCCTACAACTCGTCGAAGTCGAGATGGACAAGTTTCTTCGCAGATGTGAATTTGAAACAAGCCTCCCTTAAAGCGAATAAATCGGGGCTTGTGATCTCTGATATATCGGCAAAAGTACATCTAAAACCCTATTCGACGAGTATTAAAAATTTCACCGGCCGCTATGGCCAAAGTTTAGTTTCATTAGTTGGTGGAATCTGGCTCGCCGATACCGATAAAGCACAATCACCACGTTATTACCTGGCACTGGGTGCACAACAGGCTCAATTGAGTGACGAATTGATAGGCATGTTACCAGCATCGTTGGCAAAAACCGTTTTGGAGTTGGAACCGGAAGGCCGTGTAAATATCAGTGCTAATTTAAGAAAAGCGAACTCGTCACAGCAGAATGGCTGGCCCGACTACAATATATCTGTAGAATGTTTAGGGAACAGCATCAATTTCAAAAGATTTCTCTACCCCTTAAAAAACATCACCGGTAGGTTAACGATGACAAACAACAAGGTGACGTTTGAGGACTTTACTGCATTGCCAGCGGATAGTACTCAAGAAATTCATCCGCCTCTGACAGACTCAACTCCATTCGACAAGCTCAGAGCCGGCCCTGAGCTTGTCGAAGGGACAGGCATAAAATTAAATGGCCAAATTGCTTTAGTTGATAATGCCTTCAGCGAAGGTAGTTTTCAACTTTCAGCAAAGGACATCTCTTTAGGTGAACATTTAACATGTGCCCTGCCGGCAAGTGCTGTGGCTTTTTATCAAGTGCTGTCGCCGACAGGCCGATTTGATTTGAATTTGGAAAACGTAAAAATCACCAAAGCCGATAACGGCGAAAAACAAATAGATTTCACCGCTACTTTAGGATTTACAGCCTGTAATTTCAATATGTCTGGTACGCGTGCCGAATTAGACGCGGTCATGAAAACAGAAGGCTTGTATATAACAGGCAGCGGCTTATCTGACGGGCGTGTCAGCGTTATTGCAGATAATTTAAAGATCAAAGGCAAATCCATAACGGGTTTGAAGGCAGATGTCAATTACGACCCGCATTTGCGGAGCTGGTTAGCCAAAAATCTGACCGCAGACTGTTACGACGGCAGATTAACAGGTAAATTGGAAATTTCACCTGCAGGAGGGGCTTTAGAATATTTGTTACAAGTAGTTTTCGACGATGTTGACTTGAAACAATTTCTTTTAGGCGAAGAAGCAGCAGATCCTGCAAAAACCAGCTATACCAGCGGAACAATGAGTGGATCATTGAACATTGACGCACAGATTGGTAGCAATTCTTCACGGCTTGGCAGATGCAGACTGGCTATAAAGAATATGCAGGTGGGCAAGCTCTCACCATTAGCGAAGCTGTTATATGTTGTGAGACTGACGGAGCCTAAGGACTTTGCCTTCGAGCGTATGATTGTTGATTCGTATATCAGATCTGATAACCTTCTTTTTGATGTGTTTGATTTGTCCGGTGAAACTGTAGCTTTTCACGGCTCAGGCTCGATGAGCCTGAAAAATGCAAATATCAATCTGAACCTTACCGCCCGAGGCCGACGACTGGTCGGTAATGAGCCTACG
>Ga0315532_1002371_pt1 | contig 13068 bp, 15 predicted proteins | sample SalMarWE160370MG_FD_203082 | JGI IMG/M metagenome (GOLD analysis project Ga0315532, IMG submission 203082) | Salt marsh sediment microbial communities from the Plum Island Ecosystem LTER, Massachusetts, United States - Salt Marsh Sediment WE1603-70 ... | reverse complement strand
CCTTACATAGACTTTATCCACTTAAGCTACCCCATTCACTACTGGCGACGATAGCTCATCAAGTTACTTAAGGTTGATTCTTGCACACCAAGGGCAAATAGACTCCATACAAAACCGACCAATTCACAATACCATCAACAAGCTCGTCACCATCAACAAGCTTCAAAATGTGAGTTCTATACTGGCCTATGGGAAAACCAGTGATATATTGGTGGGTTACGCTGATAGCTTTCGTCCCTGACATATTAAGAGTCACCCTTGCGCTGATAACCTCGATACGGCTATCACCTTTGTAGACATCAACCCCTACCTCATTTTCTTCCATATAGGCGTAGTCGAAAACCGCCCAGACGGTCCGAGTGCCTTCAATGAATTCTTTCCTGGATGGTGCATCAGGATCAGGTGAAATGCTCATGTGCAGGTTCGTGATTTCGCCTGGCCCACCCCGACGCACGTGCCACAGTTTGGTCTTGATGGGATAGTCACCATCCCATATCTGCGTTCGATAAGTGTCGGGAGGAATGGGAGGATAGAGATAAGTTACGGTTATGCACTCAGTGCCTGACTCTGTGTACGAATGAGTTTCGTTGTATAACTCTAACTCGAGATCGGCGTCGGTGACCGCGATTCGATACGGCCTCCCTACCATATCAGAATAGTCGAAGACTACGTATACACGGTCCGTGTCAGCAGGGAAGAGGATCATATCATCGCCAATGCACGAGTTGCTCATGTGCAGATCTGTGATCACGCCTTGCTCGTTGGCAAGGGAACTCACAACCTTCGCGGCTACCGCTCCTATCAGCACCACAGTCAACACCAGTGCCACAACAGCGGCTACCACCACTTCTCTTTTCAGTTTCATTTTTGAGACTCCTTTCGGTTTTATTGGTCGAGTTTCACTTCTCGACGGGGTATCCCGCCTCTTGCCAATGGGCGAATTCTCCCTTCATGGCCTTGACATCACTGAACCCCCTGTCAATGAGAAACTGTGCCGCACGGACACTGTCATCCGGAGGAGGTCAACAGCGGCCACAATAGGTGATTGTCTCTTTATCGCCAGGAAGCTCAGTATAACGCGCCTCCATCTCCCCCCAGGGAATTGAGACCGCTCCTGTTATGTGGCCCTCATCGAAAGCCTCTTTATCGCGCACGTCAACGATAACCAGATCAGCCCCAGCGTCTAATTTCTCTTTCAATTGCTCTGGGCTAATGCGAAGTACGTCAAATCCGCTATCTACAGTTGCAGTAGATGGCGAAGAGGGCTCCCATAATTGTCGTATCTGGCGAACGACGGTAGACCCAAACTGCTGGAGGGTAACTGCTCCTGGGCCACCGGCGGCGGAATACAGTCTGCCCAGCCATACGCCCACCACAAAGACGGCCACAATCCCCAGAATGCCCAGTACTCTGTAAATGATTTTTCTGGCCATCAAGTCTCCTCCTCCTTGGGAAGAATAGCTAACGGGCAGTCAACACCCGTCGAATGGCCCAGGCAACAAGTATGATCAGCACTATTGCAGCGGCCGGGACAGCAAAGTCCTTCACTTGGCTATAGATCTTGGTAACGGGCGATGTCGTTGTTGGCGTGACGGTAGGCCTTGCTACCGGCTCGCCAACATCCCATATTATGGTCCTACTCACGTATTCACCAATGTAGAAATTAGTGACATACCGACCATCGGGGAATACCCCCTCACCGAGCGAAGTCGCCACGACCTCCGTCCCAGACCCGGTGTAGTCTTGGGTCTGCTCGAAGAGGATGCTGCCGTAATTGTCATAGACCCTTACTTGTATCGGCTCCCCCGCCATGTCAGTGTACTCGAAGATGGCATAGACGACGGCCGTACCTGAGGGAAACTGGGTCATGGCTGGCCCATCGGGAGCATCGCTCAGATGGGCGCTAGTCACGCCCCCCTGGGCCATAGCGATACTGGCTAGCAAGATGGTCAAGGACAGAGCTATAGCGATAGGAACAAGACGTTTCATTGGTTAACACTCCTTTTGTAAGATAGTTTTGGGGAAAATCAAGAAGACCGCCTCTGCCAAAGAAACAAGGCCAAGGAGACCAATACCACCGCTACACCAACATAGCCAGCGATAACCAGGAAAGGACTTGTGCCTTCCGTGGTGCTCGAAGTAGCAGTGGGGACGGGGGTAAACTTTGGCGTCAGCGCAGTTGTCGGGGTTGGCAATGCCGTTGTCGGAGTGGGAGATGGTGACATCGCTTCAGCGATAGCTGGCACCAGGGTGGTTGTGGGCGGAACTGTGGCCAAGGTTGGCGTTAGTGATACCTCTGTGGCTGTAGCCGTTGGTGACGCCGGAGTCGGTGTAAGCGTCGGCTGTCCTGGCGCTAGTGTTGGTGTAGGTGGCATTGGAGTTAGATATGGCTGCTCCGGCACTGGTGTTGGCGTCGGCGTCGGCTGCCCCGGTGCTAGTGTTGGCGTAGGTAGCGCCGACGTTGGAGTAAATGTAGGTGGCACCGACGTTGGAGTGGCAGTAGACGGCGCTGACGTAGGTGTAAGTGTCGCCGGCACCGAAGTTGATGTTGGCGTGGGAGGCACCGAAGTTGATGTTGGTGTGGGAGGCACTGGTGTCGCCGTGGCCGTAGATGTCGGCGTCGGTGTACTCGTCTGTGTGGGGGTAGGGATTGTCATTTCGCCAACGTCCCAGATGAGAGTTTCATAGATATAGCCTGTGTAGAAGTTGGTGGCGTACCGGCCATCAGGGAAAGCCCCTCCTTCCGGGCCTGGGACTTCGATGGACTCTGTGTCCGAGCCTGAGTAAGCCTGGGTCTGTTCAAAGAGGAGTTCCCCGATCGGGCTCCAGACCTTTATCGTGATCTCCTCGTTCTGCATATCAGAGTAGTCGAAGACAACGTAAACCACGCTTGTCCCAGAGGGGAATAAATAGCTCTTATCTACTTGGATCACTGGTGGCCCATAATGAGTATCGCTCATGTGCTCGTTGCTGGTAATGCCTGCGCAGACGACACCTACCAGCAGAGCGCTTAGAAATATGGCTAATCCAACAGCCCGAGAAATAAATCGCTTCATGGAATAGAATTCTCCGTTCCCTCCAAACTTGATGCCAGACCCGATGTCAAGGCCCTAAACAGCGCATATTATACCATTTTAACAAGGAGATGTCAATTTTTCGCCAGCCTCATCTGTAGGGCCTCTAACCCCAAGACGTAGCTTTGCCAGCCGAAGCCCGCGATCTGACCGAGGCAGGCGGGGGCGATGACCGAGAGGCGCCGAAAATCCTCGCGAGCCTGGACGTTGGAGAGGTGGACTTCGACGGTAGGCAAACCAACGGCTGCGATAGCGTCGTGGATGGCATAGCTGTAATGGGTATAAGCCCCAGGGTTGATAACCAAACCATCGGCCCAGCCGACCGCCTGGTGGATGGCGTCAATGATAGCCCCCTCGTGGTTCGACTGGAAGGTGCGCACTTCGATACCCTTGTCAGCAGCGTAAGCCTGCAACCGCTCGTCAATCTCCGCCAGAGTGACCGAGCCGTAAACCCCCGGCTCCCGCATGCCCAACAAGTTCAGATTGGGCCCGTGAATAACAAGGATCTTGACACTCATCTTTCCCTCAGCTTTTCTAAAACCTCCAGGACCACTGCCTTGGGCACCTGGCCGGTGACCACAACCTGCCCGATCGCTCTGGGCAACACAAAACGCAGCTTCTTCCCTCGCCTCTTTTTGTCGGTGGCCATGGCCTCCCAAACCTCTCTTGGCTCGTAAACTTTGTAGCGGGTTGGTAAGCCAAATCGTTGAAGAAGAGCAGCCAAACGCCCCTCGACGGTCTCGTCGCACAGGCCCAGGGCAATGGCCGTCCTGGCCGCAGCCACCAGGCCGACGCTCACCGCCTCGCCGTGGCGAAGGGTGAAGCCACTGAGCAACTCCAAAGCGTGTCCAAAGGTGTGGCCCAGGTTGAGCACAGCTCGCCTACCCTTCTCGTAAGGATCCTCCTCCACGATAGCTACCTTGACGCGGACAGCCTCGATGATGAGGGGCAGCGAGGGTTCGTCTCCCTTCCCCTCCAGATGCTCAAAAAGGCTGGGTGAACCGATCACCCCCGCCTTGATGACCTCGGCCCAACCGGATCGCATCTCTGCCTCACCCAAGGTGGACAGAGCGAGAGGGTCAATCACAACCAACTCTGGCTGTTTGAAAGCGCCGATGAGATTCTTTCCCCTGGGATGATCCACGGCCACCTTGCCCCCGATGCTGGCATCCACCATGGCCAGCAGGGTGGTGGGCAACTGCACCAGGGGCACTCCTCGCATGTAGGTGGCTGCCGCGAAGCCTGCCAGATCGCCGATAACGCCACCGCCCAGGGCCAGCACCGCCCCGTATCTATCCAGCCCGCCGATGATGAACTGATCGTACAGGGAGCTGACGGTGTCCAGCGTTTTGTAAGCCTCTCCATCAGGCACCTGGCAGACGGCTGGCTCGAAGCCCGCTTTTCGCAAGCTGACGACAACGGCGGGCGCGTACAGATCGCCGACCGTGGGATTGGTGACCAGGGCCACCCTACCTCGCAGCCCCTGCTGGCGCGCCAATTCGCCAACCCGTGCCAGAACCCCTTGGCCCAGATGGATCTCGTAACTTCCCATCGGCGTCCGCACCGCTATCTTTTCCACCGCAACCTCTCCCACCAACCTGATCACCCTCTCCGCCACCTCCTCCACCGTCAAGCCTGTGGTGTCAATCTGGTGAGGGATGCGGCTGTAGACTTCGCGCCGCTGGGCCAGCATGGTTTCGATGCGCTCTCTCCGATCAGCCACGTCCAGGAGCGGCCTGTCTTCTGCCTGGGCCAGACGCTGCAGGATTTCTCCCACATCGCAATTCAGGCACACCAGCAGCCCGCTCGTGCCCAGGGCCTGGCGGTTCTCCTCAGGGATCAGCGCCCCGCCACCGGTGGCGATGACTAACCCGCGCCTTTTGGCCAATTCCTGGCAAAGCTGGCGCTCCTGTTGGCGAAAGAACCCCTCGCCTCGCTGAGCGAACATCTCGGGGATGGTCATGCCCCCCCGCTGCTCAATGAGGGTGTCCATGTCCACAAACTCCCGGCTCAGGCGACGGGCTACCTCCAGCCCCACCTTCGATTTACCGGTGCCCATGAAGCCCGTGATGACGATGTTTGCCCACTCGCTCACTTCCACCTCGACTTCATTTCCTCGATGCTATCTCCCCCAAGCTTCTCCGTCAGTGCATCTGCGATTACCCAGGCCACCATTGCCTCGCCGACTATGGAGGCAGCAGGCACGGCGCAGACATCAGAGCGCTGATACTGGGTAGTCGCAGGTTTTCCCGTGACCAAGTCCACCGACCGCAAAGGCGTCACCGTAGTAGGAATCGGTTTCATGGCTGCGCGCACCACGATGGGCTGTCCGTTGCTGATGCCACCCTCAACCCCGCCCGCCCGGTTGGAGTAACGTTTGAGCTTTGAGCTTTGAGCTTCGAGCTTTGTAAAGATCTCATCATGTACCTCTGTCCCCCTCTTACGAGCGTTCTCGAAAGCCGGCCCGATCTCCACCCCCTTGATGGCCGGGATGCTCATCACCGCGCCGGCCAGGCGAGAGTCCAAGCGACGGTCCCAGTGGACGTGGCTGCCCAGGCCGACAGGCACGCCGGTAACAACGACCACGAAGACACCGCCCAGGGAGTCCCCCGCTACCTTGGCCTCGTCAATGCGCTGGCGCATGGCTTCGGCGGCGATGGGATCAGGGCAGCGAAGGTCGGAGGCTTCAGCCTGTTCCCAGAGTGCCCCCCCCCAGCCCCCCCCAACTTTGGGGGGAGAGAGAGGGGAGGGCGGGATTTCCGCCACCACTCCGCCGATTTCGGTCACGCAACTGCCCACGGCGATGCCGAACTCGGAAAGCAACTGTTTAGCCACTGCTCCCACAGCCACCCGAGCCGCTGTCTCACGAGCACTGGCCCGCTCGGCCACCAGTCGCAGGTCACCCAAGCCGTATTTGATGCCCCCCGCCAGATCAGCATGGCCCGGTCGAGGCACCGTCCAGGGCGGGACATCCTTATCCTTCCAGTTGGCCCAGTCCTTGTTCTCGATGCGCAGGGCAATGGGCGCACCTGTGGTCAGCCCCTTGGCTACGCCGCTCAGAATCTCGACCTCATCACGCTCGATCTTCATGCGTTGACCGCGCCCGTAGCCCCCTTGGCGGCGGCGCAGATCAACGTTGATCTTCTCCTCGCTGAGATGAAGTCCAGCAGGCATTCCTTCAATAATAGTGATGAGGCAAGGCCCGTGAGATTCGCCAGCGGTCAAGAAACGCAACGCCATCATTCACCTCCTCAAGGCTTTCCTAGCAGCCTCGTACATCGTCTCGACCGGGGCCTTCTCTCCCGTCCACAGTTCGAAAGCCGCAGCCCCCTGGTGGACCAGCATCCCCAAACCGCCGATGACTTTCGCTCCCGCCCTTCGAGCCTGCTGCAGAAGCTTGGTCTCGTGGGGGTTATACACCAGGTCGAAGACGCACAGATGGCCGGGGAAGGCCAGGTTTTCCGGCCAGAGGGACTTGTCTACTTCAGGCCAGATACCAACGGGCGTGGCATTGACCAGTAAGTGAGCTTCGGCGGTCTGCTTTTCCAATGTTTGTAGGCTGAGAGGAAGAGAGGAAAACAAGAGGGAGAAATCCTGGATCAGGGCCTGGGCACGGGCTGGGGTGCGGTTTAGGACGGTCACCTGCGCCCCGGCCTGGGCCAGGGCGTAGACTACAGCCCTGGCTGCGCCGCCAGCTCCCAGAACCACAGCCTGCTTGCCCTGAGAGTCGAAGCCGCTCTCGCCTAAGGCAGTCAGGAAGCCAAGCCAATCGGTGTTGTAGCCGATGCCCTGCCCCTCGCGCACCACGATGGTGTTGACTGCCCCGATAGCCTGCGCCTCCGGTGCGACATGGTCGAGGTAGGACATCACCGCCTCTTTGTGAGGCACAGTGACGTTGGCCCCCACGAAACTCAGAGCCCGCAGACCAACAACTGCTTCCTTCAATCGGCCAGGGGGCACAGGCAAGGGCACGTAGCACCAGTTCAGGTTCAGCGCGGCAAAGGCGCTATTGTGCATGGCTGGCGAGAGGCTATGCTCGATGGGATAACCTATCAATCCTACAAGCTTCGTCTGGCCATTGATGTTCAGTGGCATGTCCTGCTCTCCTTCAAAGTCCACGGCAAGCCTTGCGAAGGTTTGTCCTGGCAATCACCGCCTCAATGAGGTGATCAAGCCGCTGGGAACTGCCGCCTCAAAATGACAGCGAACCTTCGCAAGGCTGACCTCCTTCAGTCCATTAGAGCCCTCAAGGTCGCCTCGAAGCCTGGGAATGAATCCGCGATGCATTCCGCTCCCTCGATTGTTGTTTCCCCCTCGGCTATCAAGCCCGCTATGGCCAGGGACATAGCCAGGCGGTGGTCGCCATGGCTGTTGACTCGGGTTCCCATCAGTCGTGTTGGCCCTTCCACCACGAAGCCATCGGGCCGCTCCTCGATATGTGCTCCCAATTTGCGCAGTTCAACGGCCATATTCGCGATACGATCCGTTTCTTTGACCCTGAGCTCTGCAGCGTCGCGCACTACCGTTTGCCCCTCTGCCTGGGTGGCGGCTACGGCCAGAATGGGGAATTCGTCAATCATTCTGGGCACCTGATCGCCCCTCACCTCTACGCCTCTCAGCCCCCCTGCTCGCACAACGACCTCGGCTACCGGCTCGCCGCTGACCTCGTGTTGATTCCCCACCAAGATGTCCGCTCCCATCTCCCTCAGCGCGTCCAAAAAGCCGGTACGGGTGGGGTTAACGCCGATACTTTCGATGGCTACTCGCGATCCAGGCACGAGGCAAGCAGCAGCGATGAAGTAAGCTGCTGAGGAGACGTCGCCTGGCACGACTATATCCAAAGAGGATAACCTTGTGCCCCCTCGCAAAGTTATCGTAGCTCCATCAACCTCTAGAGCCTTGCGTTTTGAGCTTTGAAGTTTGAAGTTTGAAGTTTGGCCTTCGGCCATGGCGGCCAACATCCGCTCGGTGTGGTCGCGGGCAGGGCCTGGCTCATGGATCACCGTTGGGCCATCGGCGTAGAGGCCCGCCAGTAAAATAGCCGACTTCACCTGAGCGCTGGCTACGGGCAGCCTGTACTTGATGCCGTGCAGATTTCCGCCCATGATGGTCAAGGGAGGCAAGCGGCCATCGTCGCGGCCAGACACAGTGGCCCCCATCCGTCTCAGGGGCTCGACGATGCGGCCCATGGGCCGTCGGCGGAGTTGCTCGTTTCCCGTCAGCACGCTGTAAAATGGCTGGCCAGCCAGAATCCCTGCCAGCAAGCGCATGGTTGTGCCCGAACCTGCGCAATCCAGGACATCTTCGGGCTCTCTCAAACCACGCAAGCCCCGCCCCTGTACGATCAACTCCGTCTCGGATAGCCTCCCCACCTCGATACCTAACGCTCGCACACAAGCTAAGGTAGCCAGGCAATCGGCCGCTGGCAGGAAATTCTGGATCCTGGTCTTGCCTTCAGCTATCGAACCCAGCAGCAGAGCGCGATGGGAAATGGATTTATCGCCGGGAACTTTGACCCGCCCCCTCAGCCCCTCAGCCTTTTTAACCGTCACCCTCATTTGAACTCTGTCCTTTGAACTTCCCTTCTCGTCTCTTCCCCACTTTCTCCATTAGATTTCGCAATCTCCCCTCGTCGCCAGCCTCTAGCAGGTGGGCGATAGCGTTGAGTTGATTAGCGAAGTGGGATAACGTCTCCGCTACCGCCTGGCGGTTGGTGAGCAGGATGTCCAGCATCATGGTGACGTCGCTGGCTGCCAGGCGCGAGGTGTCGCGAAAGCCGCTGGCGGCCAGTTCCCAGACCAGCTCGTCCTCCGCTGCTACCTCTTCGGCGGCGGCCACCAAACCCACCGACAGGAGATAGGGAAGGTGGCTGACAGCGGCCACCAGGCGATCATGGCGCTCGGCATCCATCAACAAGGGCTGCGCACCAACGGCCTCGACTAATTCTTGGGCCAGCGTCAGCGCTTCCGAACTGGTCCGCGGTAAGGGAGTGAGCACGAAGGTCGCCCCCTGGTAGAGGTCGGCCTCCGCAGCGACGACGCCCGAGACCTCTTTGCCGCACATGGGGTGGCCTCCGACGGCCTGGAGGTGGGGCGGCAACGCTTCCATGGCTTCGACGATCCTGGCCTTGGTGCTGCCCAGATCCATCAGCAGACAGCCAGCAGGGGCCAGGGATCCTACCTGGGGGATAAGCTCCAGAATGGTCCGCACCGGAGTGGCCAGCACGATCAGGTCGGCCTGCTCCACCCCCTTGGCCAGGTCGCAGGTGCCCCCATTGATGAAACCGCGCCTCATAGCTTCCTTGATGGTCTCCTCTCGCCGGGCCACCCCCAGTACCTCTCGACAGGCGACTCGCTTCTTCAAGGCCCCGGCCAGAGACCCGCCCATCAGGCCAAGACCGACGATTGTTACCTGCGCATCCTTCAATCCCATCACAGGTCGCCCCCTATCCTCCCATGGAAGGGACACTTGTTTGAGCTTTGGAGTTTGAAGTTTGAACTTTGATTTCCCTCCCCACTGCTTCCGCCACCCTCCGCAGCTCTTTCATCAACTGGGCAAATCTCTCTGGTCTCAGCGATTGGGCTCCGTCGGAGAGGGCGCGCTGGGGATGGGGATGCACTTCGATGATCAGTCCGTCGGCGCCGGCGGCTACGGCAGCTTTGGCTACGGGACCCACCAGCTCCCATTTGCCAGTGCCGTGGCTGGGATCAACGATGACCGGCAAGTGGGTCAGCCCCTTGAGGACGGGCACGGCGTTGATGTCCAAGGTGTTGCGGGTATACTTCTCAAAAGTGCGGATGCCCCGTTCGCAGAGCATGACCAGGTAGTTGTCGTGGGAGAGGATGTACTCGGCCGCCATGAGGAGCTCCTCCAAAGTGGCCATCATCCCTCGCTTGAGGAGGATGGGCATCTGGGACTCGCCCGCGGCGTTCAGCAGGCTGAAGTTCTGCATGTTTCGAGCCCCGATCTGGAGGATGTCGGCATAGCGAGCCACCAGGGGCACATCTTCGGGAGCCATGACCTCCGTGACGACGGCCAGCCCCGTCTCCTCCTTGACCTCGCCCAGGATCTCTAGCCCCTCTTTCCCCAGGCCCTGGAAGCTGTAGGGGGAAGTGCGGGGTTTGAAAGCCCCTCCGCGCAGGATTCGGACCCCGGCCTCCTTGACCGCCCAGGCCGTCTCCAATAGTTGCTCTCGGCTCTCCACGGCACAGGGACCGGCCATGACCACCACCTCCCGTGAGCCGATGCGCATCCCGTTAATGGGGATGACGGTATCCTCGGACTTGAAGTCACGGCTGGCCAGCTTGAAGGGCTGGAGGATGGGCACCGTCCTCTCCACTCCCTCCATCAGTTCGAAGACGTGGGGGCTTACAGGCCGCTCATCGCCGATGACGCCGATGATGGTCCGCTCCTCGCCGCGGGAGAGGTGGGCTTGAAAACCCATCTCCTCTATCTGGCCCACTACCTGTTGTATCTCCTTCTCTCCAGCCCCCATCTTCATGATGATAATCATGGCGGCTACCTCCTTAACTCGACTGCTTGACTTTGCCTGAGCAGGGCGCGTCGAAGTGTGACGGGTCGTCCCTCCTGCTCCGTACCTCTCGTGTCGTGCCCTTTCTGTTGACGATCACCATGGTCTGCCTCCTTCTTTTTTGATGCTCAGATTTCACCCCCTACAACGTCCTATCTGGCCGCAGGGTTCGGGCTCCTCTGAGATAGACGTGCCGAATCTCGGCCGCGCTCTTCTCCGTGTTCCAGTGGATGAGTATCCGGATGCACCTTTCCAGGCTGCCAGGCACGGGTATCTCCTGGGCGTCGAGGAGGGCCACGTCTCGCCAGCCCATCTCCCTCGCTGCCCTGGCGGGGAAGGCGGCCGTCAGGTCGGGCGTGGTGGTGAAGATGGCGCTGGCTACATCTTCCACCTTCAAGTCGTTAGCTTCGATGATGAGCGCCAGAAGCTCTCTGGTGGCAGCCAGAATGGCCTCGGCCGTGTTCTTCTCTACAGTAGTTGCTCCTCGAATGCCACGACAGTGCATCTTTACCCCCCAGATAAACAAAAAAGCGTGGGCTTGTCTCCACGCTTTTGAGATACCGATGAATTGCTATGACTTAAGGATGCGGTATCCTCCGGGCGTGAAGCAGCTTGCCTGATGCCGTGGCATAGGCGTAATAATAGGCATAGGCAAAGTAATCCTCACGCCCGCAGACGGGCACGCTCAAGAGACCCTCACTCCAAATCAAGTTTACTTTGATAACCCCGTCTCGCAGCTTGTCAGTCATCTCCAGCCCTCTTTCGAATCTGGGGATATGATAGCACAAAGGGAGATAAAAGTCAAACCTGGCCACACAGTCTTCCGCTCCTACCACTGGACATTCCAGTTCCTCAGGATCAAGGGCAGGTAGGTTCTATACCAGCCTTCAGGGGTGGCCGTGGGCGTAGGTGTAACCGTAGGGGTGGCCGTCGGCGTCTGGGTGGGCGTTAGTGTGCTGGTGGCTGTCGGCGTGGTTGTGCCACATGGGCTTTCTAGCTCCCACTTTACCGCGTCAAACCCGATTTGCCGCAGGGTGCTGGGATCCTCGCCTGTGGCGTCGGTGAGGCGGACGTGCTCCTCAGTGCTACCTCCGAACCTGTAGGTGCCCAAGCTCACCCATTCATCATAGTAAACAATCTGCTTTACCACTACAACTTCGGTGCCATCCCAGTGGTAGACCTCATACCGGGCACTCCAGGTTGTGGCGTTCGCGCGAGGCACGAAGACGGAGACTTGATAGAACTCGCATTGCAAGAGGCCGGGACGCCACTCAGCCCAGTTTTCGATGAAGTCGCCATTAACATAGGTCCAAAACATGTGATCATTGTAGCCAATGGAGGATTCCCACCAATACTCCGGTGTGCCGTGGCGGATGAACCCATCGTCCAAGTCGTCAATAATGATGATAGTGCCTGCGGGTGGAGTCTCAGTAGCTGTAGGTGTAGCAGTTGCTGTGGATGTGGCAGTGGCCGTCGAGATGGTTGTGCCAGTTGGGGTGGCCGTTGGTGTGCCAGTCGAAGTCGACGTCTGGGTGGGTGTCTCGGTTGGCGTAGGGGTCGGTGTGGAGGTCCAGGTCGGCGTGTTGGTTGCTGTGGTCGTTGGTGTGCTGGTGGCTGTTGGCGTGCTAGCGGCAATACCAATAGCATAAGGGCCTACCATCAGCCCCATAGCCAAGAGCAGCAGCCCCACCGATCCCGTAGCCGCAAGTTTCAAACCCCTTCTTCGCTTCATTGGGTTCACCCTCCTTATGAATATTGTAGCGTAGAGTGGTAGAGAAAGCAAGTCGCAATCAGCGTAGACGAGTAAGACCAGTTGTTTTTTCGACTAAGGAGCATTAGGCATAAAACGAAAAGCCATCCCTTTTCCCAGGATGACTCAGCAATTTGGGCCAAGGTGGATAACGTTTTCGGGGTTGCCGAAGCCCACCGAAGCCGGGTTTGGCTTTAGCCCACAGCGGCAACCCGCTGTTAGCCGGAGCAACGGCGACCTCATTCAAAGCGGAACCACCACACGCCGATCCCAAAGAAGAGCCCGGCAAAAGCGGCTAAGACACCCACCTTGGGCAACACATCTAGCAGCCCATAGCCCCGCACCAGCAGATCCTGATAGGCATCGAGCGCCCAGGCGTGGGGCGTCACCAGGCCGATCGTCCGCAGCCAGTTGGGCATGATAAAGCGGGGAACGAAGCAACCACCCAGGGCGGAAAGGGTGAGCAACAAAAGGATGGTGAGGCCGCCCACCTGGGCCTCGGTGCGAGCCAGGGCAGAGACCAGCACCCCCAGCCCGGTGGCCGCGGCCGCCGCCGCCAGGCTCACCGCCGCCAAGCCAGCCACCGAATGGCCCAGGTTCATCCCGAACAACAGACTGCTTGCCCCCAGCATAATCACCAGTTGAATGAGGTTGATGATGTAGTACGGCAGCAGTTTGCCCGCCAGCATGACCGTCCGGCTCATGGGGGCCAC
>Ga0315532_1002365_pt1 | contig 13082 bp, 7 predicted proteins | sample SalMarWE160370MG_FD_203082 | JGI IMG/M metagenome (GOLD analysis project Ga0315532, IMG submission 203082) | Salt marsh sediment microbial communities from the Plum Island Ecosystem LTER, Massachusetts, United States - Salt Marsh Sediment WE1603-70 ... | reverse complement strand
GCATAGTGCATGGCTGTCCAGCCTTCTTCCGTCTTTAGCATCGGGTCCGAACCCTGATCAAGCAGGTACTCCACCACATGAATATTCCCTCGCCATATGGCTGTATGGAGCTCGGTCATACCCCACTGATTCTGTCTGTTGAGCTTGGCTCCTTTTTCGACCATCCGCTTAACGATCTCAACATTATCATGATGGACAGCCCAGTTGAGTGGTGTACCGCCATCTCCACCCTGCATGTTCAGATCGGCTCCCTTGTCAATCAAAAAACTGGCAACATCCCAGTGTGCGCGCATGCATGCCCAGTGAAGTGCGGTGTATTGATCTTCGTCTATTGCATTTAGTTTTGAAGGATCCTGTTTCAGGATCGTTTGTAGGGTTTTCAGATCCCCGGCTTTTGCAGCTTCCACGATCGGTTCCACTGATGCAAACAATGATGTGTAAACAGCGAAGAGCATTGTAATACCAATGATTTTTTTCTTCATGACAAACCTTCTCTATTTTAATTTTTCAATAATTTCTGCATCAACCCAGTAGATATCGCTAAATCCATTCACGGAACTGTTATGATAGATCATAAACTCGTTGTAAGTAAGCGGTTTGTCTGGAGTTCCGCGGGGATTCATACGTGCACTTGTAAAGAAAAAATATTTTCCATCCGGTGATATCATTGGGCAATATTCTGAGCCGGCTGAATTGATTACATTCCCCAAGTTTTGAGCATTGGTCCAATTTCCCTCTTTATCTTTGAAACTGATATACAGATCACTGGCGCCAAATCCTTCGGGACGCGAAGATGCGAAAATCAGGATATCCTCGTCAGGAGATATATAGGGATCAAATTCTCTGTGATCTGTGTTGATTGCCTCATTGAGTTTTACAGCTGCAGAATATTTCCCATTCACCCATTCCGATTTATATATATTGTTTGTTCCAGGCCCTTCCCGCTGACTGGAGAAATATATGGTTCTGTTATTCGTCATCATCGGGTAAAAGTCTTGACTGTCGGAATTAATAACTTCACTCAGGTAAACAGGTGTCCCCCAAGAGCCATTCTCCTGGTTAGCCATCCAAAAATCATAATCTTCGTTGGGTTGCTGAGAATTTGGCAGAGGTCTTCGTGAACTGAACAGGAGGGTATTACCATCAGGAGATATGGTTACATCTATATCACCAAACCTGGATGCAAAAGGGAGTAATGCTGGTTGCGACCAAATTTCCCCTTCCATTCTCATTTGGAAGATAGATACTGCCCCTGATAAATTACGAACACAGAAGTAGAACTCCCGGCCATCCGGTGAGAAAACTGAATTCAATTCATCCAGCCCTGTAGAAACATAATTTGGCTCAAAAACTTCCGGTATTTTCCCGGGTGGATTTTGTCCGATATAAGGACCTATTAACACAGGGCTGGTATGTAATTCTTTACAACCAAAAGAGGTGCAAAAGATTATGAAAGCAATTCCAAAAGAGTAGTAGTTTAATTTCATTACTTTATTTATTTAAAGGGTTGAGTTTTTCGATGATTTTTGATGATACCCAGAATATTCTCAGATCCCCTTTCTCGCCGTAGTTTCTGTTAAAGAAAATATATTTACTATCGGCAGTCACATTTGGACAGAGCTCATGCATTTCCGAATTTATTGGGATTCCCATGTTTTTAGCTTCCGTCCAATTTCCCTGGGGGTCTTTGAAGCAAATAAAAAGGTCTGCATACCTGAGGGCACCTCCGAATCTGCTGAATATTATATAGCTTTCATTGGGTGCAATATAAGGAGTGTTTTCATAATGCTCTGTGTTTATGGCTGACCCCATTTTCCTGACTGCATTATATTTTCCTTTTTGGGGTATTGCAACATAGATATCACCATCGGCACTGAAATACAGGTTGCCATTCGATGCAACAGATAGCTGCCAGTGTAAAGGATATGAATTTACAACGGGACCAAGCGGTTTTGGCTTTCCCCAGCTGTCGTTTTGCCGTTCGACATACCAGATGTTCTCACCTGCCTCTTTTTTACTTTCCTCAATGGATTCCCGTGAGGTAAAAAACAGCTTTTTACCATCTGGAGAGAATGTTGCATCACCTGTTCCAACCCTTGACTTAAAAATGACTTCAGTTGGTTTTGTCCATTGATTGTTTTCAATCTTCATGAACAAGATATTCTGTCCGCCCTCCATAAGATCCCAATACATCTCCTGTCCATCGGGAGATAACACAAGTCCTCCATGGACTTCTGTCTTAAAAATTTCAGGTGCAAATAATTCAGGTGTCATACCCGGCGGTTTTTGTCCAAGATAGGGGTCTTTGAGAACCGGGAAATCATGGAATTGCTCCTGAGCTTGAGAAATCGCAGTTGAAACGATGAATAACAGTAAAAGGCAAAAAATTTCTTTTATTTTCATGATAAACCCTCCTTTATTTCAGTTCATTTGGTTTTAATTCTTTAATGAATATAGCATCCACCCAACAAATGTCACCTCCTGATTCAAAAAACAGATATTTCCCATCGGGCGATACATAAGGTATATGAAATTTTCCACCAAGGTCATACCCTTGACTCCATGTATCATCCTTTTTGCGAAAACTGACAAAGGTATTTTCGATCCGGTCAAAAAGAATGTAACTACCGTCTGATGCGATGCTTGCATGTGCTTCCCATTCATCCGAATTCAATCCACCTTTCACTTTTGTTGGTTCAGAGAAGTTTGTACCATTGAATGACATTTGAGCAATGTCTTTGTCGGTAATTTCATTCCTTTCTGTAGTAAAATAAAATGTTTGGAAATCATTAGTATTGAGGCAATATACATTTGTAAAAAATCGGGGTTCCCCCCATGTGTCACCTGATCTTTCAACAATCCATGAGCCTCGATCCGTTTCTTTTTCCTGATTATTCATCCGGTAGAAGATCATATATTTTCCATCCGGTGTGATGAAAGGAGAAATATCGCGAAACAGACCTGAGAATTCAACCACCTGCGGTTCACTCCAAATGCTGTCTTTTACTTTTGTCATCCAGATTGACCAATTTGAACCGATATCCGATGTTTCGGACCGGCCAAAGTAAAATTCTTTACCATCCGGTGTCCAGGCACATCCCATTTCAATATGGTTGTTTGTAGATACAATTCCGGGAGCAAATACCTCCGGTGTAATTCCCGGTGGATTTTGGCCGAGGTAAGGTCCTGTAAGGTGTTCCAAAGAGTCCATTTGCTTTTTTTTCTGCTCTTGTTCTCTTTCTGCCTGAAGACGCTCCAATAGCTGTGAAACATCACCGACACTTGGTGCGATTTCCAGGGCTTTTCTGCAGTTCATGATGGCTTCATCCAGATCTCCAAGCTTTCGATAAACCCGGGCCAGGCTGTAATAAGCCCATGGATCTTCCGGAAATTTCTCTACAGTAAAATGAAGGACAGACAGCGCGTCCTGAATTTTATCCGGATAGAGCGTGAAGAGGTAGCCAAGAGCAGAGAGAGCATCGCTGAGATTAAAATCCGGATCTTCCGAATCCAGCTCTTTGAAAATTTTCAGGCTTTTGGAAACATGACCGTTCATGGCGCAGATGCAGGCATAGCCTTCTTTAATCGTGAGGTCTTTCGGTAACATTTCATAAAGGGCTGAACAAAATAGATCAGCATCCTCGTTCTTGCCTTCATCCAGCATTATATTGGTAAGGGATAGAAGCTCATAGGGTGGGAAATAGTTGCTGTCCCTTTGATCCGAAAAGAGTATATTCAATGTATGGATGGCACCATGGACGCCATTTTCTAAGTACTCACGCTTGATGATTTCTGCAGCATTCTGTTTGGTAAAAACAGTATTTCTCAGATTGTTGATAAAGGAGAAGCTTGCCCAATAAAGATCGGAATCCTCAGCAGGTTCCTGACCGGACTCCAACCCGGTTTCACCTTTGTCAACATCGGTTTTTCTTCCGCTCAGGAAGAAGAAATATTTCCCGTCGGGAGTTCCGTTGGCGCATTGATCAAAACTGGATGAATTATAGGGCCGGCCCAGATTAAAGGGGGGTGTCCAGCTTCCGTCCTCTTTGCGAAAGCAGATATAATTGTCGGTTTTTCCGTAACCACCGGGTCGGGACGAAGCAAAAATGAGGAAGCTTTCATCAGGAGCAACGTAGGGATCATATTCAATAAAATCGCTATTAACAGGCCAGGGGAGACGTTTTGCCTCCTGGTATTGTCCATCGATACACCGGCTGACCCATATATCATCTCCCCGTGTTCCTGTCCGGTTCCATGTAAAGAAGTAAACCGTACCGTCTGCTGCTGCCGATGGATAGGCTTCACCGTACTCCGAGGTAGCGGGTTCCGGCAAGGAAACCGGCTCTGACCAACCCGAACCGGTCCATTCGATTGTCCAGATATTATCATCCTCCAGCGTATCATTCGGATGAGTTGGTCTTCCCGAATGGAAATAAACCTTCCGACCGAGGGGGCCGGTGGTGTAATTGGGATGACCCTGCAATTCTTCAAATGGCGCCCTTTGAGGTGTTGTCCACCGCCCGTCTTTTTCATAGGTGTAATATGTTTCGTGACCCCTTTCCGTACTGGTCGAAAAGACACATACCCGTGCTTCCTGCAAAAAAGCAATATAGCTCTGAGAATAATATGTAGATATAAGTCCGGGTGCGAAAATTGCCGGTTCTGGTCCCGGAGGAGTTTGACCAAGATACGGACCAGCCAATTCCAGAAGATCTGACTGCTGGGAGTGACCCGGAGATACAGATAATGGCAATAAAGAAACCAGGGCAATGATCGTTGAGAATTTCGTCATTTCCCCCCTGAATTTTACATACTTACTATTTAAAGTACTACGTCATATTCAGCCACAACATAAACATTCCAGGTCCTGTCAAGGATTTAGTTTCACCGCTACGGACTTTGAAAGAAGTCTATTTCAAATGTACAAAATATTTTTAATGTGTGATTGACAACCAATTGGGAAAATGGTTAATCGTTAAAATGTTAAATGTTAATTGTGAACCCTCCTACGCTAAAGCTACGGAGGGCGGAGGTGGAGGCAAGCGAACAATTATCGAACCACCTTGAAGAAGATTTGGCAAGATTAAATTCAATCAAACAATTGTTATTATTCCCCGACAAGGAATAACTATTTTTACTGGGGGGCGAGGGGTCGCGAGTTCAAATCTCGCCATCCCGACAAGGTTTCAGTAGATCAAAAAAAGAATTTGCACGTAGTTTGCACGCAGATTCTTTTTTTTGGTTATGATAAACCAAATTCTTTAAGCTACTTTATTCACTTCAACCCATTTATTAATATGTATGTCTCCTTATAAAAATTTGATTTATATTGATTAAATTCGGTCTGGAAATTTTGAAAGCTTGTATATTTATTATAAATTTTATAATAATTAGGTAGCCATTAATAAAATTAAATTATCAGGCATTCAACAATCCAGCAAAGTGAATAAAGGGAAAGTAGACATATCAAAAATTATTGAAGGGGACCGTGAAACTTACAAGAGAGTCTATCTAAAGAATTTCAATCTCTTATATCAACTTTGTTTTGAATATACCCAGGATTCTTCTATTGCTGAGGAGATTGTTCAGGATACATTCACAAAATTGTGGGAGATCCGGAAGAGTATTAATTCTGACACGAACCTTATTAATTTCTTGTACACCATTGCAAAAAATAAATGTCTGAATTACCTGCGTGATCAACAAACTGTTTTTCGCGCACAAAAAAGTTTGAAATATTTGGAGATGCAATTCAATTATGAAGCACTTTATGAGGTTGGAGATAACTGGATCCAATTCAATGAATTGAAGGAGATGATTGATTCAGCAATTGAAAAAATGCCGGAAGAAATTAAGAAGACATTTATTTTGAGTCGTTTTGAAGAGCTTAAGTATAAGGAGATTGCTGAACAATTGGGTGTCAGTGTGAAAACAGTAGAATCCAGAATCTCAAAGGGATTGATATTTTTACGGAAAGAGCTCAAGGACTATATAGGTATTATCATTCTAATCAGCGGTATCCTAGATTAATTGATTTAATTAACAACAAAATTTATGAAGTAAGTATTTGTTCAGATTTTGTGTTGTTATATTACATAGGCTTTTCAGATCATTAATACCCCTAGAGCAATTTCAGTCTAGCCGTCTCCTATTTGAATAAGGCATATTGTATTGAATAGAAAACAGATTATTTATTCTCATTATAAATTATATAATAGTTTAAATTACTGATAGGGCTCCAAGACTATTACGTGTTAATTATATGGTTAGTTTAGGTTAATTAAACAAGTTTAGGTTAATTCAATAAATTGCTCATGATGTGATCATCGGACTACTTATTCATCCCAGTGTGCTCATGTCATGAGCTTTTTTAGAGTTTAAATAATTTTTACATGAGCTTCAATAAAGAAAGAATTTCACAGTTTCTGTCTGGTAATATCACAGATGAAGAACGTAAACAATTTCTATCTGAGATAGAAAAAGATAAAGACAGAAAAACAGAATATATTAAATACCTTAATCTTTGGAAATTATCCCTTTTTAGTTGTAGTAAACCTCCAATATCTTTCGAGCAAAAGGTTTCACTTTTTAACAGGTTTTGGAAACAAAGGAACAAGAATTTAAAATCTGCTATCATAATCCGGAAAAGCTTAAGATATGCAGCAATCATCACTGTTGCTCTTTCTTTAGGATGCCTGGTTCAATTTGTAATTGGAACAGATGCTCCTATTGACCAGAAATTAGAAAAGCAGCAATACAAACTGACTAACAACTATGGTAGCATTTCTCTATTCCAATTAAAAGACGGATCCAAGGTCTGGCTGAATACAAAAACCAGTCTGACTATTACTGAAATGGAGAATAAATGGATGGTACACCTGGAGGGTGAAGCTTATTTTGATGTTATCCATGATGAAGAGCGCGAATTCCAGATAAACCTAGGCGATGTAGTAATCCTGGATAGGGGAACCCGCTTCAATATTACAGCCTATCCTGAGGACAGTATTTTAAGAACGGTTCTTCTGGATGGAGAGATTGAAATCAGAGAATGTGACAAAACGAACACAGTAAATTTAAAAAAAGGAGAAGGATACATATACAATAGGAATAGTAGAATGGCTGAAATAAAGGAGGTTGATGGTTCTTTCGAAGCCAGTTGGAAAGATGGCAAGTTTGTATTTATAGATAAGAGTCTCAGGCAGATATGTGATAATCTTGGTAAATGGTATAACGTTGAATTTACATTCAGGGATCAGGAAATGGCAAACACAAGGTACACCTGTATGTTAAAAAGGACAACTACGGTTAGCCAGCTTATGAAACTGCTTAAAGCCACATCGAATATTAATTATGAGATTATTAGCAATGAAAATTCAAAAGATGTTATAAATCTGAAATGATGAAAGGTGCACCTCCAGCGAGGTGCACCTTTTTAATTAAGAAACTGACTGCAATCAGTTTCCATGTCTAATTAAAACCTTACAAATCTATGAAAAAAAAACCAGACAAGCTATGCTTTTTCTGGCATAGCTGGTTCAAAAGAATCCTTGCCATGAAATTCATTCTAATGTTGACCATGGTTTTTGGTGTGCTATCTTCTGCGAGCACTTACAGCCAACGAACGAAACTTACCCTAAATCTTGAAGAAGCTACTATTCTGGAAATTTTCCAGAAGATCGAAGAAACCACAGATTTTGGATTCTTCTTCAGGAGTGAAGACCTGGATCTCAACAAGCGCTATTATGTTAATCTGGAAAATGTGCGAGTTGATGAAGTCCTATCGATGGTATTGAAAGATGAGACCGTCGACTACACAATTGAAGACAGGAATATTATCCTGACCAAAAAGGACACAGTAACAACTGAACTTCCACAATCGGTTATCACAGGAAAGGTAACTGATACAGATGGAGAACCTATTCCAGGAGTTACAATCCAGGTGCAAGGAACTTCCACAGGAACTATTACAGATGTGGATGGCAATTATGAGCTTAGAGGAGTTGCAGAGGATGCTGTCATAGTCTTTTCTTTTGTCGGATATGTATCTGTGGAAATACCAGTTGCAGGGCAAGAAACCATAAATGTATCAATGAGAGTAGCAAATATCGAACTGGAAGAAGTGGTAGCTATTGGATATGGTTTTAAGAAGAGGGTAAATCTAACAGGTTCTGTAGCGTCAGTTAGTAGTGATGTTTTAGAGAAGGTTCCTCCAATTGCGAGTACAACAAATGCCTTAGCAGGACGTTTGCCTGGTTTGATTTCAAAACAGACTAGTGGATCGCCTGGTAGAGATGCAGCTACATTAGTCATACGAGGATTTGGAAATCCACTCATAATTGTAGATGGTGTAGAAGGTACTTTTAATGATATTGATCCAAATGAAATTGAATCAATATCAGTTTTAAAAGATGCCTCAGCAGCTATCTTTGGAGCAAGAGCAGGAAATGGAGTTCTCTTGGTTACCACAAAACGTGGAAAATTGGGAAAACCTACTATTAAATTGAACAGTTCATATTCTTTTCAAACTATTACAAATTTTCCAGAACCGATGAGTGCTGGACAGTTTGCAGAATATGACCGTGAAAGCAAGACACATCAGGGGTATTCAGAAGCCCAACAGTGGTTTACTCAGGAAGAGGTTGAAAAATATTATGCAGGAACCGATCCTGATTATCCAAATACAGACTGGTATGATGTTCTAATCAGGTCTTATGCACCCATGTCACATACCAATTTATCCGTCAGTGGTGGTAGTGATAGAATTAAATACTATGGGCTTTTAGGATATATGCATCAAGAGACTTTTTGGAAAAATAATGGTGGTTATAAGCGATTTAATATTCGCTCGAATATTGATGCACAAATTACGGATGCCCTGTCCCTCCAGCTGGACTTATCAAATATTAATATATACAGAAAGTTTCCCAGTGCCGAAGATCAAGCTGGAGCTGGTGACTATTGGTTGTGGCGCGATTTCTGGCAAACCTGGCCTATTTATCCATCCTCGTTACCTGACGATTCAAAAATACCATATACTGGATTGGTACCTGGAGGCGCACTTCACTCTACTAACAGAGAGCTAAGTGGTTTTTTTGACACAGACAATCAGGAAATAAAAGCGGGTGCTACCCTTAGGTATGATTTCCCATTTGTAAAAGGACTGTCTGCAAAACTTTTTATAAACTATGTTCAGGATTACACCAACACGAAGAAGATGAACTTCCCGGTAGACTTATGGTCATATAGTTACGCAAGCGATACGTATACTTTAGAAGCAGAGGGCTCTCCGGCCTCCCTTAGTCATACGGACAGTAAAAACAGAATGATTACCAATCGGTTTTCTATTGATTACGATCGAGTATTTGCAAAAAATCATACCGTTGTATTCATGGCCTTGTATGAATCGATTGATTACAGTTATGATTATATAACTGCTCAAAGAATAAATTTTCTAACCCCTTCTATTCAGTATTTATTTGGAGGGAGCATTCAGAATCAATCTGCCAACGGCAGCGCTACTGAAATGGGACGTGAAAGTTACATAGGAAGATTAAGCTATTCATTTAAAAATAAATACCTTTTCGAAGCAACACTGAGAGCTGATGCTTCGGCTAAATTTCCATCTGAAAAACGATGGGGCTATTTTCCAAGTGTATCAGTAGGTTGGAGAATTTCGGAGGAGAATTTTATTAAAGAAAATATAGATTGGTTAGAGAATCTGAAAATTCGCGGATCAATAAGTAATGCCGGCTATGACAATGTTGGTAATTTCGCATATCTATCTGGTTATCAATTGAATCGAAAATACGTATTCGGCTCCGATATAATGGATGGTTTGAGATCAACCGGACTACCCAATCCAAATTTGACATGGGAGAAGATGTCAATATTAAATCTTGGCCTTGATTTTTCTCTTTATAAATCAAAATTGTATGGCGAATTTGATGGTTTTTATCGCAAACGCGATGGGATTCCTGCTACACGTGCAACCTCTCTTCCATCTACTTTTGGTGCTAATTTGCCTTCTGAAAATTTGAATAGTACTATCGATAGAGGATTTGAAGCATTAATTGGGACCAGAGGTAATAAAGGCAATTTTTTATGGGATATAAGTGGAAATGTTTCATGGTCCAGAGCAAAATGGGATCACTTTGAAGAACCTGATTATTCTAATGACGCTGAAATGGAAAGGGTATATCAAATATCCGGTCAATGGACTGACCGCATAATGGGGTATAAGACCGATGGTTTGTATACTTCCCAGGAAGAAATAGATGCCATGACCTTTGATCAGGATCAACAGGGAAATATAACCATTAAACCCGGCGATATCAAATATATAGATCATAACAAAGATGGTGTGCTTGACTGGAAAGATCGAGTTGAAATCGGTAATGGCTCTTTACCTCACTGGATGTTTGGTTTAACAACTGTTTTTAGTTATAAAAATTTTGATCTTTCTCTATTATTTCAGGGAGCCGCCGGTAATCATGTGTCTGTCCAATTGCCATGGTGTGAACAATTGTTTACCGGAAGATGGACTGAGGAAAATAACGATCCCAATGCTATTTTCCCTCGTAGTGGGAGTATCGCACAAGGTGGAGGATTTTCAGATTTCTATTTAAAGGAAGCAGGTTATTTTCGACTTAAAACTTTGAATTTGGGGTATAATTTACCAAAAAACCTATTGAATTTTGCCAAAATAGGCAACCTGCGTATCTCTTTTTCAGCAACAAACCTTTTTACGTTTGACAGATTAAAAGAATTTGGATTAGACCCTGAAGCACCCGGAACTGAGGGACAATATTATTCTAATAATGCATTCTTTTATCCTCAGCAACGTACTTATACATTCGGGTTAACCCTGACATTATAAAATTCTAATTAATAATAATCGCGAAGACATGAAAAAAGTAATCAATATATTTTTAATGATGACTCTGATGGTATTGTCATCATGCAATAAGGATGTTCTTGATAAAAACCCTCTAGATATTATTTCAGATGATGTGGTATGGAATGATCCCATTTTGATTGATGCTTATTTGACACAGTGTTATTCTGAAATAGGTTTTATTAATGATATGGCTTACGGTAGTGGTACCACCTGGTTTGAAGCGGTAACTCTAACTACTGTTGCAGATGAATGCCGTGACGGTTGGGAAAGAGCTTATGCAGGGAAATCCATTAAGCTCAGAGCAGACAGTAAGAACTTTGCTGATTGGTGGGGATACCCAACTATTCGCAAACTAAATGTATTTATTGAAAAGTTGCCCGACTCACCAGTTGAGGAATCCTTTAAAACAAAAAGAGGTGCTGAAGCCAGATTTTTAAGAGCATACGCCTATTTTAATATGGTAAAACGTTATGGTGGTATCCCTTTAATTACTAAAGCACAATCGATTGATGCTCCCGAAGAGGAACTTTTTCCAAAAAGAGACAAGGAAGAAACAATTTATGATTTCATTATTTTCGAAGTTGATGCGATTGCAAATGACTTGAAAGATGGCCAGAATGATGAAGGACGTCCAACCAAATATGCTGCTTTGGCATTGAAAAGCAGGGTAGCAATGTATGCTGGCAGTATTGCTAAATATGGTGAGGTCCAATTGGATGGAGTGGTTGGTATTCCAGCAAATAAGGCACAACAATATTGGCAAACCTCTTATGATGCATCAAATTCAATAATAAACAGTGATGTGTTTTCATTATATAATGAAATTCCTGATGATAAAGCTGCAAACTTTAGAAATATATTTTTGGATGAAAACAACGCGGAGGTGATTTTCTCTGAAATTTATACTGGTCAAGGCGGAAAAGCTCACTCATGGGACATGCTGAATGGCCCTTACGGATACAATTCTTGGGCATGCGGAGGTCAAAGCATTCCATATCTGGACATGGTAGAAGAATTTGAAAATATTGATGGTTCTGCTGGAATAATTGACAGGCTGAAAATTGAGAGTGGATATTTGTGGACGATGGAAGAATTGTTTGGTAATAAAGATCCCAGATTTCATGCATCCATACTTACTCAAGGTTCAACATGGATAGGTGACACAATTCAAGCTTACAAGGGAATTATTAAAGAAGATGGAACAATTACTGAAGATGATTATAATGAGCTGACAGGCTGGGGGAAATCTACCCAGTCCTGGGCAGGAGGTTCAGGACCATTTATGATGTTAAAATACATGGATGAAGCAATAGCTATAGTGCCTAATATTGGAACTTCAAGGACGGATTGGATCGTATTTCGGTATGCTGAAATATTGTTAAATCTAGCTGAAGCTGCTTTCGAACTTGGGTATACGACTGAAGCATTAGATGCTATAAATCAAATCAGGGATAGAGCAGGTATAGCACAATTGACATCGATTGACCTCGATAAGATCCGCCATGAAAGAAAAATTGAGTTAGCATTTGAAGGAAATCGTTATTGGGATGTTCGAAGATGGAGAACAGCTGAGGTAGATCTCTCAAAATCCTTTTCAATGTTGAGGTTTATTATTGATTATCAAACACGTAAATTTAAATTAGAAATACTTCCGAATTGGGATGGACTTCCGGTACCTTTGTTTTACCCTCGGCATTACTACATGCCCATTACATTAGACCGTACTAACAATAATCCTAATCTAATAGAAAACCCAGGTTATTAAGATGTAACAAGTATGGCTAAGCAATATACTCTACGGGAAATTGCTCGATTCAAGCACTTAGCTTGAATCGAGCAATAATTGACAGAAGTAAGCACCTAATGGATAATTCCTCCCATTGTATCAGGTATACGATTAATGTTAGTGATTACTTAATACCACAGGTCAGCTGCTATATTTTGAAGTAATCGACAGAAGAAGAGAGGCCTGACTGCAAAAATAAAGTTTTAGGCATATTATAATAGATAAAGTAATGAAAAGGGAATTAATTCCAAAAACAATGGACCTTTTAAAGTCTATTGTTATCCTGATTATTGCGCTGGAACTTTCATCATGTAAAATTAACGATGCAAAACTCAAAGACTCGCCAGAAACCCTGCAATCGGTTTCCTTAATTCCGGTTGGAGTTGCTACCAGTCCGTC
>Ga0315532_1002360_pt1 | contig 13103 bp, 10 predicted proteins | sample SalMarWE160370MG_FD_203082 | JGI IMG/M metagenome (GOLD analysis project Ga0315532, IMG submission 203082) | Salt marsh sediment microbial communities from the Plum Island Ecosystem LTER, Massachusetts, United States - Salt Marsh Sediment WE1603-70 ... | reverse complement strand
GAAAATATTCCGAGTGACGATGACTTCTGCATAAATGGACTGGTTAATCCCGACCGTACAGCACACCCCAGCCTTTACGAGGTTAAGAAAGTGTATCAGCATATCAAAATCCTGCCCGTTGATCTGAAAGAGGGGAAAATCAGCATTGAAAATAATTATCATTTCATTACCCTCGAAAACCTTGACTTTCAATGGGAAATTCTTGCTAATAATAAGCGGATCGCAACCGGGATCATATCTGATCTAAAGATTGCACCCGGCGAATCCGGAGAATTTATCATTCCGGTCCCTGTTGATGAACCGGTTCCCGGAGTTGAATATTTCGCAAACTTCAGTGTCACGCTTAAGGAAGCAGAACCGCTGATACCTGCCGGATATGAAATAGCAAAAGAGCAGTTTAAGCTCCCGTTCCATTTCGAACTTCCGGAACTTGATCTCTCAAAAATCCCTGACCTGGAATTTATTACAGAAGGTGATGAAATTTCTGTACGTGGGGAGAATTTTAGTATGAGAATCAACATCTTCACCGGTAACATTGCTTCATACCGCTTTAATGGTCTGGAAATGTTTGTCAAAGGGCCAGCACCCAATTACTGGAGGCCCCCGACAGACAACGATTTCGGCAACCGGATGCACGTGCAGCTTGCTCCCTGGCGGAATGCTTCTAAAAACAGGGTATTCAGGGATCTTTCCGTCAGGGAAGAGACTGGTAATATGCATATCATAACCGTTCGTTATGATATTCCGGATGTGGGTGGAACACACGTTATCGAGTATACCATCCTGGGTAGTGGTGCAGTTAAGATCAAAAACAGCTTTTCCTATGCAGATTCAACCCTCAATGAAATACCTAGATTCGGTATGAACATGTTTCTTCCGGAAGAATTTTCCGGGATTGAATATTTCGGTCGGGGACCGCATGAGAACTACCAGGACAGGTACACCTCTTCGTTTGTGGGACACTATACCACCACTCCTCAGGAGATGTATTATCCCTACATCAGCCCTCAGGAAAACGGAAACCGTACTGATATCCGGTGGATCAGTTTCAGAAACAGGGAAGGTGCAGGTCTTCTTGCAGTCGGCAGTCCGCTCCTGAGCGCCTCTGCCCTCCCCTATACAAACGAAGACCTCACACAGGGATCCCGCGGATCAATGCATGAATACGAACTGGTAGAGCGGGATTTTATTTCGGTTAACCTGGATTACAAACAACGGGGTGTGGGTGGTGACAACGCATGGGGAGCCAAACCCCATGAGCAGTATCGCCTCGAAGATAAGGAATACAGTTACGAATTCTGGCTGATCCCACTCCAGCCCGGTGAGGAACTGTGGGAAAAGTGTAAAATCAGTTCTGCTTTATAGAAAGAGTCATTCACTGCTAAATGCCATCCGAAAGCCGGCAGATTGCATTTGAGCCGTCTGTTAAGGCCAGTTTTATTCGGTTTATCTTACTTATTTCACTTGAAATTCAATAGTATAGTCGTTGGGTATCCTGGGAATACGAGCCCAATTCATATTGACAATATACATATAACAGGTGCCAAAATATTCAACACGTATATTGTAAATAATCTTTTTATTCTTTTTATCGTCAATAATTTGTCTTTTATATTTTGCCTCACACCCACCACCATCCGTAAATTTTCCTATCAATATGTATTTATTGAAATCTATGTATGGCAGAACAGCGGTATCACAATCTAAATTATAGGGATGTATCCTGATTGAATCTCCAAATTTTTTATAAGATTCATTATCGGTTATAATGATTTCTTGATATCCTTTATCATAAACACCAGAAAAGCATGTCCCGAAGTAATTTGATTCATAGAATATAGCTTGTTCCGTCAAATCATCTATGCTTTCATTTTTTTCACAACTTACTACAAGGAAAACCATTAAAACCAACTGACAATAGCGTTGAATTATAGTCTTTTTATTCATGACTATAGTATTATGATGATCAATTAAGAAAAGAGGGACACTAATATGTCCTTTATCCCTATTTGCCGTTCCCCGACCAAATGGTATCTCCTGGTGTAACAGTACTGTCAGTTAATTCATATACCAGGGGGAACATCAACGGATTTGTCTGTGTATGTTTCTTCAGCTCATCCCGGAGGAATCTTCCTTCAAACGGAAGGAATCCCTCTTTCTTCACCTTAATGTAATAGTAAGGAAAGCCATCCCGTATAATGATCCGGTTAATTTTGGGTTCGAGCTTATATCCATGCCTCCAGGTTGAATCAGCCATAACCAGCATCTCAGCTGAAGTAATGAGGGAAGGAGCGACGATTGTTGAATTTTCGTAACACATATAGGCTGCAGCAAAGAACACCAGCGGACGGACGACAGAAACGCCAAAGCTAAGGTACCCGAAATCCTCCGGTGAATGCTCCCAGGTGGGGAGAACTTCAGGACTAACAAAGGTTCTCTCCTCCTTCCAGATCCTTAAATGGACTGGAAGAGGATCATACACAAGATACGCCAGTGGAGATCCTTCCATGGGTGCAGCAAACAGCACATTGCCCTCCGGACTGATTACCAGAAAACGCACCAGGTCATAATGCCCGGCTAAAAGCCGGATCTCTTCACTGACAAACTGGTCATTGAACCGGTACAATTCGATCTTCTCATCCTGCAAAACCATTTCACCCTCTTCGTTTATAATGGAAATGACTGCAATAAACAGGTTGGTGACAGCAGTGTCAACATCAGCCGATTTCATTGCAGGATTATCCTGGTCGACTATAATTCCAATGGACAATGATCCTTCCGGATCCGCTTCAATGGCATTCTCTTCACAGGAAATGAATCCTGCTAATACACCAATGAGCATCAGGATAAAGAGGTATTTTGTTTTCATACGGATAGGTTTAGGTTTACGTCTCAGATTACTTCAAAAATCATACCGGAAACGAATACAGCGGATGACTATTATTTTGGGGTTGCAAGTCTGCAAAAATTGTTGGGAAATATAATTATATTTACTACACCTGAAATTTTGGCTTGCAGTAATTCACAAGATATCATTTCATACGATGGAGAAAAAAGAGAGATTGGTTCCGAAAGGCATCTGGTTACCCTTTGTTCTGATTACTTCCCTGTTTTTCTTATGGGGTCTGGCTAACAACATGACCGATACACTGCTTGCTGCATTTAAGCGAATAATGAGCATGTCGGATTCACGGACCGCATTGATCCAGATCTCCTGCTATGGGTTGGGATATTTCATATTCGCCCTCCCGGCAGCCATTTATATCAAGAGGTTTTCGTACAAATCCGGAGTTTTGCTTGGGTTGGGACTTTACCTGATTGGTTGTTTTCTTTTCTTCCCGGCAAAATATACCGCAAATTATTATCATTTCCTTGGAGCATTGTGGATTCTTTTCGGAGGTTTATCAATCCTGGAGACAGCAGCCAATCCCTACATCATAGCCATGGGACATCCTTCGACGGCTACGCGGCGCCTGAATTTTGCCCAATCGTTCAATCCCATCGGGTCCATCACGGGGGTGTTCCTGAGCCAGATATTTATCCTGGCATACCTGGACAAAGCTGGAGCCGAGGAAAGGGCATCCATGACAGCAGAGCAATTAAAGATCATTCAAAACGGTGAACTCAATGCCGTTACTACAACCTATGTAACCATTGGAGCCATTTTGCTGACACTATGGATCGTGATCTATTTTGTGAAAATGCCCCGCACGGGCGATCAATCAGGCAAAATTGACCTGGGCCCCACCCTTAAACGCCTCTTTAAGAACCGGAATTATGTGCTGGGTACACTGGCCCAGTTCTTCTATGTTGGTGCCCAGATCGGGATCTGGTCTTTTACCATCCGGTATGCAATGAAAGAACTGAACCTTGAAGAGGTTCTGGCAGGATCAGAAAAGACAGCAGAACAGGTAGCAGCCAATTACTACCTGGCATCCCTTATTCTTTTCGTCTCTTCACGATTCATCTGTACGGCTCTGATGAAGTACATAAGGCCAGAAAAACTGTTAACTGTCCTGAGCACAGTAGCTACTGTTCTCTGCCTTGCCGTTGTATTTGTCGGTGGATATCCGGGTGTATTTGCACTGGTGGGTGTGTCCGGTTGCATGTCTTTGATGTTCCCGACTATTTTCGGGATGTCCGTAAAGGGACTTGGAGAAGACACAAAAATTGCATCATCGCTACAGATCATGGCTATTGTTGGCGGAGCGGTGATCACTCAACTCGAGGGATTGGTTTCAACATGGATTGATCGAATCAGGGTTGCTGGTGGTATAAAACTTCCTGCCGGGATCAACATGGCTTACCTGGTTCCTTTACTCTGTTTTGTGTTCATTACCTGGTATTCCTCACGTGCCCTTCGGAACAGCAGGGTTGGTGCATTACCATAAGTATGACTCATAATATGCAGCATACATAACGATATGCGATTTGACCCTGCCGGTCATGCAGGTCTCCTGAACCCCATTACAGTCGCCTCAGGAGAGACAACCTACATAATCTTCGTCTTACCGGTCTTTTCGGATTGCCCATTAGCAATACAGGCAATATATAGTAACAAGGGTACATTAAAAATTTAATTTATCGTTCAAATTTTCCATTCATAATTTAATCCCGGACAACCACAACTTATTTTTTTATTGACTTTGTCAATATTCTTAGTAGAGAGGTATCTATTACAATCCTTGCAGTAAAATACTTTAATCAGCTTGATCGTTTCCTCCCAAAATACTTCTAAATCTTCGATACTTTCCTGAAATGTATTATCATGTGATGTTGTGTTTGCAATAAAAGCCGGAATACCATTAAATGCAGGTATATCAGCTTTTTCGCTAATTTCTTTACTATGTTTCTTTAAAGTACTTTGGATTGAATCAAGTAATTCAGGAGCCATTCTTTTTTCATTCGTATTATTGAATTTAAAAATAACTTTAGATTCCAAGTTATTGGCGATTATCTTTAATTGTCTTTCAAGATATTTTCTTATCAGGTTCCCCAATTCATTTTTGTCTCGTTCTTTCAATTTGTTTTCAATTTGCGATTTATAATCAATTTGAGCAGTTTTCAGGAATATTCCATCATCTTTGTTCCAGCCTATCTCCTGTAATTGCCAGCCCTTGCTTTTAATTGTATTTGATATTAATTCGAAAAATTCCTGTTCATGTGTCAAGAGGATTATTTGATATTCATCATTGAATTTATCAAGAAGCAGTTTTGCAAACCTGGTTCTATGCGAACGGTCGTAACTCGATACTACATCATCAAGAATAAAAAATGAATTCCTTTTGTTAAATGCCTTCACTGAAGCTAAGAAGAATGATAAACCAAGACAATTAATATGACTCTCACTTAAATAGGCAACTGGTTGTGTTGTTGTGTTATCAAAAAAGTCATATTCGATTGTTATGCCAAGCAAATCATCAGTATTTCTATCTTTGATGGGCACAAGTTTTATGTTTTGCACCTTTTCATTTGGATTCATTATACAATAAAACTCATTGATATCATGAGAAAACCTATCAAGGAAATTGTTAATTGCTTCTTCCTGTCTCCTGATGAAATCGGAGAATAATAAATCAAATGTTCGTTGCTGTTTTGTTAAAATTTCTTGTTTCTTTTCTATTTTCAAATAATCTAAAAAGGCTTCGTTTGCAAGGAGAAGCTTGGTGTATATCTGTAACCTTATATTCTTTTCTTGACTTTCCGTCAATTCTTTAACCTTTTTTTGAGATAACTCAATCAGATTTTCAAATTCTTTTCCTGGGATTTGCAATGATGATGTTTCTTTTAGAGGTTCAGATTGAGAGACATTCTTGTTTAGTTCTTCGTCCAAGGTTTTCAATTTGATCTCAAAAAATTGTACTTTGTTTTTTAAATCAATAAAACCTTCATCTCTAAAGAGTTTTTCGCTTAACAATGACCGCATGTAGTCCATGTTTCTTTTGAGAGTGCTCTCTGAATTTGCTGTTATTTCGTCAAGATTTTCCTTTTCTTCGGTAATTTCTGATAGTTCTTCTATTCTTTCATTTAACTCTGTTATTAAATCTATCCTTTTTTTAGCCTGTTGACAAAGAGGGCATATATCTTCTTTGATTATTTCATCTTTTAATACCTTAACACCTTCATTCAGTAAACTGGAAAGTTTTAGTTTTTTTATTTTTTCCGGTTCTTTCTGAATAAGGTTAAAAGCGTGGTAGAATTCCTCGTATTCGGCATATATTTGGCCTGAATTCTCTTGAATAATGCTTAATGTTTCGGCAATTTTACTATAGAAATTAATCTGGCCTGAGAGTGCATTGTCTTCTTTCTGTTCAATTTCTTTTATTATTTTGCCAACATCAGTAAGCGTTCCTATTTCCTTATTAAGTTTTAAGGGTTTTATTAATTTATTGCAGGCATTAATAAATTCGGATGGTGTATATACCGGATGACATAGATTCTCTATTAATGTGGATTGTTTTGCACTTTTTTGATTGTCAAATTGTTCTGATTTTATATTCCGTTTGATCCTGCCGCCTGTTTTTCTTAAAAGGTCCCGTATTTTTCCTACTTCACTAAATCCGATGATTTCCTGAAGCTTGTCCAATTTTTCCTTTTTTGTGGCAATAATGAATTCAACCAATTGATAATATCTCAGGATCAATCTTTCTGATTGAGAATCCTTAATGTACTGTTGAAAATCTTCGTTATTATTTGAAATATATGCTTTTGCGGCATTATCAATGCTTTTTGTTGCATTTAATTTGCTTTCAGAGAATTGAATATCAATATATGCATCATCATTCTGGTTAATAAACATGTTACGAATTGCCCCTTTCCCCCTTTTCTCAATTTCTTCGCTCGAAATATGTTCAATACTGTCTGTATAGAACCACTCTAAAGCATCGGAAATTGAACTTTTACCAGAGCCATTCTCTCCAAAAACAAGAATGGACTTTTTATTCAAATCCAGCGGCAATATGTTTTTAACACCCCTTATTCCTTTTAAGGTTAATGAATTAATTTTCATCATTTTCTTACTCGATTTGTTTGAGTTCTTCCTCAATGATACCATCAAGGACGTTTTGTAAATTTATATCGGTAAGTTTACCGGTTGAATACAATGAAATCAATTTTTTTACTGTACTTTCATGAGTATCAGGAATATTTAATATTTCAGCGAAAAAATCATCAATAACAACCTTACCACTTTTAATTTTGTCTGACATGATTATCGTTTTTAATTAAAATACTGCCAATCAATTATAAATTCTGATTCAATTTGTTTTTCCAGTACATCATATCCTGATTTGTTGTTGCAGATCGGATAAACTCCAAAATTCTTAACAAAATCAAGTATAAAATAACTCTCCAGGTCTTCAATCCGGTATTTCCAGAATTGCTTCACCATTTCAAAGTTGATGTATGTAAAAAACAAAGAATCAACCTTCCTGTAATTCATAAGGCCCAGATTTCCCGAAGTGCCTTCAAAATGCCCCATGAGGCGGTTGCCCATGCTGTTTGTCTTTTTCTCGCTCATACCAATGTACAGCAATTTCGAGTCGCCAAACGGATAGTTTATTCTGAAGTTTTCTGAAAAAATGAAATATAATCCCGTTAGCCCTATTAATGAACGGATATGAGTAGGTTCAAAGGTTAGTGCCTTGTTAAACCTTATTTGTATAAGATTATTCTCCATTCAAGTTGAGATTCTCCAATTGTTCATTAATGAATGTCTCTGCGAGCTTCTCGTTCGTTTCAATAGCCTTTTCCACAGCTATTTTGACTATTTCCAGCAGTTGTTCAGATTGTTTTTTAAGCAGGAAACTTTTTTCAATAAGCTCCGAAATTTCTTTTTGTATAGAAAAATCTATAACTGGTAATAAAACATTTCCAATTTCATTTACACGCCAATGTAAAATTATTGAACCACCCGCATCTCTTTCAGCCTGCATTTGTACTAACTTGGAATTCAAAACCAATGTTAAATAATCTGGCAAAATCTCATTATTATTTCTTATTATAAGATGCAAGATTGCGCCGGAGGTTATTAAGTTTTCATCTTGCCTTAATTTGTATGCTGTACCAACACTTCCATCTTTTGAAAATAAAATTGTATTAGCCTTTGGTTTTAGTTTCTCTAATGTTTTTTTGTTTTCCTGATAATATGAATCAGATAAACATTTCTGGGGAGTTGATATTCCGAATTTATTATAATCAGCAACCCTTAAAAATGGAATTCCTTCATCAGAGTATGCATCTGAGCCAGGTTCGATAGATTTTTTAATATTAACAACATCCTCTAAGACTGAATTTTTGACTTTCTTTATCTGTGTTACTATTTGCTCGTACTTTGGCTGGTAATACTCTGCATCCAAGCGCCCGGTTTCTCTAAACGAATTGGAAAAGCTTTTGATATTTATTTTTCCCCGGATGGGTTTAAAGTCTTTTAAGCTAAGGGTTTCGAGGAGTAGGTTTTCGGCTTGGGTGTATGTTTGTTGATAATATTTCTCAAGATTCGCAGATTGATCTACCAACCATCCAATTTTGTTTTGGAAATATTTTGAAAGACATGGAATAGGTATGTTGAAAAGATAATATGGAGCAACCTCAGGTTGAAGTCCTCCATACATGCCCTTATTTATCATTAAACGACCATATTTCGTATTGAAAAAAGCTGCCAAATATGATTGATTAAAATAAGTATTACGGATAATGAGAACATGTGAAGACCCAATAGTAAGACATTCTTTCTTATAAATTGCACATTGACCAAAATTTGCGCCAGTTCTTGTTAATAAAATATCATTTTTCTTTATTTCATTTTTTATTAGACGTTTTGAGTCTTCTTTTGAAATAAAAACATTATTCGAATCTTCTATTCTAAGAGGTCTGAGATTTTGAGTTCTAAAAAACCACACACCTTCTTCTACAAATTCCCTTTTTATTTCAGTTGGATGGATGATCTTTGCATTTATTTCGTTAAGATATTTATGTTCCCTCTTTTCCAATAATAATTCCGTTTTCAGATATTCTTTTTTTACAAATTCTGAATCAATTCTAAATCTTTCATTTTTTTTTGTGAGAATAGAAAATAATATCTCTGAAATTTCCAGCCCCTCCAATAAAGCCTTGTATTTTTCTTCATTGAAGGGGCCTACACGAAAAAACTCAGCCCCTCTTTTCTGGCAAATTCAGTAAATGCCTCCGCTATACCTTCTTTGGTTTTCAGCCCGTGTTTGAGGGATTGACTGAACAGGTCATGTTTTACTACCAGATGGTCGTGTTCATCCAAAATGTATTCATCCAGATTTTTGGCTGTTTTTACATAAAATGACCATTGGTCTTCTGTTAAATTCATTTCCTGCTGCTGGGGAACAGGTGTTTCGGGCTGTACCCGGAACTGTTCAAAGTCTTTTTTACGCAGGAAAATCTTATCCCCGCTTGTGTCTTTGGCTGGTTCCTGCATTGTGGCAAAAAAGATGGAGTAATCTTCTTTTTTACTGCAAAGCGGCCCCAGGTGGGGGTTATCGTTCCATTTTTGTACAAAAAGTACGCTGGTTTTGGTGCCCGTGTGAGGTTTGAAAACATTGCCGTGCAGGCCTACTACAGCTAAAATCCTGCATCTTTCTGCAATGAAATCTCTGATGTATTTGTCGGATGAATTGTTGAACCTCCCCTGTGGCAATACAATGGCCATTCTTCCGCCCGGCTTTAAAAAATCGAGATTACGTTCAATAAAAAGAATATCGCGCCCGACTTTGCTTTGGTATTTACCATTTGATTTTTTACCAAGTTCATATTTAGCCAATATCCGGCTTTCTTTAATGTCCCCCGCGAATGGCGGATTGGCCATTAATATATCAAAATCGAATTCGTGATTTTCATTTTTTAGGATTCTGTGTTTTATAAATTTAAACCATCCTTCGTGATAGGTTGATTGCCAGTCTTCGTCTTTTATCCTGTCGTCCCATCGTTCCCAATCCAATGAATTTAAATGCATTATATTGGATTGTCCATCACCAGCAATTAAATTCAATGTCCTGGCAACACGTACCGACTTTTCATCAAAATCTATTGCAAAAACATTGTCTCTTATATAATCCTCGCACCTGCTGGGTTTTTGTTCCAGTGTAAACAAGTGACTTTTATCCAATTCTTCATCCTTCATAATCTGTTCCCAAACATGAAACATGGTGTGAACCGGGAAACCGCAGCTTCCGGCAGCAGTATCAATCATTGTTTCATGTTCCTGCGGGTTCAGCATTTTTACACACATATCAATCACAAAGCGGGGAGTGAAATATTGCCCTTTTTCACCTTTACTGCTTTTATTGATCAGGTATTCAAAGGCATCGTCCACCACTTCAAGATTTGAATTGAACAATTTAACATCCTGTAAGGATGACACGCAAATTGAAAGGTGTGATGGGGTAAGGTTTATGCGGTCATTGTCAGAAAAAACGCCTTCCCATTTTCTTTTTGCATGATTAAAAAGATTTTGGATTTTTTCTTTCAACTCGGTTTCTGTATCGCCGTAATTTCTGAATTCAAGGTGTCGTAACTTGTTCCTGCCGGATTCAAGTTCATCAAAAAGCTTGGTAAAAATTAGCTTAAAAACTTCTTCAAACACATCAACCCCGGCATTCGCCAATACTTCATCCTCCATTTCAAGGATTAAGTCTTTCAGCGATTTTCTTTCAGTTACAAGCTTGTCTTTATCAATTAAATCTTTGATATACCATCGTTCTGAAAGTATGTCGGACAGTTTTTCACTTGCTTTAGGGATTTCGGGAATATCTTCAAAGAAATTCGGGTCTTTACGGTGGTAATACGATATGGATTCCCCGTTTGTCCACACGCCGATAGGTGCTCCTGTTGCATTGCAATAGGATTTCAACTGTTCTTTTCCGTCTTTCAACTTTGGTTTCTTCAATTCCACCATGATGTATGGGGAGGTTGTCTGCTGCTTGTCAAAAATTACAATGTCGGCACGTTTTTTTTCACGCCCGAATGATACTGCATATTCCAGTTCCATCCTTTCAACAGGATAATTATACTGTTCAATAAGCACTTGCAGGTATAATTGACGCATAGCCTCTTCGGGTATGAGTTTAATGCTTTTGTTCCGTACAACACATTAGATATAAGGAACGATATTTCCTTTCTTGTCTGTCTTTGTCACAATTTTCCTTTCAAGATTAGAAATCTCAATAAGATTGAACTGTGTCAATCTATAATTTGAATCTTTTATTATTTCAGCAAGTGTCATTTTTTTATGATTGTGGTTTTATTTTCTCAATTTCAAATATTTTATACCAGTAAAAAAAAGCTTCAGGATTTGATTTTTTTAATTTATTTAATCTGGTTTTTAAAGGTTGCTCTATGATCCAATTTTTAATTTGCATTGGACTAGAGAATTTCTCAAATTCTGTATTATTATGCCTTATAAGGGTTGCAAGGTAAGCTGCTTTTGAAGCATCTACAATCGCTTTCTCGATATGATAATTTTCAGAGAAAATAAACGGATTAACCTGCCTGATTCCCTGTTGAAGTTTATCAAAATTTGCACCTCCATCTTTACCCCGGGTGCAAATAGTAAGAGCTGAATCATAAATGTCATCCAGAACAATGCTTTTGTCATCACCTAATTCTCTGATTTTTAACTGGTGAATGGCAAAATCTGAAAAGGCTTCTTTTATAGCTTTAACATCAGAGCAATGATCAAATAATGAACCGATGTCATATAATTGTTTCATAATTTCCATGGCCATGCTCTGGCCATTTCTTTCATAGGGTATGCCTGCTGTTTCGGGTGCAAAAGCCGTAAGTTTATCGCCCAGGATATTATCAAAATCAGGGGTTTTAACTTTTAAAGTTGGGCTGTCTTGTTTTACAAATGTTGAATCGATAGGTAACTCTATCAACTTATTATATAGTGGTTTTTCAAATAATATGTCTAAAAGAATGTATTCCTCACTTTGTGAAGTTTTATATACTGGTTTATAAAAAAATTTATAATGTGTTTTTTCAATATGTATGATACTATTTCTTTCTTGTAATTTTTGCCGGGTGAATCCTTTATTTTTTACTATCTCATCAAAATATTTTTCAAGCTCAATTTTATTCTCCATAATTATATCGATATCAATGGACAATCTTTTGGTTGAATCAAACAGAAGCATCAGGGAAGTACCTCCTTTAAAAACAAATTTCAGTTGAGCTTCAGCCAGCCCTTCCAATAATCGTAATGCCCTTATAACTTTTTCAACCAGGATTTTATCTGCCTTGTTGTTCTTTACAGATACTGTATTAATCCATTCGATACTTAAGCAATCATTTGAAATCATTTTGCTTGATCTTTTTAATCAAATGTTCTAAATAAGATTATTACGTTCAACTATCTCCATTACTTCTATTTTCTTCTTCTTCCTGTTGGCATACCGCAAAAGCTTTGCCCGATTTACACTGTAGCGGTTAAATGCATTTTCAAAAATATGGCCGGTTTCCCTTCCCTGTAGATACTCAAATTCAGTATCACAGGAAATATCCACCAATAATTTTTCAATACTCACAGTGGGAACTCCCTGTATAATCTGGACAGGCGCTTCGCTTACCAGATGCCTTACCAGTAATGCACTTCCAATACCATGAATATAATCCTGTAATAATTCCTTGCCTGGTTTATAAAATACAGATTGTGAAAATTCTTTCAAATAATGATATACCGATTCAGCGCTATCCCGTTCAATCTCCACTAAAATTAAACCCGAATTTGATATATGCTGTGAAAACTCATTTATCCATTGTTGTGGCCAAATACAGTATAATAAAAATGGGAAGTTAGTTTTAATGGTTTTATTGATTTTAAAAATCTTAGATGGGATTTCCGGTATAAAAAAAACAGATTGCCCTAACTTAAACTTACCCTTGCCGATACGATCAATAACACCTTGTTTCACCAGTTCATATACCCTCCAGTTTACTGTCGCTCTTGGAATGTACGGTTCATATTTTGAATAAAAATCAACTAATTCAGATGTTGTAAATACACTATTCTGAGCAAATTGACGTTTAAGCTCCTGTATTTTAAACTTTGTTTCGATAATTAAATTATTTTGCAC
>Ga0315532_1002357_pt1 | contig 13114 bp, 11 predicted proteins | sample SalMarWE160370MG_FD_203082 | JGI IMG/M metagenome (GOLD analysis project Ga0315532, IMG submission 203082) | Salt marsh sediment microbial communities from the Plum Island Ecosystem LTER, Massachusetts, United States - Salt Marsh Sediment WE1603-70 ... | reverse complement strand
AAAGCCTTTAGTGAATCCTGCTTTGCGAAACAGTAAAACCAGGCAAGCCGTACCGCGCTCGGCCCGCCGGGGCGATTTTCCCCAAGAAGCTGTTGCGCTTTTAACTCAGCAGCCTGGAATATCTGGTCCGCCTCGTCCGTTTTACCTATTTTTGCCGCCGCTCTACCGGCAATAGCTTCAACAAAAATATCGAACCGCCCGCTACTACGAACACGCTCGGCAATTTGCAAACATCTACCACGATTTTGTTCGGTATTGTAATTGCTGATTATCCAGGGAATATAAATTTTGGGTGGCAGTCCTAGGGACTCCTGTCGGAGAGCTTCATCGGGATAGAGATAGTCGAACAAATCAACGCAATATTCATAGGCGTCGGCAGCTATCTCGTAAAGGTAACCACCATGTGCGGATCCGGCATATTGCGCAAAGGCCAGCGCTGCCTCGATATCCAAAGGATTTTCACGCAACATTAACCTCAGATGCTCAAAATACACTGCCGGGCTGACTTTCTCTGGGGCAAGCTCAACCAGCTTTGCAAATGCCAGCTTATTGTATTTGTTATTTAAATAAGCTCTAACCAAAAGAGATTGAGCGGTATTGAAATCGGCCTTTTCCACCATTAAAAGAGCAAGTAATGTAGCCAGCTCGGAATCCAAAACAGCATTTTTGTCCCCAAACTCGGCCATCATTTGTCCCAGGATTTGCTCCCGCTGTTCGCGAGTATCGCAGCGATCAAACAAATATCTAATCACTTCTTTGGCCACCCCTGCCTCCGCAGGGGCAGGCCTGTCCTGGCGTAAGCCATCCTGTGGACCGCGAAAGCGGGGATCGATTGGGCCATCTACATACTTAGTAAGCCAGCTATAAACCTGCTGTGAATAGTCTTGCTTTGAATATTCACAGGCGAGCTTAATCAATAGAGGGTGAATCCTGTCCTGAGCGCCGCCGAAGGATTGGTCTACAGTACCACCGAGTTCCTTCGCGGCAGTTAACAATACAATCGCCTGTTCAGCCTGCGGCGCAGTAAAATCTTCAGAGTTGGTCAGCTCGTAGGCTATTTCGTAGAACCTTTCGGCGATGGGTGTTGCACCAATGCTACTCTGCGAAGCGGCGCTTCGCTGCGAAGCACGAGTTGTTCCACGTTGAAAATCCAGGCTTGATGAAGACCTTAGAATATCTCCGGCTTCAGTTGATGCAGAGCAACAAAGAAGTGCCGATAATATCACTAAAAGAGACCTTCCCTTGAGCATACGTCTATCCATATCCAGACCTATAAAACGCTACTAACTAATTTCGGGTAATTATCTTAGCTGCTTTAGGTAGAACGTGTGATAAAATTGCCCCCCCTTCTTGCTTTCGCCTGCCTCCGCGTCTCTCGCTCGCACCTGCGGTTACGTGAGTGCAGGCGACGCGAGTCGAGGCGGCAGGCAAAAAAGCACAGGGGTGATCGATGGCTGGCATTGGTAAATGAATTAACCATCGCTGGGTAAATGGCGCGTTAGGAAAAAACCACGTGACAGGTAAATGTTCCAAATGTCGGGACTTTAAGCAGATTAAGGAGTAAAAGATCAAGATCAATCGTAGTATTCTTCAGAGTGAATTTGGACGTTGTTTCTATAGCCCTGCGATTCATCGCTATTGAGCTTGTCAAACCTTCTCTGAACCCAAAAGATTTTGACAGCAGTAATCCCACAGCCGATGCCGGCGATGAAAAACACCGCCGCGGCGAGAAATGCGAAAATCTCAGGCAGTGCCAAGATAATTACACCAAAGCCTATGAGCATTAATCCCACTATAAATATTGTCGCAGCAATTCTTCGAGAGGCTTGCGATATCATATTCGTATAAAAACGAAAACTCATTTTTACTCCCTGTTCAACCGAACAAAAAAGCGGGTTCCTGGTGGGAACCCGCTTTCTGTTTGCTTATTAATACATTCCACCACCGCCAGGGGGCATCGGAGGAGTCTCTTTCTTTTCAGGTATTTCACTGACAATAGCATCTGTTGTCAGAAGCAGCGAGGCAATTGAGGCGCCGTTCTGTAGCGCTACCCTTTCAACCTTGGTCGGCACAATCACGCCGAACTCAATCATATTGCCGTATTCCTTTCGCAGAGCATCGTAGCCGAATTTCTTTTCTTTGCTGTCCATAACCTTCTGAGCTACGATAGAGCCATCCAGGCCGGCATTCTCAGCGATTTGCTTAATCGGTGCAACAACGGCTCTTTTTACGATGTCAACGCCGATCTGCTCATCGCCGGCCGCTTTGATTTTATCTAAGGCCGGCAAAGCCCTGAGCATCGGCACTCCACCGCCGGGCAGGATGCCTTCTTCGACAGCCGCTCGGCAAGCGTGCATCGCATCCTCCACTCTCGCCTTTTTCTCCTTCATTTCAGATTCGGTGGCAGCCCCGACCTTGATGATTGCCACGCCGCCGACCAGTTTCGCTAACCGTTCCTGTAGTTTTTCGATATCGTAATCGCTTGTAGAGGTCTCGATTTCCTTCTTAATCTGCTCGATTCTGCCCTTAATCGCATCGGTGCTGCCCGCTCCCTCAATGATAGTGGTTGTATCCTTGTCGATTGTGACTTGCTTTGCTACGCCAAGCTGTCGCAGCTCGATATTCTCTAACTCCAGGCCCAGGTCTTCAAAAATGGCCTCGGCGCCGGTTAAAACAGCAATGTCACTGAGCATGGCTTTTCGCCTGTCGCCGAAGCCGGGCGCTTTGACCGCTGCGCATTGCAAGACACCACGCAGCTTATTAACGACCAGCGTTGCAAGCGCCTCTCCCTCAACATCCTCGGCTATAATCAGCAGCGGTTTACCTTGTTTAGCCACCTTTTCCAGCAGCGGAACCATTGACTTTACCGAACTTATTTTCTTCTCATGCACAAGGATATAGGGCTTATCCAGAACGACCGACATATTCTCCAACTTGTTGATGAAATGCGGGCTGAGGTAGCCCTTGTCGAACTGCATACCTTCGACCAGCTCGACCACTGTTTCCAGCGATTGGCCTTCTTCAACGGTTATGACACCGTCTTTGCCGACCTTGTCCATTGCTTCAGCCAATTTTTTGCCGATCTCAACATCCTGGTTTGCCGAGCAGGTTGCGACTTGTTCGATTTGCTTGCTGGAATCAACAGATATGCTCATCTTTTGCAGTTCTTCAACGATTACTTCTACAGCCCGATTGATGCCGTTTTTAACCTGCATAGCATTTGCGCCGGCGGTGATATTTTTGAGTCCCTCGCTGAATATACTTTCAGCTAAGATCGTAGCGGTTGTTGTCCCATCACCGGCTACATTAGAGGTCTTAGAGGCCACCTCTTTTACCATTTGCGCGCCCATATTCTCGTACGCGTCTTCCAGCTCAATCTCTTTAGCCACCGTGACGCCGTCTTTGGTGACGGTTGGTGAGCCGAAGGATTTTTCAAGGATTACATTTCTGCCGCAAGGCCCAAGCGTGATCTTTACCGCCTTGGAAAGCTTTCTAACGCCATCCAGGATAGCCCCGCGTGCATCAGTACCAAAAGCAATCTTTTTAGCTGCCATGTTTTGCCTTCTCCTTTCAGGATAAAATCAAAATGCAATAACGAAATTTTCGATTTCCGATTGCCAATTGTCGATTTGAAATCGAAAATCGGAAATTGACATTCGGCAATCGTTTATTTCTCAATCACTGCCATAATATCCGACTCATCCATAATTAGATACTCTTTTCCATCTATTTTTACTTCAGTACCTGCATAGCTTGTGAAAAGCACCATATCGCCTTTTTTTACCTGCACTTCTTTTCGCGTCCCATCATCGAGAATCTTACCTTCGCCGACACTTATGATTTTTCCTCTTTGCGGCTTTTCCTTAGCGGTATCCGGCAGAACAATCCCGCCGGCTGTTTTGTTTTCCGCCTCGACACGCTCAACAAGCACCTTATCTGCCAATGGCCGAATCTTCATCTGTATTCACTCCTTTCAAAAACTACTTTGGTTTAATTATCACATTATCAAAACAAATAATTAACCGCCGCCACAGGTGCGGCGGCTAAACGAAATCAATTTAATTACGCGAAAATATCACTGTTATATTTTTTCAGAAACAGTCTGTTTAAGACCTTCTGCAAAACGACCATATTAACCGGCTTATCAATAACACCAAATATATCAAGCTGCAATGCCTTAACGAGAATGGCTTCGTTTACAGTGCTTGTCAATAGGATGCACGGCAGCAACGGATAATCCATTCGGATAATCTTTATCGTGGCCAGCCAATTCGATTTTTCATAGTCCATATCCACGATAGTAGTGTGGATTCGTCTATTTCGGATGATGTGTACAAACTCCTGCGGGTCATCGGCCATGAGCAGATTTACACCTCTCGGCCTGAGAATATCGCGCAGTGCCTGCGGCCAGGCCCAGCTGGCTCCGCTGGCTAAAAGATTTATCTCTTCGAATTTTGACAAATTCGTAACCATATCTATATTTTCCCACTGGATATGAGCAAATATTGTGCCAAGAGCCCTACTGTAAGGCCCGCCTACCCAAAGGCTTGTCCGGCGGGCAGGCCTTGTTCGCATAAGTGCTTATCTTGATTATGGTTATATAAAAGAAATGAATTATTGCTTCGTATGGCAAAACTTGTCTGACGACAGTCAAGATTGCAGCCGACCGATACTATCCTGTCAGGCTGGCAGGCAATTCTCATTTTTAAATGGCTTTCGTATTCACGCGATACTCCTGCCTATCTTCTGCAAATAATGATAAAAAGGAGCGACCAGGTTAAAACCAGAGGCCAAATCATCAACCAGCTTGCTGCTGAAAAGAATGTCATCTATCTTCCTATTGCAAACCAGATATAGATTCTTTCTTTGGTACCAGTCCTGGATTTCCTTGGGCTTGTTTTTGTCAAATATCTTTTTGTATTTGTCACCCTCTAAAACGAAAGTCTTTTGTTTCGAAAAAAAAGAAATCGCCTGCAAGAACTCTTTTGGTTCAGTGTCAATCATCTCCCGAAATTTACTCATTATGGCTGGTGCAGCATTGTAAAAACCCATTCCATACCTGTACGAATTCAGAGAAAGCTCAAAGAAATAACCTGATACAAGCGTTGTCCAATCCCTGCTCTGGTTCTTAAAGGTTATCCACACGGTGCTTCTGAAAGGCGATTTATCTTTAGAAAATCTTGTGTCCCTATAAATCCGCGAGATTGTCTTATTTACCACAGGAGCTATTTCAAAATAGGGGTCAATCTCAAGCATAAATTCTCCCAAATCGGTGACAAGATTTCGTAATGGCTCCAATACATATTCTTCATAATCTCTCCTGTGCGCTTCGAACCAGGTCTTGTTGTTGTTTGCTTTGAGACCTTTGAGAAATCTCAGTGTGCTGCGAGAAAAACCATCGAAGCGTCTCTGCTGTTCATCGATTATTTTTAGCCGATTTTTCACTGGTCCATTTTGCCTTCATGTTCGGTCAGGTTATTAAGGATTAGCTCCAAATCCTTCTCGAATCGGTCGATTTGGCTTTCTGAAAATCCTTTATAGAAAAAGTTCGTGAGTTCTTGTGAGAGTTCGACGTATTTTTTTTCGAGGTTTTTGTCCTTATTTGTACGTCTTATCAGAATATTTCGCCGGTCTTTTTTAGAGCGTTCCCGCCTGATATACCCCATCCCTTCGAGCCGGTCGAGCATACTCGTTAGGGTGGATTTTTTCAGTTGTGTCTTTTTGGCAAGCTCGTTGATTGAAATATTGTCCTGCTGCCATAGTGCGAACATAATCCTGCCCTGCGCAGAATTGATCTCAACGTTGTACTTGTTGAGTATCCGCTCGAATATTCTGCCCGAAACCTGGCGGATTTTGGCCATCAAGAAACCTGCCTGCCGCTGTTGTTTCATTGTCTTTGCCATAGGATGTTTTATCGTCTTTCGGTTGCGCAGCAGGTTTCGGTTAACGTTACACGTTTAACGTGACGAGCAGCGCAATGGCGTAAGCCATCCCCAAGCGGACCGCAACCTTGAAACGAATATAATGAGCTTTACCTTGTATTGGGAACGGAGTAATGACCGTGCAGCACCTTCCAGTGACCGTCTCGCAAGACATAAACCATAGACACTGCAAAGGGACTACTGAACGTTTGGCCATCCGACAACGTGACTGTTGATGTGCCTCGGGCCGTGAGTAAAGCAGCCTCCGGCGAGATGACAGTCACATAAGTCTGTTCATAGGTACGCTTTAGTTGAGAAATTCCTTCAAATCCTTGCTTGACAATTTCGTAAGCTTCCTGGCGAGTTTGGAACAATCGGCCGTCCTGGATGATAAGGCCTTTATCAAAATCCAGGATATAGCTAAAGAACTTATCAGCATCTAAGCTATTGTCCGCCTGGCTCATCTGGATATGGGTTTTCAGCACCGCCTTTTCAACGGCCTGCTGCTGCTCAAGAGGGACAACACTTTTATCACTCTCCGAAAGGAGTCCTTCGGACTGAACCGCCCAAACGACTGACACACAGGTCAGGACAAGAATCGCCTTAAAAACATTAGACATTGTTTTCTCCTTTCTACAGTACAATTTTATGCTTTGATATATGACTTATAATTTGAACTCAAACGGCGCTTCCTTATACCAGCCCTTTACAAAATCCGGCAATAGCTTGAGCAAGACAAATTCGGGGTCCTCGGCTCCACCTGGCCAATGTATCTTCCACTCATCCTGCCATATCATTTTCTTTAAGTCCGGATCATCGACCTCCTCGATATCACCTGTAAGCAATATCGTATGGAATTTTGCAAAATCGCCATAGTAAACCGACACCTTTGGATTTGCCCTGATTTGTTTCATTTTCAGTGAGGAGCTGCCTGTCAACATATAGATCAGAAAATCTTCATCGTGGCCTGCAAACAATTCCTTTGCAACTCTACATTGTTGCTCATTTCGCAGGTTTCCCATCATTCGTGTATGCGGATAGCCACCATCGCTGATTGTGCTCAGATATGCCGCATCAGCCGTTTCCATTAATTTCAAACATGCTTGTTTTAACTCTTTCTCTTCCATTTGTTTTTCCTTTCCAAAGTTTTTAAAGGTCAAAAACGAGTTATTTTCTAAATAATCCTGCACCGAGGTCACTACCCAGGGTGCCAGAGGCGATATGCAAATATTTTAGCGATCGGAAAAATGATTAGTTTTATATAAAATAGTACTACATAGAACTAATTTCAAGCATAATTTTTGTTTTTTTTAGAAAAATTTTTAACTTCCTCAAAATGCGCACACTATAAGATGATTAAAAAATAATATTTATCAACCTGTAAGGTAATTTTAGCTGCGAAAGCCTCTCCATCCGCTTCTATTTTCGGGGTTATGAATTTACGGTAACGGCATTTCTTCAAGAGAGAATGGAATCTTTACCGTATCCTCTGATACAATAACTTCCAGCTCACATTTAGCCGAGCCGGGGATGGCTTCATCAAACTCATAAGTATATTCATTACCCATGCCCATACCTCCGCTTCTACTGATTCTGCTGCCATCTTTTTTGAATACGTCCAATGACGTTATTGTGTGTCTTCCGCCTTCTATCTCAATTTTAAGTTTGTAACCCTCGATACTTTTGATTCTGAAATCCAGTTTGTTCAGAATATCATTGCCTGTTGTTTCTTTACCCGCTAATTGTTGTATGCTTTCCAGAATGACTTTTTCCTTTGCAATGTTTGTGATTACTTCAACGTAGCCGGACAGATTTTTCAGTCTCTTAGCGTTTTGGGCTGGCGTTTCCGCCTTCAGTATTAATTCCTTTTTTCTATTAATTTTGTCAGAACCAAAAATCATAAGCCTTGAGGTTGTTTGTTTCGAGACCAAATCGTTATTCTGATCATCCATTAAACTTAGTAACACGGGTTTCAGACAAGCCACAGGTTCATGTCCCTCAATCCAGCTAAGCTCAATACCAATCTCCAGGTCTGAGACTTCTTTTACATCGACAACATCGATTCCTGCCTTCTTCTTTAGTGAAACCCAAGATACCTTAGCGGCAAGCCCGGCAGAGTTATCCTGTGATTTAGGTTCGCCTTCTGCACTGATATCCTTTCCGGCTTTAAGCGGCAGAGAAAATTCCATCGCCGAAACATCAAAGATGGCAAATCCTTTTCCTTTATCGGGGCCTTCGAGAAAGGCTTTTGTTCTGGTAAGCCCATCCTTATCGCGTAGATCCATCACCCAGCTAACAGTATGGTTGTTCATGCTGGTTTGTCCATTTGTCTTGTCAATTTTAACAGGCAAATGAATAGTTCTTCTGACATGCAATCCTTTTGCAATTCCATAAAGTTGTGCGAGACTTGGTCTGCTACTACTGGAGCTTTCCATATCATAATAGATTACCGCTTTGTTTTCATCGATCGGTGAGATTCGTAGTTTGAGAGTATTCCGACAGAATTCCGACAGAAATAGCCGTTCAGGTCTATCAAATGTCCCTTCGAACTCGACAACTCTTCCTCCATCAGGCATGTCAGTTTGCCTGATTGAGGTTACGTCAATAACCGAGCCAATTTCCTTGAGCACCTTTTCTTTTGTAACAGGGGGAGTATTACCGTTGCCACTACTATCTGAGCCAGCAACAACAAGTCTCTCTGATATAATCAGCTTTTGCTTTAAGGTGCCACTTCCGCTGGAATTTAAAGTTAACTCCGCCTCGTCCTCGTAACAGCCGCAAATAAAACATAAACATAACAGGATAGGAATCTTTTTCTGTATAACAGTCATTGCTTATCTCTTTCTATTTGATGTTTTAGCCGCTTATCTTTATGCACTATAATCAAACTATCCTGTTTTAGCAAACCCAAATATCACAAGGCACAAGGCGATTTTTGCGTTTTTCTCTTGGATACACGCCTTAAATCTGGTATAAATACGATTGTAAAGGTATTTGGATTTTCGCTCTACGATAGGTACGGTTTAAACAGTTATATTACGCTTCAGAAGGATGAAGGTAGAAAATCAAGCTGGATAAAAGCTCTTTTTCCCCGACGACCAATTTATTTATCGGCGAGAACTCAGAAGCAACCGGACGTTATTGGGACGGCCTTATCGACGAGGTGACAATTTACAACCGGGCGCTATCGAGAGCTGAGATTCTTTACCTTATGGGTGAAAGATAGTGTTTGAAAGCCCCGATGCTGTCTACTGAATATAAGGGACGGCAGGTTCAAAAAAACCTGCCGTCCGGAGGAAAATTATGTGTAGAAAAACCGCCAGCTTGCATAAAGAATCCCTGTTCGCCAATTATTCAAACTTGTACTGAGTTCGCCCCTAAGGGGCGGGCCGAACGTAGTAACTTTCTCGCAAGCAGGCCGATAATATTTTATCGACCGATTTCCCTCGCAATCTTAAATCTTTCTGACTATTGTATTTGTTGATTTCCGCTACGAGGCAAATAATAACAGGGAATAATAAATATAAATTTAGGTTTCAATTAGAGGCCCAAATCTTTGTGCCTTTTAGTTTTAAATCTGAGCGGAAAGAAAGGGTATCTGTTATCGGCAGACGAAAAGGCTTCACACTGATTGAGATTCTGGTAGTAATAGCTATCATAGCTTTGCTGATGGCGGTTTTGACGCCTGCCCTACACAAAGCCAAAGAAAGCGCACGTCAAACAGTCTGCAAATCAAATTTAAGAGGCATCGGATTAGGCTTACTGTTGTACTTACAAAGCAATGATTATACAATGGCTGACTCAAGCCGAACCAATGGCTTTTTCTGGCAAAACTTAAGGGGTAGTTCTCAATATGATAATGAGACTTATTGGGGTGTGGCATACATAGATTATATAAAAGATACCAAGGTTTTCGGATGTCCCAGCTTCAGGCAGGTCGCAGAATTGATATATCCTGTTGACCCCTCATTAATCCGTGAGGCGGCGTTCGGCCTCAACTCGAATATCAGCGGCAGAAAAACAACTGATATAAGGAACCACTCACAATTTATTGTGTGCCACGACCATGTCGAACCAAAGATGGAGCATGGAAGCGATGATATGTTTTATAACGATGGTCCCGGCACTATGAATTTAAAACATTATCGTCAAGGTGGCTTCCGTGAAGAATTTTATCGGGGGATTTTCAGGCATAATATACGCGCAAGCTCGGCCTTCGAGACCGGCGGAAGAGCTAATATCCTATGGCTGGATGGACACGTCACGCACATTGAAGAAACTACGGGGGACAATGTGCCTAAACGTTGGTATACAGACCTTGAGGAAGATTAGCCAACTCGGCGACAATCTCAAAAATCAGCTTAAAAACAAGGATAAATAAATAAAAAATATCCTTTCTTGCACCAAGACCCAAAGAATCTTTCTTTGAACTCTTGCAATCCTGACTTCTGCAGTATACTATGTAGCCTCGGCGTTGGTTAGCCCCATTAGAGAATGAAATATTCGTTTCATGGTTGCGGTCCGCTTGGGGATGGCTTACGCCATTGCGCTGCTCGTCACGTTAAACGTGTAACGTTAACCGAAACCTGTTGCGCAACCGATAAACGTATAACTAAGATTTGCTTTGTGAAATGGCCGGTGCTCAAAAGAAAAATGAACCCCAAAAAGCTCCTCCGAAACTCTATCGGATCGGCGAAATCATCAAATACACCTCATTCTCACGACAAACGATTCACAACTATACCGTAATGGGCCTTATACACGAAGCCGAGTGGACAGAGGGTGGACATCGGCTTTATGATGAATCTATATTTAGTACGCTGTCTAAAATTGCCCAGTTTAAAAAAGCAGGGAAAACGCTAAAAGAGATACAACAGCTCTTGTATGGCTCTGAAAAATAGATGCTTAAATATTCCGAAAATCCTAAATTCGAATATCGAAATCCTAAACAATACCGAATTACCAAAATCCAAATGTTCAAAACTGTTTTGAGCATTTTGCAATTAGAATTTTGAATTTGTTTAGAATTTCGGATTTCGTGCTTAGAATTTCCAAAATAATTGATTTATGTTCTTGCATATATAATAGCGCAGACAAATTATGCTTGAAAAGACCAGACCTAACAGTAAAATTGTGCTGAATTCTTTGTCGGGTTCATTCTGTAAGAAATTCTGTCTCTTACGGAAATAATCTTTAATTTTTTATTCTGTTAAATATTGAAAGGAAGGACATGGGTTTCGAAACATTAGATTGGTTGGTACTCGGCGCATATTTTGCCATTCTTTTGGGCATTACCTGGTGGGTGATTCTTAAAAGCAAGGACACTGCTGCTGACTATTTCCTTGCAGGACGGAACCTTGGATGGTTTGTCATCGGAGCAGCCATCTTCACTTCTAATATCGGCTCGGAGCACGTTGTTGGTCTTGCGGGGTCCGGCTGTACGGATGGTGTAGCCATGGCCCACTATGAACTACACGCCTGGTGCTTGTTAGTGCTAGCATGGGTTTTCGTGCCGTTTTATTCACGGTCGCTGGTTTTTACGATGCCAGAGTTCCTGGAGAGAAGATTCTCACCGACAGCCCGCTCAGTGTTGTCCCTGATTTCACTTATAGCCTATATTTTTACAAAAATCGCTGTCGGTATTTTTGCAGGCGGTATTGTATTCAGTGCTCTTCTGCCTGAGGCCAGATTCATGGGATTGGACAGCTTCTGGATAGGGTCGATCCTTGTAATTGTACTTACCGGTGCTTATACAATTCTCGGTGGCATGCGGGGGATGTCCTATACTGCAACCGCTCAAGCAATTATTCTTGTGATAGGCTCGCTTTTAGTGACCTTCTTCGGCCTGAAAGCCCTCGGTGGATGGGGGCAATTATATAAAATAACCGGCTCGGAAATGTTCAATCTCTGGAGGCCGCTGGTACCTGCAGGTGTCGAAGGTACCTGGGCTCCGGTAAAGGAAGCAGGTCGAATGGCTTGGTACTTCAACGATAACTATCCCTGGATCGGCATGCTCTTCTGTGCACCAATCATTGGTTTGTGGTACTGGTGTACAGACCAGTATATCGTCCAACGTGTCTTGACGGCAGCGAATGAAAAAATAGCCCGAAGGGGCTCGATTTGTGCTGCATTTTTCAAATTGCTGCCGGTTTTTCTTTTCATTATACCCGGTATGATTTGTTTTGCCCTGGCCTCGCCAAAAAACCCAAATGCAATTACGCAGATTCAGCAGGTCATGTTCGATTCTCAGGGGCAAGTCATCCGGGATGAAGCTCAGAAGGCTTTTCCATTGCTGGTGATGACAGTTCTGCCTGTTGGCGTGCGTGGAATTGTCGTTGCCGGTTTGCTGGCGGCCCTGATGAGCTCACTGTCAGGGGTATTTACTGCGTCTTCCACACTGTTCACAATGGACTTCTATTCCAAATTGCGTCCTCAGGCCTCCCAACATAAGCTTGTATGGACCGGTCGTGTAGCCATGACGATCATGGTATTAATTGGCTTGTTATGGATTCCGGTGATCCGAGGCGGAAAAGGTCTGTATGATTATCTTCAGGGTGTGCAGGCATATCTTGCTCCACCGATTTTTGTAGTCTTCTTCCTCGGTGTGTTCTTCAAAAGAATGAACGCCAAAGGATGTTTGTCGTCATTAATTGTCGGCTTTGCCCTGGGTTTGATTCGAATGGGTATAGATACACCCGTCAAACTTATAGATGATTTCAAATATACCGAAGGCTCGTTCCTTTGGATTATGAACAATATCTTCTTTCAATATTACAGTTTGTTCATTTTCGTAGTGTGTGTGATAGTCATGATTGTGGTCAGTTACATGACCAATGTACCATCCTACGAGAAAATCAGCGGGCTGACATACGGAACCGTCACAACCGAAGACAGGAAGCAATCTCGAGCAAGCTGGACATACAGAGATGTGATTCTCTCGTTTGTTCTCATAGCGATTATCGTGGCAATCTATATCTATTTCACAGGCTAACACAAAACAAAATGAAATCGCTTTGTAGAAAAGACTCACTGTCATTTCGACCGAAGCGTCCCCAAGGGACGCGAAGTGGAGAAATCTGCATACAAAGCAGATTCCTCGACTCGCCTTCGGCTCGCTCGGAATGACAAGTACTGTGTTTTCTACAAGGCAAAATGAAATATTAAAAATAAAAAATCAAAATTGTGGAATTGCC
>Ga0315532_1002348_pt1 | contig 13153 bp, 13 predicted proteins | sample SalMarWE160370MG_FD_203082 | JGI IMG/M metagenome (GOLD analysis project Ga0315532, IMG submission 203082) | Salt marsh sediment microbial communities from the Plum Island Ecosystem LTER, Massachusetts, United States - Salt Marsh Sediment WE1603-70 ... | reverse complement strand
AACAAAATCAGGGAGCGTCTAAAAAACAGTCCCATAACAAAGGATAAGGGCTATTTTAGCGTATTATTAGGTGGTGCTGTAATGAAGAGAACAGAATTTGCAATCATGCTGATACTAGCCAGCTCTGTTTTACTAATAGCTGGAATGCAGACTGGTGAAGTGGCTAATGCTAATTTCCTTCCACCGGATTATCTCGCTATTCACTCTCCAAATTCCAAAGAGGTCTACGCAACCACTTCTATCCCACTCAAAATAATAGCTTATAGAGAGGTAAGTAATCCAGAAATTGTCAGCATTGCTTACCGTCTTGATAAAAACCCAAATGTAACCCTGACTGATTTGCATAAGTCACTGGGTAAGCGTCTCCTTGCCCAATCTCAGTTCTGGGCAGAAACAGTTTTGAATAACCTATCTGAAGGCAACCACACACTAAAGGCTTATTCAACAGATGCTCATGGCGAGCACATGGATACATTTGTGGATTTTGTCATTGACACCAGCTACACAAGTCCAGACCCTATAGCCTCTCCAAGTCCTTCAACAGAACCAACACCCACTCCGCCTGAAGGCAGTTCTCACTCTATTCCAGCAATAGTTGTAATTGGACCTGTGATTCCGATAGCTGTTGGCTTAGGTCTACTAGTCTACTTTAAGAAACGCAAACATTAGAAACCTATCGTATTGTTGAGACAAAAAAAATTTATTAAATCTAAATCAAACTTATGTTGTTCCTTTCTCTATCTCTATGATTATATCATCTATGGTGCCAATTTGTTTCTTTTGTTCAGTGGCGTCTTGTCTTAAGGGAATTTCTTGCTTTTCAACGTTTGGAGGATTAGGCTTTTCCATATTGTTTATTCTTTGAGGCTTGGCGTAATACAATATCACCAATCCACCAGTTAAGGTAATGCTTCCTTGCATCACCATGATTAGTCTTGGTGAAAAGGGTATTCGGTAGGTTACTCCCTCAAAAGTAAATGAGAGCATGAAGAACCCTATTACCTCAAGAACGCCAATTATAGCCAGAACGGTGCCTATGTTTTTTCTCTTTAAGGGATATTTCAGAGACAAGTCCGTAGCCATCAAAAGGATAATAAGTGGCAATATTGCAGTGATTAACAGCGTTGAAACAATAGAAATCGTTGGTTGAGCCAAACTTCCTCAATAACTTAATGGATGCATAGCTAATATGCTATTGTTGGCTCAGTCCTGGAGTTACATGTTTAATAGGAAACTGTTCCATGGAAAAGTGCACGTTGGTTGGAAAACTTTAATTTCTATCTTTGTTGTTGTTGGGTTACAGTCACATATTGTTATTTTTTTGAAGTTGCGACTTAGGTGTGAGAAGGTTTTATGTCTGATATAATATCCGTGAAGGATTTAGTGGAAGTTTATTCTGACGGCACAAAAGCCGTTGACAACATATCCTTCAGCGTGAAAGAAGGCGAGTTTTTCGGGTTCCTCGGACCCAACGGCGCGGGAAAAAGCACAACCATAAAGGTACTTACCACGCTTCTGAAGAAAACGTCTGGTTCCGTCAGCGTGGCGGGATATGATGTTGACACTGATTCGTCTGAGATTCGCAAGATAATTGGCGTCCAAAGTCAAGAAACCACGGTGGATGGTGATCTCACAGGCAGAGAAAACTTGACTCTGCAGGGGCATTTTCAACAAATGGACAGCGGCGAAATACGTGAGCGCGTTGCTGAATTGTTGAAGCTTGTGGAGCTTGAATCTGCTGCGGGCAAGCGTGCACGGAATTATTCGGGTGGCATGAAAAAGAGGTTGGACTTGGCGACTGCGCTTATTCATAAACCTAAACTGCTTTTCTTGGATGAGCCGACAACTGGGTTGGATCCTCAGTCGCGGATAGCAATATGGACTTATCTGGAGAAACTTAACAAAGAAGACGGCACCACGATTTTTCTGACAACTCAGTATTTGGAGGAAGCGGATAGGCTTTGCAAGCGGCTTTCAATAGTTGACTTTGGAAAAATAGTGGCTAGTGGTTCTCCTGCTGAGTTAAAACGTCAAATTGGCGCAGACTCCATTAGAATTTCGCTTGAGAACTGCAAAAAAGACGGTGCTAAAGCAAAGGAACTCATCAAAAGTATGACGGATGTGACCGAGATAATTGATTCAGAAGAATGCCTCAACGTTTACGCCAAGAACGCTAGCCTGCTAATCGCCGATATTGTGCGGGCGTTAGATAGCATCGACATTCGGCTTACGTCTGTGACTTTTTCCTCGCCTTCGCTGGATGATGTTTTCATGAAGCACACGGGTAGAAGAATACGAACCGAGGAACTAGTTAAAGCTCCTAGTAGAATGTTTGGTGGCGGGAGGCGTTAGAAGTGACTTTGCTTTCTGACACTCGTTACATTTTCGTGCGGTATCTTACGAAACTTGTTCGCACTCCTATTTTGCTTTTCTTTTCTCTTTTTCAACCTATTTTGTTTCTTGTTTTGTTTACTCAGTTGCTGACGCGGCTTTCTAATTTTCCTGGAATTTTGCCGCCTGGAGTGAGTTATCTTGAGTTTGCGACTGCGGGTATTCTGATGCAAAACGCGTTTGGGAGTGCGTTGCAGTCTGGGAACTCGATTGTGGCGGATATTGATTCTGGGTTTTTGCAGAAGATGCTTGTGACGCCTGTGAGTCGTCCTGCGATTCTTTTGGGCAGGTTAAGCAGTGATGCCTTTAGGGTGGTGATTCAGACGGCTATTATTCTCGGTTTAGCGTACGTTTTGGGTGCCTCAGTTACCACTGGTGTTGTGGGAATTGTGCTTGTTTTCTTTACGCTTGCATTCTTTGGGTTGGCGTGGTCGGGAATTTCTTTAGCTTTGGGCATGAAGACGAGAAGTTCCGAGACGGTTTTCGCGATAGGTGGAGTCATCACTTTTCCGTTGCTGTTCTTGAGTCCTGCGTTGTTTCCGATTAGTTTTCTGCCCTCATGGGTGCAAACTGTTTCGATGTTTAATCCTGTAAGCTACGCTGTTGATGCCAGTCGAGCGCTTATGATTAATGGCTATGATTGGGGCACGATACTTCCTGCTTGGGGCGTAATAGGGCTGGTTGCCGTTATAACGATGAGCGCTACGTTGTATCAGTTCCGAAAAGTGGTCAGCTAAACCCGCTTAGCGGCTGCATTGAACCAAGCAAAAACTTGCAATCGCCGATGCGGAAAAGGTGGCTTCTGCAGCGGCAGTCGGAGCAGCCGAAACCAGCGATTGGTGTGCCGTTTTCGCCGATGCGCGTGGCGGTTTTGCATTCCCAGGTTTTGTCCGCTTGTTTGAAAAGAACCTGGGTGATTTTTGCCGCTTCGTTGGCAAGCAGGTAGTCGATGTGCCAGAACAGGCGTTTTTCGCGTCTTAAGTGGCGTTTCACTCGCTGCTCCAAGTTAGTCTGTGCGGAGCCAACGTAAGCGTACAAGCCTTTTGCGAAGTTTTTTCTGCCCAGTGCGCCTACGTTTACGTTGATGTCTTTGCTTACGCGGATTATCAGGACGTAGATGCCTTTCACGGCTCAACCGTTTCCCGTTTCAACCCGATTAAGGGTATGTGTGCGCGTCAACTTCCACTGGCTTCGATAGCTTCCGGACTTTCACTTCCATGTTCTCAGGAACCGTGTCCAATCCTTTAAGCGTCTTCGAAAAACCCAAAAGGACGTTGGCAACCGTTTCCTGCACAAAATGATTCAACGGCAACTTTTCTCCGTTAACCCACATCTCCGTCTCAAAATTTTTCTTCACCAAATTATGACTTTCACCCAAAACAAACACCTCAAACAAACCATAACCAATCTAAACAAATAAAGACTTCCCTACCAAAAACCTGACGTTACGGCTCTAACGTGTGATTTTTTGTCTATACCCCCTCTATATATACTGAACTGCATCGTTTTCTGCTGAGTGCGGTTTTCTGCATGTTTTTGGGCGGTTTCTGCGCCAATACGGTAGACCCCCTCTACCTTTCTGCAACGAATTTCTATTAGGATCCAAATATGCTGGTTTGCCTGTGAATCGGGCATAAAGAATAGCCCAGAAAACGCGAGTATTATTAAAAAGGGAGAAGCATTGAAGCTTGTCCCCTATTGCCAACTCTCCATAGGCTTTCCGCAACCAGAACAGAACTTATCATCGTTCACTTTTATGACATCTAGTGCAAGACCACTCTTTAGGCTTAGAGACTATCTTCCCATAGCCTTTGCGTTTCTTTGCTTCCTTTGCAATCACTGCTGCTACAGTTTCTTGTGTTTCATATGTTATTTCGTGTTCTATTGGTACGTCGATTGGGTTCCCGAATAATCGCACTATCTTCTTTTTACTCTTGATCTTAGTAGGTAATCCCGTTTTACCGTCAAAATCAAAAGTCGCACCAGCATTAGCTATATCTTCAAATCCTTTGATCTTCCATGTGCCATTTTCCTTGTACAACTTGTGCTCCCTATTCGCTTTGCTTACGAAACTAGGTTCCTCTACAAAGGTTATCAGGTAACCCTTCCAAGCAACAGCTTGAATTTCTGCTAATATCTGTTGAAACTTTGCTTTCAATTCGTTTATCTCATGTATTCGATCCACAGTCCCATAAAGATTCAAGCTTCGAATTTGAGAGTCAAGTTGTTTTAGTTCATTGTACCGTTTCTTGAATGCTTCTGGAGCTAACGCTAACTCATAGTTTTGTTCTTCTTCCATTCTGTTTCGTTTTACTTTTTCATCTTCTTCTCTTTTCGGGGATTAAAATTTAATCCACGAAAGCTATTCTATGCAAGCAGAATCCCTCATACTGCCTAATGGAAAATCCGTCGAAACCAGTTGAAGAAACTGCTTACTCCCAGCTAAAAAGAACGTAAAGTAATAAGAAACAACAAAAAGTAACCAAAAGCAACTAAAAGTTATCGATTTGTTTTTTCAAAGGTTCGCCACACACAGGCCAAACAACGGCGCGCTTCACGCAAGGACACAACCAAATATCGCTCAGACACCACCGACCCGACACCTCAGGCGGTTGGTGACCGCAGGCTGAGCTGGTCGACCAAAGTCTTCCAGCTTACACCCCGGTTCCATCAAACCCATCTTTTATGGGAGCCTTCGTCCCGGAAAACCGGGAACGGCTGCCTCTTTTCGGGAGAGGCTTCGAGCTTAGATGCTTTCAGCTCTTATCCTCAGCAGCGTGGCTGCCCGGCAACTGCCCTGTCGGACAACCGGTTAACTAGAGGCTACAGCGTCCCGTTCCTCTCGTACTAGGGACCCTTTCCCCTCAGGCAGCCAGCACTCCCAGCAGATAAAGTCCGACCTGTCTCACGACGGTCTAAACCCAGCTCACGTTCCCTTTTAATAGGCGAGCAGCCTCACCCTTGGCCCCTTATGCAGGGCCAGGATAGGAAGAGCCGACATCGAGGTACCAAGCCGCGGGGTCGATGGGGACTCTCGCCCGCGACAAGCCTGTTATCCCTAGGGTAATTTTTCTGACACATCCAGCACCCACCAAGGGAGACATGGATGATCGCTAAGCCCGGCTTTCGCCTCTGGATCCCTTACTGTTGAGGATCCAGTCAGGCTGGCTTTTGCCCTTGCACTCTACGGAGGGTTTCTGTCCCTCCTGAGCCAACCTTAGGGCGCCCTTGATATCTTTTCAAGGGCGTGCCGCCCCAGCCGAACTGCCCACCTACCGTTGTTCCAGCCCGCAAGGGGCCGGTCAGAAACACGGTTGCAGAAGGTCGGTGTTCCATTGTCGCCTACCCTGGTTCCCGGAGAAACCAAGATCAAACGGCTCCCGACTACACTCTGCATCCACAACCGTATTCCAGCGGCAGGCTGCAGTAAAACTCCACAGGGACTTCTTTTCCCGCTGGGAGATCGTGGACTGTTCGTCCACGTTACGTGGATTCACCGGGTACTACGCGGGGACAGTGGGGCCCTCGTTGATCCATTCATGCACGTCGGAACTTACCCGACAAGGCATTTGGCTACCTTGAGAGAGTCAGAGTTACTCCCGGCGTTTGCAGGCCCTTAGCCCAGTTGGACCCAGGTTTCAGGTACCTGTACTGGCCAGGATTCAGAAACCGTTCACACGCTTTCGCGCTTGCGGTTTCCTGTGTTTTTATTAAACAGTCGAGACCCCTTTGTCACTGCGACCTGCTTTTACCAGCCAAGGCTGAAAGAGCAGGCACCCCTTATACCAAAGGTACGGGGCTAACTTGCCGAGTTCCCTCGCATTAGTGTATACCCGAAACGCCTTAGGTTCCTCACCTAGGGACACCTGTGTCGGTTCTTGGTACGGTCACAGAGGATCCTTCCTAGCGCGTTTTTCAGTGGCTCCAGAAATCAGCTAAACCCCCCTAAAACGGGCGGCTATTCCCGATTTCGCCTGGTTCTCGCCATTACGGCACTCCCCAGGTTTATACGGTTAAACAAGGCGACAGCCCTGCTTAGCTTACCCCGAAGCGTCAACGCTAGGCTTGCGTCGCCGCGTGTACCTCTGTGGTTCCGGAATTTTAGCCGGATTCCCTTTTTCGACATGATCGGTTAAGTCAAATCTTAGGACCGACTTACCCCCGGCTGACGAACGTTGCCGGGGAACCCTGGCCCCTTCGGCGGAGAAGATTCTCACTTCTCTTTGCTGTTACTACCACCGGGATTCGCAATCCTAACCGGTCCACTGGACCTCACGGCCCAGCTTCTGCCCAGCTAGGACGCCCTCCTACCAGCGCAGCGCTAAGCTGCGTTCTGAGGTATCGGTGGCTGGCTTAGCCCCGTCCATTTTCGGGGCCGTCAGCCTCGGCGGGTGAGCTGTTACGCTTTCTTTGAAGGATGGCTGCTTCTGAGCCTACCTCCCCGCTGTCTGAGGCTGACGACGCCCTTTAGTTTGACATTTAGCCAGCACTTGGGGACCTTAACCTCAGTCTGGGTTGTCCCCCTCTCGGTCCAGGAGCTTACCCCCTGTAACCCGTTTCCCAAGGTCTGCGGTGCGGGTGGATTCGTAGTTTGAAAGAAAAGTAGAGCCTTTCGGCCCCTTGCTTTCCAATCAGTGCTCTACCCCACCAGCTGCCTCGCTTGGGACTGGGCTCAGGCCCACTTCGGAGGGAACTAGCTATCACCAGACTAGATTGGTCTTTAGCCCCTATCCCCAGGTCTGGGGAACGAATTGCACGTCAGCACCCTTTCGAGCCTCCACTAGGCTTTCGCCTAGCTTCGCCCTGCCCAGGGATAGATCGTCTGGTTTCTAGTTTGTACAGCTGTGACTCCGGGCCCTTTCAGACCCTGCACCTGGCTCTTTCGAGTTGCGTGCGTGTTGGTTTCCCTATGCTTACGGGTTTTTTACCCTTAGGCTTGCCACAGCCATAAACTCCCCGGCCCGTGTTTCGAGACGGAATATGCAACCCTGATCCCCCTCTCTCGTACTGCCGCTTCACAGCGGTTTCCTTCGGGAGGGTTCTACTCTTCCGGGCCGCACACGTCTGTCACCGTCTGGTTTCAGGCACTTTTCACCCCCATTCCGGGGTACTTTTCAGTTTTCCGTCACCGTACTAGTGCACTATCGGTCTTGAGGCGTATTTAGTCTTGGAAGTTGGTGACTTCCGATTTTCCGCACCCAAACCAGGGTACGGTAATCTGGGACTCCAGCTCAGCTCTTTCTGGCGTGTGTTTACGGGGCTGTCACCCTCTATGGCGGGCCATTTCAGGCCACTTCAGCTTAACCAGCGAAGAGGAAGCCGGGCCCTAAACACTACATCTCCCGTGCTTTTCAGCATGGGATTCGGTTTGGACTGTTCCCGTTTCGCTCGCTGCTACTAGGGGAATCCCAATTGGTTTCTTTTCCTCCCCCTACTAAGATGCTTCCGTTCGGGGGGTTCCCGCTCCGTAAAGGAGCACCCTAACTCCGAAGAGTCAAGGTGGGAAGTCCCATTGAGGCATCCCCGGTTCGAAGGCTGCATGCGCCTACCCGGGGCGGTTTCGCGGCTTGCCGCGCCCTTCTTCGGCTCCCAAGCCGAGCCATCCTCCAGACGGCGTTGGCGTAGTCGGGTCGTTTGGTGGTGTCTATTGGCGTTTGGTGTAATCCTTTTGTTGGTGCGTCGTTGTTTGCCTGTGTGTGGTGTCATGTGAGCTTTTTTGCTCGTTCACCCTTCACTCCTGCATCATTGCTGGTGCGGAGTTGCATCTCTTTTTAGATAGCATATCCAATATTGCTGGATTGTTTTAGAAGCGAGTTTCGCTAATATAAGGATTGCGTCCTGAGGTATAAGGGTTTTGAATGGCGCGCTGTATGGGATTAGGGTTTTTGAGGGTTGGGTTTTTGTGGTGATGCGCCGAAAACTGTGAAAAGCAAATGGGTGATTTCTCGTGTGCTGCGCTTCTGCATGTACTGGATTGTTATGCTTGGGATAGTCTATACCCCCTGTATTTGAAGCAGGCTGCGGAGCGCTGTTTTTCAACATGTTATTGGGGGTTTTCGGCGCCAATACTGACCTACCCCTCTACAGGTTTCTGCATCGATTGGCTATTAGGAGCCTAATAGGCGGCAAATATGTGCTGATGCCGCGGCGGTTAAGACTATTTTTCTTCGATTTCGCCTTTATCAACTAAACGGCGATAGTAGATTCGGCAGGTATCTAAGGATACGCCGTGTCGTTCACAAAATTTGACGAGAACCTTCTCCACGGGTTCCTTGGATTCTTTTTCTTTGATCATTTCCTTCAATTCTTCGATGTGTTCCTTGTCCGTTTTTTCATTCATTTTCTGTTCCGCCTTCTCTTGTTGTTTAATGCGTTGGTATCGATTATGTATTTTGGTTTTTGAAAGGGTTTTCTATGCAGGGGATGTTCGCCAAAAAAGCTAAAAGCAGTATTATTCTATGCATAGCGGGGAAAGGCTGTTCGCTTAAGGTGATCTCATGTCAAAGGCTAGGGCGGCAATAGTTGTTTTGGGCGACGCGATGCTGATCGGCGCGGTAGTACTGTTGCTCGAGCTTGATAAGCTTGTCAACGGTACACTGTATAATTACGGCTTGGAGTTCAGCTATAATTGGGCTCAACCTTACTGGCTGATGTTTAGAGTGAGCTTGGTGCTGATTGTTGTAGCGGTCGTTTTGATTTCTGTGGTGGAGCTTCCGCATCCAGCGTTTGAAGATGGAGAATGACGCGCATGGTGGGTATTTCTGTTTAGGCTAGTTCAGCTCTTAATTTAACATACGAAATCTTATTATATACGATTTAGCAAAAATATACCGATCAACAGTGCCAAACCTAACGCTGAATTTCAAAAAAAAGATTTTCCAATGCCCCCACTGCGGCATCTCCACAAAACATGAATGGTACAATCTAGCGAAAGGAAAAATCGCCAAGAACGGCATAAACTATTACGAAGCCTTCATACCAAACTTTTACTTAAGCCTCTGCTCAAAATGCAAAAGATACAGCGTATGGCTAAACGACAAAATCATATATCCCGACCTATCATTCGCCCCGTGGCCAACACAGGACATGCCCCTCGACATAAAAGACGGGTATCTCGAAGCAAGAGGGGTGGTCACCTCATCCCCCAAAGCCTCCTCTGCACTGCTAAGAATGTGCCTGCGAAACCTAATGATCCATCTAGGTGAAAGCGGAAAAAACATAGAACTTGACATCTCTAACCTAATAAAAAAAGGCTTACCCAAAAAATTCCACCATGCGCTCTGGGCGGCAGGAGTTATCGGCGCCGGCGCCACAAAACCCAACGAAATCACCCTCAAAGATGACGTTGACACGGCAATCGCCTTGTTCAACCTATTAAACAAGATAGTTGAAGCAACGATCTCACAGCAGAAAAAAGTCAAACGCTTGTACACCAAGCTTCCAAAACCAAAACCTGCTCGAAAGAAAAAGCGGACACGAAAGAGAACGAAACGAACCGAAAAGGAAAGCGATGTTATACCGAAACCAACCATACTCTATAGGTAACGCAAACTCACACTGACAGCTACATGTAGCTTCAACGGAACAAAGCCGCCAGCCAACTTTTATAAAGTAAGACCGCTTCATTTACATAGGAGATTTTAAGCCTTGTTGCCAGTCGACCTGCTAATGCAAGAACACAGAACAATAGAACGCATGATCACACTCATAAATAATGAAACAGCCCGAATAAACGAAACACGAAAGGTCAATCCAAACTTCATTGATGCAACAATAGATTTCATCCGAACCTATGCTGACCGTTGTCATCACGGCAAAGAAGAAGGCATACTATTCCGGGAACTTTCAAAAAAACAGCCGTCAGAAGAGCACGCTTTAATGATTAAAGAGTTGATAACGGAACACGTTTACGCCAGAAAAACCACACGCGACCTTGAAAACGCAACTAAAAGCGTCATAGAGGGTAACTCTGAGGCTGTAAAAGATGTTTGGAAGTACCTCAACGACTTAGCCGAATTCTACCCAAAACACATAGAAAAAGAAGACAAGAAATTCTTCATGCCATCTATGGAGTATTTTACACCGCAAGAACAGGAAACCATGCTTCAAGACTTCTGGAACTTCGACAGAAAACTGATTCATCAAAAATACTCGAAAACAATAGACGAAATGGAGAAAACTGATCTAAACAAGTCTTAACAAGGACGCATCTACGTAAACAGTTAAAACTGAAGTTTCGCGTAAGTTTCAATGCTTTACTCTAATAGAATTCGTCTTCGTTCGCGGCTCCAAATGTAAGCTGAGAAAATGATGGATGCTATCGAGACTCCGAGGAAGAGTAGCAACATTGAAACTGCGTTGTTGATTGTGTTTTCGAACACTCGCCTTCCCCATCTAACCCTAAGTTGCACAGAGTTTAAAAAGCAAAGCTTCAGAAGTCGAAATGAGCCTACGCAAGCATATTGTCTGAAGGGATATATGTCGGCTACGACACAACGTTTTATAAAGATTTAAGCCCACATTATTTTCAGCCTGAGGGTGGAAGAAAGGAGAAGGCTTCCATCACCACTTCTTTTCTGATGCTACGGCGTTGTTATGAGAAAGAAAAGGCGAGTTTTATTTTACAGCCATCAGAACGAGAAGGGCTAACCTGTCAGAACTGCGTTTTATAGATCTCTTCACGCCATTTTCGTTGCCAGCTTGCCCAGCCCGTCTTCACCAGTCCCTCGCGCAGGTGAGGTCTTTCGGCAACCCATTCAAGCAGCACCCAGAAACGCCGCTTGCTTTCAAGAAGCTCCGCGGGCACACCCACTTCAACGCACCATCTCACGTATCCTCTTTCAACCATATCCTGAAGGTCGCCGGTGCTATCGACCTGTTCAACTTTGAAACCTCGATTTTGAAGGTACCTGCGCACGCTGGAGAGAACGTATCCCGAGCAAACTTTAAAGTGGGTTTCCTCGTCTGGCTGGGTTACCTCTATGATTTCTTCGGCAATTTTCACAGCGTCATCTAGGTACTTTTTTTTCTCAAAGTTTGGTGGCTGAAAAGATGATGTGGGAATGCGGCGCTCCATGTAACGCGGGTCTGGAGGTTTAAGCGCTCCGATCACGACACCTAGCAAAAGGTCGCTCCATCCAGCCTCGTCTATCACGACCTCTTTCGGATACGTAAAGTGATCCAGCGTCACAACTCATCACGTTTTCTTGATAAGTTCCCTGTTTGCTGTGTCAAAAGAGAAATTCTGAAACCGTTTGCTGTAGAATAACCTGAGGAATTCTTCAGCATGTTTCGGTTCAAACGGAAGATTTTGAGCGGATATAGAGTTCTGCTGTTTGAATAAATCCTCAATAGCCACTTCAGCAACCGGATAGTTTAAGAAAAGCTCTATTTTTTCATTGTAAAAGGCAATCGTGTCGGCGCATTCCTCTATTTTGGACAGGGATTCAGGCATGTTTTCCAAAACTTGACTTAAGCCGTACTTTGATGGATTCGACAGCATATCCATCGCAACTGTCATTTGTTTACTTAATGCATCGTTCTTCTCCCACAAGTAATCCTCCGTGGGAAGCAGACCTTCGATTGTTTTCTCTTTACTCTGTAACTCGTCATAAAGATACGAAAGCACATCTTTGGCAATGCCTAACGAAGACTGCAAAACATCACTTATCATGATGACGTTGATGACGTTAAGCGTGTTTTTCTCCATGGCAGCTTTGATTTCCTCAGCCTTTTTCGCGTTCTCCATCAGTTTCGGGAACTCGGCGCCTAAAATAGGCAGCAATTTTTCGCTTTTAGCGCCCAAGTCTGCGATTATAGTTAGAGATTCCTTAAGATGCTCCGCGGACTTTGAAATTTCAGCAGAATACAGTTTTCTCCAGTTGTTAAGGGCGTTGTAAAGCGCCTCTATCGCAATCCACGGCTCAGCTTTTTCATCAATTTTCTGCTTAGCAAATATTATTGACTGGTTTTCTTCAGGGAGACTGGGGTCGTATAGAGACCTTATTATGTCATAAACCTGCTGTGTGACCTGAAGTACATCGTTGATAAAAACGCGGCTCCCATCTAATACCTCGTTAATGCTGTCAACTCTCATTTTCAGAGACAGGTCTCGTTGAAAATCGATTTTTGCCGTATTGAAGTCTAAGCCCATATCCTTTAACTGCCCGACCCATTTGGAGTATTCGCAGTTAATGAATATTTGAAACTCGCTCAAGGCAACGTCCAGTTCGACACTTAAGTTGTCAATATCCCGGCTCAAGCCATCAAGCTCATTGAATATCGCATCTACATCAGCAGCTTCAGTAGACCTCTCCGTAGTCTTGTTGAGAACGCGGTTAAGTTTGTCTCTGATCATCAACAGCTTCACTTCATACGGGCCAAAGAAGAAGGGAACAGTGTTCTTGACTTCAAACAGGTCATCTTCAAAAAGTTGCAGCTTTGACTTGATTTCATCAGCCTTTTTCGTGATCATATCAAAGGATGCCCGTTTCTTAGGAGTATAGTCCATCATGAGCGTGGGTAGTGTGAATATGAGAGTGGCGAAAGTGGCGATAGCCATCTGCGCACCGTTGACGTCTACTCTAAACGCCAAGGCACCCTGAAGCCCAGCCGCCAAGATGAAGAACAATGCAACACCAATCGTTGCTGACATGGCAGGAATGAGCCTCTCGCCATATGAGAAGTTGCTCTTTGCTAAGAACGTGCGACTGAAGAACAGAAGGGCGGTAATTATGCCGATTACCATAAACAGAAACATAAT
>Ga0315532_1002344_pt1 | contig 13163 bp, 11 predicted proteins | sample SalMarWE160370MG_FD_203082 | JGI IMG/M metagenome (GOLD analysis project Ga0315532, IMG submission 203082) | Salt marsh sediment microbial communities from the Plum Island Ecosystem LTER, Massachusetts, United States - Salt Marsh Sediment WE1603-70 ... | reverse complement strand
CTAAATTCCATCAAAGGGTTTTCAAGGCTATTATGTAGAGTGTAACATCGGCATAATAGCTGCAGGCTGAGTTTATGTTTTCTCTTTCTCGCTCTCTAATTGACAAGTGTTATCATATTTCATTCAACCATACCATATTTTTAGCACTTCCTTATCAAACTCTTTACTAGATGTTAGGTCGAGAACAGACGTAGCAGCACTTTTTGTTCGCTGTTCTTTTTGGCTCACAGTGTTTCAGTAACCCAGCCGGGCCCCTCATAGAGATACCAATACCTCCCGACCTCGCTCTTTTTGCTTCTGTTTTAACTCATATTTGTAACAGTCGCTTAACCTTTATTCGTGCGAGCTTGCAAACTTTTGATGAGTCCCACATTAAAGATTGAGACTCAAGCTATGCCGCGCAAGAGAATGACCTATCTAGATTAGGTTTTCCTACTTGCTTAAATCTCTAATAAAAGTTGCCTAAGATACTTAATATTCTTTGTCATTCCCACCTGCGCATTGGGAAGTCCATCAATCCAGAGTTTCTCATATTCATCTGATAAATATCCCTCATATCCTATGGACTTTAGGGCTTTTAATAGCTCCTTTAAGTCAATCTCACCTTCCTCTAACAATGTTGCTTTCGCTTGCTCCTCAGTGTACCTTTTGTTTTTCTCTCGATTTGGAATAATATGGTTCCCGAGGTGTACATGCTTTATATATGGCCCTAGCATGTTGGTTGCCTCTTTCATGCTCTCCATTCCACAAAGGTTGATCCATTTATAATCATATAATATACCAACATTTTCTAAATTTACGTCCTTCACCATTTTAAGAGCATCTCCTGCACATTGAGTTAGTGTTTCCCCGTGCGTTTCTATACAAATATCTATCCCAGAATCTTTAGCAAATCTTCCAACTTCCTGTAACCCGCTGACAGTTTTATCCCAAATTTCCTCGTAAGGAAATTCTTTAGATGGCTCTATCCCACCAAATGCACGGATACGCTTACAATTTAATTTTTCTGCTATCCTAACTACTTTTTTCATTCCCTCGATAGACTGATGCCGTACATTTGAATGAACGTAATCCCAATGGTATGGAGTTACACAAGCAATTTCCATATTTTTTTCCTGGAACTTGTTCAGAATTTTTCTACTTAGCGAGCTATCAAATTCTTCTGGATTAATCTGCCCAATTGGAGGAGTATCATTAGAGGCACATCTTACCTCTATTCCTTCGTAGCCCAGAGTACTAAAAAAATCTATAGCCTCAAAAATATTTTTATCTGGTACTCCCATCGTATGACCACATAACTTCATTTAATTCTCCTCTATTTCATAAAATTTGGACACTACCCAAAAAAAGAAGTTCCAAACAAGATAATCAAGGGGAAATTCTTTCCCCTTGAAATCCCCTTTTCTCTCCCTTAGTCGCTTCTGATATATACTGCATTCCTTTATTGCCTTCCCAACGCTCCTGAATATACTGTTATTTATTATGATAGAGCACCTACGCTCCTATCGCTTCAACATAAAACAGATATTCAAGGAGCATTGGGAGAATTATTTATCGAGCCATAAAGATTCTCTTAGCCAGGATGTCATCTGGACAATAGAGAAGATGCTTTCTTGCCATAATCCCAAGAAATTGGGTTATCATAAATATTCTTGTCCAGAGCATCCTGACCAGTATATCATCGTTCCTCTTGTCCTCGTAAAACTCGCTTCTGTAAATCCTGTGGTAAAGTTCTCACTGATAAGTGGGTGAAAAGAATAGAGGATGATTTTTCCTCCCACTGGTTTTCATCATATCTGTTTTACCGCTCCCCAAGAACTAAGAGAGCTACTTGATGAATATAGATTCTTACTTAACTGCCTCTTTAGAGCCTCCAGTAAGACTCTGCTTTCTTGGTCTAAAGAAAGACATTTTCTTCCGGCCATCGTCTCATCTTGCCACACATCTGGAAGAAATCTTAAGTTTCACTCTCACATCCATATGCTTATGAGCTCTGGAGGAATAGATCTTAAAAGCAAAAGGCTCAACCAGTGGAAACGATGCTCCTTTATTCCCTTTTAAGATGCTGCATAAAAGATACCGGTTTTTGTTGATCCAGGAGCTAAAGAAGACAATCAGAAAGCATCTGGAAGAGAGCCTCAATCCTGGAAAACTCTCGGTCTTCTCTTATCCTGGGATTCTTGATTCTTTCCTTGATCCTCTGCTTAAGATGAACTGGTATGTCCATGATTCCACTGAACTACCTTCCGAAGATTTCACTGTTTCCTATATTGTTCGCTATGCTAAAAGGCCACCTCTAGCAGAGTGGAGAATCCTTGACTATGGTAAAAAGTCCAACCCCGGTGAATACATGGTGACCTTTTCCTACAAGGAAAGAGGGCAACCAGAGGTAAAATGGACTGTTCCAGTAGAGAAATTTATCAACCTTCTCATTCAGCATATTCCTCCCAAACATTTTAGAGTAGTCCGTTACTACGGAGCATTGGCCACCAAAGCCAAACCTTTGTTCAAGAGGATCTTAAGCAAACTTTTTCGTAGAATGAAAGAAATGGCTAAATTTGACCGCTGGAGGCAGCGCATAACTAGCTTCACCGGAAAAGATCCCCTTCGCTGTCCCATTTGCCAGAGAGAAATGGAGTTAGTCGAAATTGCTTATTTCTCCAAAGAATCAGGCTCTCCTCCCTTTTATCATCCCCCATAGCTTTCTCTTAACCGATCATCAGATCAAAGAGCAAGTGTTCGTCTTAAAGATTGTAGCCAAATCCTATTTTTGGCTGCTTTGAGGTGCTCTGTCTTTTTGCTAATTTTGCCGCCCTTCCAGACTCTATTTTACGCTTTCCCTACTCTCTCCACCTGTCACTTACCCTTTTTTATCCCCTGCTCACGAACAATGAGTCCATGATCTATCTTTTCTTATCTATTATGCCTATTTCTTGAAATTATTGAGTTTCCTATACGGCAAACTACAACCGACACATTTATCCTTATCTATTTTAATTCTATTATCCTCAAAGCTAAGGGCAAAAGAGGAACAAATTTTCTCGCACATCGCATGCCACAACTTAATTTTACTATTGGCGAGAGTCGGATTAATAGCTTCGAGCTAGAAAATTATACAAATTCATCCCTTGACGCTACCTGCCGTGAAGCCTGAAATAAGGAATTTCTGAGCTATTATACCAATCACTAAGACTGGCAACATAACAAAAGTAGCTGACGCAGTAATCGCTCCCCACGTAATTTCATATTCAGTTACAAAACTACTGATTCCCAATGGAAGGGTTGCAGCTTTATGACGTGTAAGGACAAGGGCAAAAAAGAATTCATTCCAAGAAGTTACGAAAGAAAATATAAAAATCGCCGCTACACTAGGAAGAGCTGTAGGAAGAACAATTCTAATAAAAGCACCGAGTCTGCTACATCCATCTATCATGGCAGCTTCATCTAGCTCTGTAGGTATACCTATAAAAAATGCACGCATTAACCAAGCACCAAAGGCTAACATGTAAGAAGTGTGGGCAAAAATCAAACCTAAACGAGTATCGATTAGTCTGAGAGTTTTCATTATAAAAAAAAGCGCTAGAGCAATTACGATAGGAGGAAACATCCGAGTAAACAGGAGAAAAAAAGCTAATTGTTCACTAGCAAAGAATTTGAATCTAGTTAAGGCATATCCTGCAAGAGCTCCCACAAGAACCACCACTATCGAAGAAGCAATTGCCGTTATAATACTGTTTAGAAATAGATACAAAAGATTCGTTCTTTTGAACGCACTTACATAGTTACACAGGCTGGGCAAAAATATCCATTTAGGCGGCATAGTTAGTAAGTCCGCAGGAGGTTTAAATGAAGACAAAATAGTCCATATAATTGGGAAAAGACTCAAAATTAAAAATACTCCTGTAACAAAATTCCAGAAGAGTCTTACATACTGTCTTTTCTGCAATTTGTTTCTCACTTCATAATCTTTATGTAGAAAATGCCTATAATAGCAAGAACAAGAAGCATAAAACATGCACTGCTGGCTGCATAAGCAAAATGCCAAAAACTAAATGCCTGTTTGTATGTATAAACAGCTATAGGTTGAGTATAATTTGCAGGTCCACCACCGGTTAATATATACACTAGGTCAAATATTCTGAAGGTAAAAATCGACGTCATAAGAAGTACAATTAAAATTACTGGTTTTAATATGGGTAGAGTAATATATGTAAATTCCTGAAGTTTTGACGCTCCATCTATCTTTGCTGCATCAGATAATTCTGTAGGAAGAGATTCAAGACCTGCAAGCATAAACAATATAACGAAGGGAGTCTCGTACCAAACATTAGCGACTATAACTGCCCACCGAGCTGTGGAAAAATCAGTTAGCCAAGTACGACCTGCAATTCCTATATATTGTAAAAAATAGTTAATAATACCAAACGTATAATTATACATCCATTTCCATTGAAGTCCAACTGCTACAGGAGCTATCATTATAGGAAGTAGAAATAACCCCCTAATAATACTTCTATATTTGAACTTTCTCTTAAGCAACAAAGCTATCCCCGTTCCAAAAATAAATTCCAGCGACATACAGGCAACCATAAATATCACACTCACTTTTACCGCTTTCCAGAAATAAGGGTCGGTAAATAAACGAAAATAATTACTCAAACCTATAAATATTGTTGAACCCTTTCCTATATCATACGAATTGAAACTTAGCCAAATACTATACATTATAGGTATAATAAGGGTAAAACTTAGGAGAGAAAAAATCGGTGTCATAAAAAGATAAGGAATAACTTTTTTTCGCTTGAATGCATACATTACTTCACCTTGAGGTAGTTTAAGAACTCCTCCCTCTGTATTTTTGGGCTACTTCAACCCACCTGACAAAGTAATTTCGTGACTATTTAGGCACTCCCGTATCAGCTCAAATACACAACTTAATCCAATCCTGAAAAAAGTGATATTTTTTGGATTAGCTGGACTCTCTTTTCTTTTTATGCTACCCTTGAGTTATGGAAAAAACCATAATTATTCAAGGACGAGAAGTAAGTTCTAAAGATATCGAATTTATTCGAGAAATGATCAAGGTCAATCCTTCCTGGGGTCGCACCCGGCTTTCTAAAGAGCTAGTGCTCCTCTGGAACTGGCGAGCAGTCAACGGTCAACTCAAGGATATGGCCTGCCGCACCTTCCTTTTGAAGTTAGAAAGACGAGGCTATCTCACCTTACCTCCTCGTCGGTACTCCTACGGCAAAACCCCGAGGAAAGCCTCTTGTCCCTACGTTCCCCATAAGACTACCCCGATTGCTGGCGAGCTTAACTACCTTACTCCCCTCAAGATCGAAGTAGTTAAAGAGAAATATCTTCTCAAGCTCTTCAAGTGCCTGCTTTCTTCTTACCATTATCTGGGGTTTAGCAGGATTGTCGGAGAGAACATGAAGTACCTGGTCTTTGATGAGAAAGATAATCCAGTGGCTTGCCTTCTCTTTGGCTCAGCGGCCTGGAAGACTCTCCCCCGAGATAGCTTTATTGGCTGGGATGAGGCAAGAAGAAAAGCAAACCTTCACCTTCTCACTAACAACATGCGGTTTTTGATTTTGCCCTCCCGTTAAGGTACCTCATCTAGCCAGTCATATCTTAGGAAGAGTGGCCCGGCGTATCAGCTCTGACTGGATAGAAAGGTATCAGCATCCCATCTATCTCTTGGAGACCTTTGTTGAAAAAGAGCGCTTCCGGGGTACCTCTTATCAAGCCGCCAACTGGATCTATGTCGGCCAGAGTAAGGGGCGCAGCCGCAACGACCGCTACAGGAGACTCAAGGTGCCGATCAAGAATATTTACCTCCTGCCCTTGGTAAAGAGATTTCGGGACGCCTTAGGCGATAAAGGGTAAAGTTCTTCCAGTAGCCGGGGAAGCTAATTTCCCGACGGCCGTTGACCAACCCTATGAGAGTAATTATTAACGAACTCAAAGAGCGAATAAAGCTTCTTAAAGACCCTAAAGAGGCATTGAAGAAAAATAGCTACCCCGAGGGCAAGCCTTATTGTTGTAGGATAGAGCTTGCCCTCCAAGGAGAGATCGTTTGAAAGATCTCACTCCCTTTTCCTTAAAAGAGATTCAAAGAAAGCTAAATTCCGTCAACGTTAAGATCAATCTTAAGCGCCAAAGAGCCTTTCCTAAAGAAAGATCTCGGCTTCTATCTTTTTACCAATACAAGAGGCGATTTGTCAATATCAGTCCTCAAGGGTACTTTTCCTTCTCTAAACTGGCTACCTCTCTTATAGATTTTTCTTTTGTGAGATCCTTAGTAGCCTCCTCATACAAAAGATGTGGAGGAGACTGCTTTGATCCTGCCTCTATCTTCCTTCTTCATCTTTCGAGGTATCTGGATCGGTTCAAATCTCAGAGAGATTTTATCTCCTTACTTCATGATCAGGATCAAGGACGCTGTTATAGAGCCTATGCTGGAATATTCTCGTGAAGAGCATTCCCTGTGAGTCTGACTTTTCTAATTTCAAAAAGCGAATTGGGCCGGAGCAGTTTGATGAAATCTTCCATATTCTGGTAGAGATCGTCAAAGAAGTGGGTCTGGTCACTGGGAAAATTCTCTCCTATGACGGAACCCTTTTTCCCACCTTTGCTAATTACAGAGGTTGCAATTATGCCTGTGAGAGATGCAAGAGCATTCCCTTAAAAGAAAATTTTCTAAAGAGCCTTCGCTATCGAATAATCGATCTTTTAAACCATCCTTCAAAGATCATCCTCGGTAAAGAGAGACGCTCCTTTGCCATCTGTCCTAAGGATGATCTTCCCCCCTGCGTGAAAAAGAGACCCACTTTCCGAGCTCTCTCTTTTTGTTTTCTCCCCCAGGAGGAAGACCAAAGACAAAGTGAGCTCGCATATATTCTCGGTTTAGAGAAAAGACTATCTCAAAAAGGACTTTATCTTAAGCTTATCGACTCTTGTATCTCCAGGATAGATCTTACGAGAGATGAGCCCTTAATTTACGTTAGCTGTCCAAAAATACCGGCTGATCTTGAGGCAAAAATTGGCTATCGAAGATCAAATCATAACCCTAATAAAAAGATTAAGGTGTTTGGTTATCAGGCGATGATCACTACCAATATTGAGCTAGAAATTGGCCTTGAGCTTCCCGTAGGATGTGTAAGTAGTCCGGCAGATGAGCTAGATGGATCCTATCTTATCCCTGAAAGAGAAAAACTTATCAAAGAGCACGGGTTTCTACCTTATTTTGATATTGGTGACTGTGGTCTTGACATAAAGAAGAACTTTAGTCACATAAGGAGCACCTGTTCTATTCCTGTTATTGACTACAACCAGCGAAATGAAAAGACTGATATCAAAAGTTTAAGAAAAAGAGGCTACGATAAGAAAGGAACTCCTTTTGCTCCTTGCCTTGCTTTATGCAAGCCCAATGGATACGATAAGAAAAAGAAAAGAGTATCCTTTGTCTGTCAAAAGCAATGTTTAACCTCATCCTTAGCGGTTCCCAATCCCATCGAGGCCTGTAAGTATCTGGGTACGGAATGCGGCTACTCTACTCATATGTCGATTAAGGCCCATCCACGTCTCATCTCAGAGATCCCCAGGTGCTCAGATCGCTGGAAAAAGATCAGAAACCTTCGCTCAGCTTCTGAGCGGTCCAATGGAACTTGTAAGTCATCTGATCTAGACATTTTAGAATCTCCCCGCATTTATGGGTTAACTATGGCTTCCATTGAGGCCACCATGGCCTGTATTACTACTCTCCTAAAACGGGTGATGGGATTTGTTATGGGAATTACCCTTAACCTCATGAGGTATCTCAAGACCTGGGATAGAACCTACAAGAAAAAGCTGCAAACCCCTAAGGTATCAGCTTTTCTCCTTTCGGTGATCCAGAGAAAAAGATCTCCTCCCTAATACCAATTCCTTCAGATAGTTCGGTAAGTCTAGTCTCTTTCTTCTCTCTCTATGAAGGGGTCTTTTTTGTTTTGTCAAAGAGCCGCTGCGATAAGCAGAATTCGTCTGATATTTGTACTTTTCTGTTCAACTTCTACTTTTTTTCACCCAACTTACCTGTTATCTACAGATTCCTTATCCATTTTTCAAGTGGAAAAAGGGAGTTCTTAAACCACCTCTCACCTTTGTATAAACTCCTCGACTAACCATTTTTTAATGAACAAAGAGGAACAAGAAGGAAATTTTCTTCTTGTTCCTCTTTCAGAAACTTATCCATCTTACTCGTAATAACCTGCCCTTTCCATTATCTTCTCAACTCTTCTGGCACCATCATCGAGAGCTTCTTTTGCTGTCTTTACTCCTGTCGCGCTCTCGGTCATTACTAACGCCAGCTCTTCTAACACCTCGTTTATTTCAGGTATCACAAGAACCCCACGGGCACATGCTAATGCTTCTGGGTACACTGCGAAATGCTTGAGTTTCTTCCTCAATTCTGGATCCTCGAAGGTTGAAAAACGAACAGGACAAGCTTCTCCACCCAATTCTATACATTTTTTCTCATTTTCCGCTGTGGTTAACCACTCGATCAGTTTGTAACCAGCTTCTTTATTTTTTGAATCAGCATTAATTGCATACCCCCATCCACCTGCATTCGCCACTGTTTTGTAGCCATATAAATGAGGTATTATTGTAGCATTCCATTTACCCAATATTTTTGAGCTCTCAGGATGTGCAGCAACTCCAGCTAGTCCTGACCAACTACGAGCCATAGCACTCCTTCCCTCACAGAAAGCCGTGGTAAATTCCATAAACCCATATGTCAATATATCAGGAGGAGCGTACTTTATCATGTCAGAGAAATGTTCTAATCCCTTCACTCCTGCTAGGCTATTAAATACTGGTTTCATATTCTCATCAAATAAGTGTCCTCCTACAGACCAAAGCAATTCCAACCCTAGATACGCTGTACCTACATATTGTCTACCATGATGGACAATACCATACAAATCAGGTGGTTTTACAAAATATTTGGCGATTTCCAGTTCTTCTTCCCAAGTCTTAGGCGGAGCAAAACCAGCCTCATCGAAAAGATCCGTTCTATAGAATAAAAATCTAGCGTCGCTTCGCCACGGTAGCTCCCAGAGTGTACCGTTATGTTTTCCTATGATTTCCAATAGAGCCGGAACAAAGTCCTCGGGATAGCCATAGTTAGGATCAGCAATTTTCGGATCCAATAAATACTTCTCCACAGGAACTATCCACTGATTCTCGACAGCCGTCGCAAAAAGCACATCTGGAGAATCTTGAAATACGTCGTAAGCTCCTGAATGCGCCGCTAATTCAGCTATAAGTTTCGCCGGATATTCATCAACTCCTGTCCGCATTCTAACTACTTTCATTCCGGTTAGCTTCTCAAATTCTGGAATTAACTCGTCAAACATTACAGTAGTTTGACCAGCGAAATGTCCGAAAATAGATATTTCTGTTCCCTCGTAACCCCGGAGATGAGCTGGTACTTCACCCTGTGCTACTTCAGGCATCACTCCAATAAACCCCACTAGCATCATCGCTGAAGCCAGAATCAATAAAAAGCTTCCACCTTTCACAATCTTATTCATTCTTATACCTCCTCTTTAGACAAAGTTTATTCCTTCCTGAAAAATCCCCCCAAAAAAAACTTTTCTCTTTGGAAGGCTTTCTTTCATTTCCCACCTAATGGCCTAGCTACTTTTCACCTCCTCCTGGTCTCTTAATTTCTACCTTTCACTCGCTTATTAAAAAAATCCCAGCAATAATTTTTAAAGGATGACGTAACTTTCACAAAGAATTCTCTTATTTTAACTTATTAATAACTCTAAGTGTAGCTGTCATGGTGTGTTCTCGAGTTAATCTTTCTGCAAGTTCAATATTTTTAGATCTGATTGCTTTAACTATTTTTCTATGTTCGCTAAGAGATATCTCCCAGGACGAGGGTGCAGAAAGTCCTAATCTTTGGTATCTCCTTATAGGCAAGATTATACTTTCATAGAAATAAATAAGCTTCTGATTTTTACTCATCTCTATTATTTTTCGATGAAACTCAATGTTTAATGTTTGAATCTCTTTAAAATTATTCTCTTTTATTCTTTCCTCCATTAGGTTAAGAATTGAATCTATTTCAGATATTTCCTCCTCATTTATGAGAGGAATGGCTAATCTAGTGGCAAAACTTTCCATCATACTTTTCATCTCATAGATTTCCTTAACTTCCCGTATAGAGAGTCCTGAAACAAATGCTCCTTTTCTCGGCACCAAGGTAATCAAGCCCTCTGTGGCTAGGATTCGAAAAGCTTCTCTTATAGGAGGACGGCTAATATTTAACGCATCAGAGAGCTGGCTTTCATTTAGTTTTTCCCCGCTCTTGATATTTCCAGAAATCATATTTTTCCGCAAAACATCGGCAATTTTCTCACTCATTAGCTTAGAGTGAAGTAGATCAGATTTTATCTTTAATTGACTTATGTTCATATTGTTTGCCCCATTAGCCTAGTTTTGCCAAGAAAGATTGAACTTACGTTGCTACAAGGAAGATCAAATTGTCTGTTGTTTATTATATACCAAAATAAAATTTTGTCAACCCCTCGCGGTTAAGTCACTGAAAAATTGAAAGTAAACTTAGGCCTTAAGGGATTTTCAGGAGAAATAAAAGAGATATTGTCTATTCTACCGTGAACGCGCTCCTAATAATTCGTAATTATTTTACACTATGAGGAGTTTGTTTGGTTTGAAAATTCCTTTGGGGAGGTAAATCCTATGATACGGTGGGTATTAAAAAAGAATTATTTTTCTCTTTTTCTTTGGCGTATAAACAGAGCTTCTGCAGTACGGACAGATGAACTGCTGGATTATTATCTCTATTTCTTTGTTGTGTAGATTCTGGTGCAAATCTGCCACCCATTCCGGAGAAAACCTGCCACTAATTCCGGACTAAACCTGCCAGTCATTCTGGTTAAAAGTTTACCACTTTTTGGATAAATACCGGAATGACCAGGAGCATTCCTTTCAGCCCTTCATATTTTTCCCAAAAAAAGATACGATACTCCCATATTAATAGATAAGGAAGGGAGTATCGAAATGGCAAACAGGAGAATTAGTATGAGGAAAATAAGAGAGCTAGTTCGTTTGCATGAGGAGTGTGGGTTGAGCAACCGTCAGATAGCCAGGGCTCTGAACATCTCTCGGCCCGTTGTTGGAGACTATCTTGTAAATTTCAAGCTATCAGGGCTCACCTATCGATCTATCACTACAATGGACGATGATGAGGTAATGAGAACTCTTGAAACAAGGAGAAAGGAAAGGTGTGAAAGATACCGAATTCTTTCTGAGAAATTCCCTCACCTCGTAAAAGAACTCAAAAAGCCTGGTGTCACCCTGGAGCTCCTCTAGCAGGAATACCAGAAGCAGTATCCTCAAGGATACAGCTATTCCCAGTTCTGTTATCACTTTCGGGTATGGCATGGCTTATCTTCTGTGAGTATGCACCTTGAGCACAAAGCGGGAGAGAAGATGTTTGTAGATTATACCGGTAAGAAACTTAAAATTTGCGAGAGAACAACAGGAAAAGAGAAGGAAGTGGAGGTATTTGCTGCCATCCTCCCCGCAAGTCAACTCACCTACGTTGAAGCAACTGAGACTCAGAAAAAAGAAGATTGGCTCAAAGCCAACGAACATGCACTCTGGTATTTTGGCGGAGTGCCCGGACAAATAGTACCCGACTGTTTAAAGTCAGCGGTAACTAAAGGGAACAAATATGAGCCAGATATTAATCCTGAATATGCTAATTTTGCCGGGCATTACGGCACCGCAGTTGTTCCGGCCCGGCCTCATAATGGCAAGGATAAAGCTATGGTGGAAAATGCTGTAAAAATAACCTACAGGAGAGTTTTCGCACCCTTAAGAGATCGCCTCTTTTATTCGGTGGATGAGCTCAACGGGGCAATCAGGGATCTTTTAGAGAAACACAATAATACTCCCTTTCAACGGATAAAGATGAGCCGCAGGGATCTCTTTGATGAGATTGAGAAAACTACCTTAAAGCCACTTCCTAAAAAGCGATATGAATTAAAGGAGTTTCGGCGATTTAAAGTCCCCTCTAACTACCATATTGAAATAAGGGAAGATAACCATTATTATAGCGTGCCCTGGCAGTATAAAGGCAAGAATGTGACCATGATCTATACCGCATCGACAGTTGAGGTTTATCATAAAAGTATCCGCATTGCCTTACATCAAAGAGAAAAGAAAAGAGGCTATACTACCTTAAAAGAGCACATGCCTGCCCGGCATCGACTTTATGCCCAGCAGGGTCCCCAGGAGATGATTACTCAAGCCAAAGAGATTGGAGATAAAGCCGGGGCTTTGGTTGAGAAGATATTCGAGAGTAAAGGGTGTCTCCAGCTCTCCTATAGGACTTGCCTCGGAATAATTGACTTGTCGCGGCGCTACGGCACCGACAGACTCAATAGGGCCTCGGGGAGAGCCCTTGAGTTTCACTCTTATTCCTACAAAACAGTGAGAAACATTCTCGAAAAAGTTTTAGATACTATAAAGGAGGAAACTCTTCTTCCTGAATCTTTTCCTCCTCATAGCAACATCCGAGGAAGAGACTATTTCGACTAAGGTGGAGCGTACTAGTTATCCTCCCATGGAGAGGAAACGACTGCTTGAGCGTAACCGGTTAATCTTTAACAAATAGGGCCAGAAATCCTCACTTTTGATGGTGACTCGAGCCGAGGGAAAAACTCGATTCTTCCTCTCTTGTCTCCAAGCCTTGGGGATAGGATTGGAGATCTTGGCTCTAGAGCTAAATCCTCAAAACAGAGGATGTAGTGGTAATATAATTTTTCGTCTCAACCTCTAAAGTCCTCTGTATGGGCCTCTTATGAGCCGATTTTTAAAGGAGAATAGAGCCGATTGGCCTATTTTTTGAAATGAGCTCATTTTGGACTGGATATGAGGAGAGGAAACAAACGAGGGGTGTATTTATGGTAATTCCTAAATTTCGCCAAAGATGGTGTCCCCTAAACTCGTAAATATTGGTGTCCCTTGACACCAAAGATTCGTTTTTTGGAAACCTTGCTTCCAAAATCAAGTTTTCCAAGAACAATTTATCAACTAGTTACTAAATACTAAACTAAACATATTATAGGAGGAGAAGCTACCAT
>Ga0315532_1002342_pt1 | contig 13165 bp, 19 predicted proteins | sample SalMarWE160370MG_FD_203082 | JGI IMG/M metagenome (GOLD analysis project Ga0315532, IMG submission 203082) | Salt marsh sediment microbial communities from the Plum Island Ecosystem LTER, Massachusetts, United States - Salt Marsh Sediment WE1603-70 ... | reverse complement strand
AGGCTTGCATTCATAAAGACTGCTCTTCTAAGGCTGGACCAATACGCACTTTCGAAAATAGATAGGGATTCTCCTCACCCTCTAGCTTTAAAAGACGTTCTAGCTGACTCAGCTTTATATCATGCTACCGTATTCCCACTGAGACATGTCTCTATTCCCGGATTAAATACCTATCATGCGATACGCCAAGTCATATTTGACTCTATAAAGGATGCTTCTCTTAATGCTGAGCCTATGGAGACGCTTAAATGGATTGCTTACGAGAAATGGGATGGAAAACAAAAAGAGATTCCTCTCTTTGAGTGCCCACATTGTGAGGAGACTGTAGCTACGCTACCTTATGATGCTGAGACAGGTCAATGCCAAAATTGTAATGGGTCTTTGTTCCTTACAGATATGCTTGGTTTTCACCAGGAGATGGCTCCAGATTCAGCCCCAGATACAATCGCTACATCCTACATGAATATTCACGAGGTTTTATTGCTATTTACTGGTATTCGCTACTATTGGGAACACAAGAGAGAAGTCCTCTCTGATGCTCTTTTTGTTAAGGATGGCCCACTATCGATCAGAGCCCAGTATTCTAAGCTCGTTAATCCTATACGGCGTTTTCTCTCTTATGCAAAGGGGCAAGGACATAATATTCATATAATCGGTCAAGAGAAGTCAGGTAGGTTCTATGATTATCTTGAGGGGATAGCTAGACAAGCTCCGTCGGGATATTTTTTCATCCCCGGAGATAAGTATATTAAGTCGGAAATACAATGCAGGCCTGAAACGGGTGCGCCCTATGGGAAAGACACTAACTTTGGAGCAAAAATATTTGTTAAGCTAAATAACTTCCACCACTCGGTCCTGAATATACCTACGGGGCTGTACGTTCAAGATCCCCAAATATCGGATTTAATAGGGGCGGACCGTATATTCGCCACTTTGCCAACACTTTTAAGTAGTAGACATGAGGGAGGTCTTTTGCCAATCGAACTGGCTCATGGTATAGCTTCCCTGTCCACATACCCATCAGCTCAAATACTCAAACTCTTTGTGAGGTAAAAACGGGTGTGCAAAGGTCGTAGACGGCCCCTTTTTAGAAATCATTGATTATAGCCAAAGGTTACATGAAGCTCAAATACCTTGTTATCCCTCTGAACAACAATTGCTTATTTCGTTGTCTTTGGAGAATAAAAAGGAAGGGCTGAACAAACCCGAGACCGGGAAAATCCAGCCCTCTTAAATTTCAACGGCTACACGTCAGCATAGACCTAACTTTTGCCGATTCTGAACATTTTCGTGCCACAGGATGGGCAGACGCCCTGTGTCGCCGGTCTACCGTTCTTCATGGTTATGCTCTTGGCATCCTTCATTTCCCTCTTAGTGCGGCACTTTACACAGTAAGCTTGCATTCATCACCTCCTTCACGGTCATTGTATTGAGGCTAACTTATTCTGCCCATATATGTCAATATGAGGCCATGTTGGAGACAAAAAAATAGGCCGTGGGTAAATCCACGGCCTATCTCAGTAGATACCCACGGGCAGAGCCCGTGGCACTTTACAGGTCAAGCGAAGCTTGACCTGAATGCTGACATTCCTTCCAACTATAGCTTATTTGGTAAACCCATCTGGATACGCATATTATCAGCATTCAGGAACTCCCATTCACCCACGGGCAAAGCCCGTGGAACTCTGCCCTTACGGGTTATTAGAGATTGGACGGATTAGAACTCAAATAGCGCTGGCTGTTCTGTCTTCTTCACCATCTTCGCCTCTTCTCTATTCTGTTTTCGCTCCGCTCTATCCTTCTCCTGCCTCGCTTTAACCCTCTGATGGTAGAGCCACGATTTGAGCCTGGTTAGCTCTCCCATCTGATAGTCGCTGATTGAGTCTACGGCAATATCAGCTGGCATCTCACCCTTGTTCCATCGCTTGTAGCTCTGGCCAGCGATATAGAGGTAAATTTGGGTCCAGTCGCTGTCCATCGGCTGAGTGAGGGAAACCGTCATCAGATAGGCGCAGGCTTCGGCGTCAGTACCGGTCGGTTCTTCCCCTTTTAGCGTTTTCACGTTTCCCATCATCCTTTCCAGGGTGATGGCAGTCTTAAGCCACTCGGGAATGGTATCCCCCCACCCCCCCGGGAACACAATAATGGGGTCTGTAAGAGCACCTACTATTTCCGAGATGCCTCTCTCAACCTGCTTTTCGGTTGTCATTTTCTAACCTCCATCTTTTAGCTTACGATGTAGTGACTGCTTTGCCGGCGCACTCGACGCATAACCCGCTCCTTACTGGAAAGTCACAGGGCGGGTAAAGCATCATCCAGCCCTTTGGCAGTAGGTAGCACCTGACCGTAGCGTTGAGAACCAATGCTTTAGCCAGTGGCACGGTTTCGGTCTTCCCGCAGCCAAGACACAGAAAAGTGAGCTTCTTCCTCATAAAAATCACCTCCTTTCCGGGGCATAGTTACCCCATTAAAAACGGGCGATGCTTAGTCCATTAGTCTTATGAAGGTAGGGAAGCGTAGTTTGCCGTCCTTGCCCCACTCAAGAAACCTGACTTCGCACCGGACTACCGGCTTAGCCCAGAGCTTGACTGGTCGCCCTACTTCAACCTGCTCAAAGGGACAATCTGCCTTCAAGATGCTGAAGTAAGCAGCTAGCTCCCTGAGCTGGCGCTGGTCAAAGCCACTGCCGACATTGCCTACATAGACCCACTTGCCTTCCCGCAGTTCCCCCAGTATGAGTGAGCCGAAGGTGGCACTGCGGTCGTTCTCTCCCTCGGTCAGCCCGCAAACATGAAAAGTGCCTTCCTGGAAGTTCTTAATCTTGAGCCACCAGTCTACCCGCTTCCCCTCGATGTAGGGTGCTGTGCGGAGCTTCGCCATGATGCCTTCCTGTCGGCGACTCTGAACTTCGCGAAACAGGGCTACCCCTTCTCCCTCTCGCCAGGGCAGGACTAACCCATAAGGGCTTTCGTTCATCACCATAGTGAGGGTTTCTTTGCGGGCTATCTGGGCAAGTGGCATCAGGCTCTCGCCGTTAACATTCAAGAGGTCAAAGGCAAAGTAGTGGGCCGGGTAGAGCCTCCGGGCGACTCTTATGTCCAGAGCCTTGGTCTTGTGGATGCGGTGCTGCACCTGGTTGAAGGTGGCACAGGCAATCTCTCCATCAAGGATGCAGGGCTTCGTTACCTGGCGGTGAAGTTCCTGTAGCTCAGGGAATTGGGCAATAATATCCTGTCCGCTCCTCGCCTGTAGCCGGGTATCCTTATCCAGGTAGGCGATACACCTTACCCCGTCCAGCTTCAACTCATAGAGCCAGTCCTTATGGTCAAACGGCTCCCTGGCTGTCTGGGCTAACATTGGTTTTATCGTTTCCATCACCTCCTTTCGGGGCAAATTTTGGGCAATAGTAACCCTTTCATAACCGCCCCATGCCTGAGCCTGAAAAAGCTCTCAGGCTCAGGGTATCGAGCGGCTATTACCGCTTCGCTTCTACCAGCTTCAAGCTGGCAAGCAGGGCATCCGCAACATCGGAAACCGGGACTGGTGCTTCCTGAGCAATGGGTAAGACTTCGCCGGCAATCTTGGCTTCTATCAGTGTCTCCAGGGCGTGGCGATATTCATCGTGATACTTACCAAGGTCAAACTGGGGACTCGCCATTGCCTTGATGAGAGACACAGCCAGGTCCAACTCTTTATCGCTAATGGCGTATGCCGGTGGTTTGAGGTCAGAGCAGTCCCTCAGCTCATCGGCATAGCGTAGCGTTTGGAGCATCATTACCCCCTGGTAGGGCCGGACAATAGCCAAGCGTTCCCTCTCGCGGTAGGCAAGTTTGGCTACCGCTACCAGCTTAGCCTCTGCCATCGCCTGCACGAACAGCCGGTAGGCTTTATACCCGCCTTCATCTGAACCCAGGAAGTAGGGCTTGTCGTAGCACCTGATGTCTATCTGGCTTTCATCCACGAACTCCACTACCTCAATGGCCTTGACCGACTTGAGGGGTAGGCTCTGGAAATCGGTCTCAGATAGAGGCACATAGCTGTCCCCTACCTCGTAGCCTTTGGTGATGCCGGCACTGGTCAGCATCTTCTGACACGCGCGGCAATACTTAGGCATAGAGATTCGGCTACCGCAGTCCTTGTGGTACTGGTGAAGGCTAATGTCGGTGTCCTCTGTTGCGGAGTAGAGCTTAGAAGGGATAGCCACCATCCCGAAGGTAATGGCACCCTTCCAGATACTCCGTCTGGCCATCTGTTTCACCTCCTTTCTATTTAATTTTTTGAGCATCTATCCCATTTTTTGAGCGTAGTTATCCCTTCACATCACCTCCTTTCTCGCCTAGTTTCCCAGTCTTCTTTCCAGTTCGAGCTCATCAAACTTCGTCTCTTTTGGAGACTTCGGCTCTACCGGCTTTACAATCGGGTACAGGTTCATATAGCCGTCATCGCCCTCAATTTCGGTCTCAATGTCAATCATCATGTGGCAGTGGGGGCACTCCAACTGGTCTTTGTAAGCCATTCCATCACCTCCTTTCCAGGCATGGGTAGCCCTAGATTTGAGCGACTTGACCTCTATAGCTCCGGTAGCTCAAACGCTTTCTTGATGGCTTCTTCCAGTTGGGGGCGATAATTCTCGTCTGGTGGGCTGCGCCAGCCCAGGACTGTCCCGTCAAGGTCTATGGCGACCGCTCCCCAGACCTCACAGGCGTCCTGGACGGCATACCAGCCCCCAGAGGTTGCTGTTGGTATGGCGGTAACCGTGAAGCGGTGTCCTTCCACCTCCATATCTTCCTGAAGAAGCTCCACTCTCTTAGGCATCTTTCACCTCCTTTCTCGGGCATGGTTAGCCCTACAGATTTGAGTGTTAGACACTCATCCCTGGCACTTAACCAGGCTAAGTACCAGGGTCAATGGCTAATACTCGTCGGGGAAGAGAATGGTAGTTGCGCTCCGGTCAGCCTCGGTAATTATCCAGATGGTTGCCACTCCGTACTTGGGAAAGCGGTCATCGCTATAGGCCGATAGTAGCCGAGTCCCCTGTTTGAGCGCCTGGTCGTTGGTCTGTTTATCCTCATCGTCCATGTCTCCCCACTCGCCCTTGACGTGGCGATTGAGGGATTCCTGGACGAACTGGGCGAAGTCGGGGTTCTGGCACGCCAGGTCGTAAGTTCCTTTGCTGGCAACAATCGGCCCTGTCGGAAAAGCTGCGTTTATTACAAATAGTGCGTCTATGGTTTTCACCTCCTTTTCTTGACATGGGTATCTCTTTTGGACTGGGGCTAATGCCCTAGTCTTTGAATTTGGCAATATCCAGGCTGACGTAGCCGGTGGGTCGGTAAGGGTCAATGGGGTGCTCACCAAAGCCATTCCAGAAGTCCAGCAGCCACAGAGTATAGCCACTGTATTCCTGCTCTCGGACTGCTACGAGCTGGTCGGTAAAGATGCGGACACTGGCATCCCTGCTTCCCCACAGGACTATGACCGAGGGCAGGTTGTCGCCGCTCTTGAATGTCTCCAGTTTCATTCGTCCTAGTTTCAGGTGGTTAGCCCAGAAGTGGTTGTGAGAAGTCCAGTAGCTTCCGATATAGACATCCTTCCCCTCAAGCTGTTCAAGGATAGGCATCAGCTTTTGTAGTGCCTCCCTTCGCCGTTTGCGGAGAGGGATTTGGGCTATCCTGCTTCCCACCTGAATGCTGGTCTTCGGCTCCGGCTTCGACACCTCAACCTTAGCCTCTTCAAAGAGGCCCATTTGAGTTGACATGGGTCTCACCTCCTTTTTTTATTTTTGGGCATAGTTGCCCCTTCACTTTTAGGGTTTTAGACCAGGCTCATTTGAGCATCAGCGTGTTTAGCCTGCTCCCGCTCTGCCTCCACCGCTCCATCGGGTAGAGATTCGCGGACGGATTGTATTCCTGCCTTGAACCGACCGACTGGTTCCCACTGGCTGCCGCCGATTGCCCGGTCTATCTCGCCGATAATCCGTACCAGATATTGGTCAACATATTGAGGCAGGTTCGGGATATTTCTGGCTTCGCGAGCAACAATCCTCGCCTGCTCCATCGGCTCAACGGCCTGGTTGACGTATTCCTCAACCATATCCATCGCCTCACTGACCCTCAACGGACTCCATTTGATAGGCATAGTTTCACCTCCCTTTTTGTTTATTGTTGGGCATAGTTACCCTATCCCCCTTATTAAGAGAAGGGGACTAAGAGGGGTTTTACCTCGCTTACATCTTTGCCATTTGCCAGTCTTGCTCATCGGCAAGGACTTCAATGGCAGCTCTTGTTATCTCGTCCGTGTCCACGTAGCGACTTGTGGCTATGGTTTCCATGACCTCGGCGACCCGCTGGTTGGTTACTTCGTAGCCATATTCCTCAAAAGCTTGCCTCACCTCTGAGTCGGTGATTTTGATGACTATTTCCACTGTCTCACCCCCTTTCCTGGGCATAGTTATCCCTTCCTATCCCGCCCACGGATAGGCTTTCCGAGCGTCTAACTGCTGAAGTTGCCTGTCTCTACGCCACAGTCCGAGCAGTGGTAGGCGTAGTCTTCATCGGGAATGAAATCGCCGTTATCGTCCAGATGTCCTACCCTGATTTGGTAACAGGGGGCGTCTGGCTCTATCTTCTTCCCGCAGAAGCCGCAAATCATGTTTTCACCTCCTTTCCTAGGCATAGTTAGCCCATTCGTATTTAAGCGGTCTAACCCGCTCATCCCTGACGCCTAACCGAGCTAAGCGCCAGAGTGAAAGGGTTAAGCCCTACCAGGCTAACTCTTGAGTGCCATATTGATGGCTTCCTTGACGACCTCAGACCAGCACTCCAGTCCCCACTCCACACCTTTCTTTACCTGGGAAAGGACATCATCGGTAATCGCCTCCGCCGGTATATCCATCTCACGGGCGCACTCTATGACATCCTCCCTGGTCAGGATAAAGACGGTATCGTTGCCAGTCTCCATGCTCCATCACCTCCTCTCTACCAGATTTGGGCAAAAAGAGAGGGGTCGGATTTTCCTTCTGGCTTCCCGACCCCTCTCTTCACCGAGGGGCGAAGCCCCTCTTCCAAGCTATTTGGCTATCTATTCGTTCCAGACAAGCACGGTCTTGACCTGAAACTCCAGCCCGCAGGACTGGCACTTGCCCCAGCTAGGAGCTTCGCTGTAGTCCACATCATCGCTGTCGCACTTAGGGCAGACTATAATATCGCCCTCGGCATACTCTTTTCGTTTTTCCATTGTGATTTCTCCCTTCTTGCTCTTTCGGCTTTGGCTACGGAGACATAATCAGGGCACTTAGTTGAGCACTGGCTACGCCCTTTGACACAGTCCCGACAAAGCCAGTAGCATTTGCGTCTATTGGGGCGTGGGTATAGTATTTCTTTCACGCTTCCCCCTTCCTTGCCCTTTTTTAGCCAAAAAAGGGGTATCCTCACCCCGCTTGGGGTAAGGATACCCCTCGAAAAAGACAAAAAGAGGCGAGCTACCCCCGCCTCTTTTTGCGTGGCTTTTGTTCGGTCAAGCGTTCTATGCTACGGCTACTTTTTCCCTCTTACGGCTACGCTTCGGCTTCGGCTTCGGCTTGGCTTCGGCTTCCCCGCTAGGTTCAGCTTCGGCTTCCGCTTCGGTTGCCTCATCGCTAGGCTCATCGGTTACTGCTTCGGCTACCGCTTCTGGCTCTGGCTCGGCTTGCTCGGTAGTGGTCGGCTCGGCTTCCGCTTTATCCCGCTTCATCTGCTCGTTGGTCTCATTGGTCATCATCGGCATTACCACCAGTTGATAACCATCGGCAGTAAAGAGCATTGGCGAGTAGGCATTGGTGAGCTTGAAGTCCACCATTCCCCCGCAGGCTTTCAGGGCTTGGGCAAGATAGCTTCCGTCTATCCTTACCTTAACAGGCTTCCCCTCAATATCGGCTGGTATGGCTGTCTGTCCCTTGTCCTCTGTGTTAGCCATCACCACATAGCCGTTATCAAGGGTAAGGTCTATCGGGTAACCCTTGTTGCCGTTATCGGCAAGGACTTTCAGTGAGCTTATTCCCTTGCCCGCCTCTACGGTGTCTAGGTGAGCTACGGTGTTAATCTCGGTAGGTATGAGCTTCTCATAGTCGGGAAACTGACCATCAGCACCCCGCCACTTATAGCGTATTGCTTCCGTGTCAATTATCAGGCTCATACCATCAAGGCTATCCCCGCTTTTCTCAAAGCCTAGTCTAACCCGCTTTGCCTTGCGTAAGGCATTGGCTATCCCCGCAAGCTCATCACGGCTTATCAGGACTTGCCCTTCCCCCTCATCATAGTCAAGGGTAACTACCGCCAGTCTAAAACCATCGGCACTAACCAGCTTGAGCTTGCCCTCTTTCGCCACAAAGTTTACACAGGCTAATACAGGTCTATTGTCATCCTTTGCGGTAAAGGGTAGCACTCTAGTTAGTGCTTCCGATAGCTCTAGGCTTCCGATATTCGGCTTGACGGCGTTATCAGGGCTTACCCTGACATCGGCAAGGGTCATTGGGGTCTTATCCCCTACCCACGCCAAGTCGTCAAGATAGCTGGTGTTAGCTCCACAGACTACCTTTAGCTTTTTGTGTCCGTTGACCCGCTCCCCGCTGGCGTCAACGCTGGCAGGCACTACCTTAACCACATTAGAGCCTGCCAAAGCCTTGATGTAACCTAAAAAGCCTTTACGCCCTATGGTGAAATCCAGAAGCATTAGCCTATCGGCTAACCCCCTTGACAGGGCATTTACCAGCATAGCCTTGTGAGATACAAAGCCATCGCCTGAACGCTTGCCCACGATATTCAGTTGTTCTATTTGAATACCCCCTTTTGGCTATCTGGCTAGTGGGCAAATCTGCCAGCTTCACCTAGTAGTAAGCTCCCGATAACCCGCAACTCGCTGGCGTTATCGGTGCTTCCACTAATATAGTCGTCAAAACCACCCTAAAACCTTACCCCTAAAACAGCTTTTTTTGCTCTCGTTTCCGCATTTTACAAAGGTATTTCATTTCGGCATTAGTAAGGGCTTCCCCCCTGTATAGCTTGTAGGCTATCTCCACCAGTCTAGGCTTATAGCCTATCTCCCATAGGCTTTCCCTATCCCAAGCGTCAAGGTCTAGGCTTTTGGGGTCGGCTATCAGCTCTCCAAGCTCGGTTAGATTGCCCTCACCATCCAGTATGGGCTTGTTAAGGCTTTCCAGCTTGATAGCCTTCGGACACTGGGTATAGAGGTCGCCCTCTTTACACTTGTGCCGTTGTGCCTTGTTACAGGTGTGGCAGTCTAACCCGTTGTTAGCCTTGTAGTAGGCTCTCCAGTAGTCGGCTACGGCTCGGCTGGCTATCCGATACATAGTGCCTTCGGTAAAGGGCTTATGTCCGTTATTCCGTTCCGCTATGGCTAGGGTGAGTATTATATCGTGGAGTAAGTCCTCTTTGTCCTCTACCTTTGCCTTGTGGTTAAATCGGGAAGCTACCTTATAATAGGTAGCATACTCGCCCTCTAGCTGGTCATAGCCGTTGCCGTTGTGGTCGGCTTGCCTTTGGCGTTGCCTTCGGCTAGACTTGATATGGCGGGGCGTTGCTCCATTGGTTTGGCAGGTCGCTAACTTTCCACACCACTGGCAAATGCCCTGCCTCTCGTTTAGTGTCCAGACCTTACCGCATTGGCTACAATGCCCTTGCGGTGCTGGTGATGGTGATGTTACCGCCGTTACCATCGCTTACCCCCTTTGAGCTTATTTGCCCTGTGAGGTAAGCGTTCAGGTCAAGGCTTCCGTATTCAGTTTTTAAGGTGCTTTTTGTGTTTTCTAGCTTCATTGTCCAACAAAAAGTCATAACGTTAAATTTCAAGAACTAGCACGTTTATCACCCCCTCCCCGAGGCTAGAGAAGGAAATGAGAAAAACAAGAAAGCCTCCCTGGATGGAAGGCCATAATACGAAGGGCATTCACAAAACTTTAAGAACTTGGAGAGACTTAGAATTTAGGTTTCACGAGATAAATTGTTGACGAGGGCTAACTGAGTTATTATGTGCATACGTATAAGCAACATACAGAGCGGCAAAATTAACAGCGATTGAATAGGACGACTTTCCTATCTATCCTGCATCGGAGGTAATACATGAGAGATCAATGGTACGGTGATGCACGGGACTTGGTTAAATGGGGAGTACTTCTCCATCTGGCGAAGTCTTATTCCGTGAAACGGATTCTGCAAGTCGCATATTATCGGCCAAGCAAATGGGGTCAGCTAGAGATTGATGGGCAAAAATACCCTATTCCCAAACCGGTTAAAGACCATTTTAGAAATGTGCTCAATATCTTAAAGATGCCGTGTGAGCCGAGGATCGAAGTGCTTAATTCACCGTTCGAAGATCGTGGCCAATACGAGCAATTTATCAAAAATGAGGTGTCCTGCCAATACCCATGCATTATCTTCCTGGACCCGGATACAGGTCTGGAGCCGGACGGCCGTCCGGGGTTTGAGCATGTTCTAGATTCGGAGCTCGAGTATGTTTGGAACAAGATGGTAGCTGGTAATGTGCTGGCGTTCTACCAGCACCAAACTAATAGAAATGCTCAGCCTTGGATCGAGCCAAAACGTAAGCAGTTTGAGAAGGCCCTGAAGTTACCTCGTGGCAGTGCCAAAGTGGCTGTAGGGAGCGAAATCGCTGGCGCTCGTGACGTTGCTATTTTTTACTGTTGCAAATAATCCGTGTAATAAGAACTCATCTAGTGGCGTTTGAAGAAAAGTGCAGACTCACATAGCACCTTGGCAAAGCTCTTGCCTGCGGTGTCACGGAAACTAAACAGACCAAGAATGAGGACCTTCACTTAACAAAGGTCTTCAATGAGTTCAGTTGCCCTTGAAGCCCTTCAGAGGTAGAATGTTCAAGAACAACATCGGAGGATACCAGCAATGCCAAACCAGCTTATACAGAGAGGCAGACTTGCCAGATGGTGGGCAATCGCTTGGCAAAATCCCTGGCTTCGCGTGCCAGTGACCGTCCTGTTGGCGCTCCTGCTCGCTTTCGAAATCTACTATTACAGATTGCAACTTGGCCATCTGATCAGATGGCCAAGTCTCGGAGTCATAATAATAGTCGCACTCCTGGTGGTTCTTTGGTTTAAAGTCCCCGCGTTTCAGAAAATACTGGGAGAAGGGGAGTTGGCAAGAAAGCGTTCCCGGTTTCACTTGTTTGTTAATACGGTCTTACTCATAGCATTCATTTTTCCTGTTAGTATCTACTACGTTGCGAGCTTATCTGCTCGACAGCCACAGTCGTTAGAGCAATTAAGTTTTATTGCCGTTGGTCTCGGTTTCAGTGCAGTTTCATTCGGAGCGGCCTCAATCCCAAGCATAACTCCCGCAAGCCGCAATGAACTGGTTAGTGTCGCTAAGAAATTCGTTCTCGTCACGGTCCTCTTTATCCTTTTTGTACCTTTGGCAAAAATATTCGACTTTTCACCTTTCAAAGGCATTGATGTAAACTCGCTCGTTCTCAGCGACATTAATGCGTGGATGCGAGGCGTAGCATTTTATTTTATGACTCTCACTTTCTACGGTGGGGAACTGCTGTTTCTGTTCGGAGTTACTGATTTTATTCGCTCATTCGTGGATCTTAGAATTGTGTCTAGGGAAACAAGGGATTAATTCGCTGTGCTGGTCTTTGATCTTGATTCTAGGGCAGTAACTATTAGGAATCTACTCTAGGAGGCAATCAGTTACATTTGCTTCCACTCGTTTAATTGGCAAAACTGGACATGATATACTATCTATGCCAGATAGCATGTAAAGAATGATTATTTGGATAGTAAAAGAATGTATTTTGAAAAGAGAGCCAATCTCTGGGAAGTTGAGGATATCGCTGAGTTAGTTGGTGCGGCTGAAGGGATATACCTCGAGTTTAAAAAGCCTTCGGAATTTATCAGAAACGGTGTCTTTTCTCGTGATTTAGCGGCCCAGGAACTCGCAGAGACTATTTCAGCTTTCCTTAATTCAGATGGCGGCGTAATACTCATCGGTGTACAAACCGACAAGCCTAACAAAGACAAAAAAATAGAGCTTTTAAAACCCCTCGATTCCTGGAATTTAGACCATTCATTTGAGCATTTGGGGATTGAATTAACCGCTTCTCAGATTCAAGACCTCGTATCTGGAAATATCGTTCCAAAACCCATTGGTGTTGAAGTAAAAAGTCTTGAGGTCTCAATAGGTGAAGAAAAGACCACGGTCTTTATTGTTACCGTTTCAGCTAGCCCTTTGGGCGCCCATCAATCTGCAAAGACATGGCGCTACTATCGGCGTACAACTGACGGTGATGAACCTATGCTGGATTTTGAGATCCGAGATGTCAATAACCGCCGTGCAGGGCCATTACTTTATTTGGCTTGTAAAGTCTCCAACATAGAAGGCAATCCATATGAAGAGGAATGGGGGAAATCCTCTTCTGTAATGGAAAGAGGCGGTAGCGGTGACACCGAATTCTATAGGATAAACATAGTCTTTGCTGTTTCAAACTCTGGGCGAGGTACTGCAGAAGTCGTTAGATTTGACATTGGCATACCCAGTCCCTGGTTTGTTCAGCATTACTCTCCGGATGGTACAAATGTTGGAGCCTATTGGGAATCGAAAGCTGGATTACAGTATTATATGGACAGTCTAGTTACAATATTTTGGAGAACGGACAAGTGTCGCGAAATTCCTCATCCGTATAGAAATCAGAGATTATCTGAAAGGGAAGTGATGTGGCAAGAGGTGATTTACCCCGGGAACATACCGCCTGCTCACCCCATTTGGCCAGACTCCGGACATAGAATTATTGGAGTATTGAGATTACAGCGTAATAAGAACGTTGGTGAAATTCCATTTTTATGGTTGCCATGGAGAGCTTTTTCCAATGAGATGTCTGAAACCAGAGGTGCAGCATTGTTGATAGAAAACGGCAATCGATCAAGAGTGTTTAATTATGGAATGGAAGATGTTTCGTGGTGGCATCACGCGGAAGAAGAAGCGAAGTTTGAGGTACTAAAACAAAGATTCGAAATTCATTGAATACATTTTTATTAAATGCCAATAGAGACGTCCGTTGGAATACTCCAGTAGTCCAGGAGGAAAAACTGCAACAAATGATTGTCCGAGTAAGATCTGAAAAAGTAGCGGCTAATGTA
>Ga0315532_1002339_pt1 | contig 13171 bp, 8 predicted proteins | sample SalMarWE160370MG_FD_203082 | JGI IMG/M metagenome (GOLD analysis project Ga0315532, IMG submission 203082) | Salt marsh sediment microbial communities from the Plum Island Ecosystem LTER, Massachusetts, United States - Salt Marsh Sediment WE1603-70 ... | reverse complement strand
TCAAGGCCGAATTCTATGAAGACCACGAGATCGAGCGCCAGTTAGCTGATCTTGCCGACACGCCACCAGACATCCCTGCTCACCGCCAGATCCAACGGGCCCTGGATGACCAGTTCTTGCGCTTTGTGCGTGAGAAGGTGCTCGATTTGAAAATCCTGGACCCTGCGATGGGCTCCGGCCACTTCCTGGTCAATGCCACCCACGCTGTGGCCAACTTCATCGTCGAGTTGCTCAACGAGACGCCCTGGGAGAACCCTGGTATTGACACCGATGTAGCGACCTGGAAGCGAGAGGTAGCCGAGCGCTGCATCTTCGGGGTGGACCTGAACGAGTTAGCCGTGGAACTGGCCAAACTGTGCCTGTGGATGGCCACGACAGCCAAGGGCAAGCCCCTCACTTTCCTGGATCATCACTTGCGTTGGGGTAATAGCCTGGTCGGGGCCTGGCTTGAGGACGTAGGTGTCTATCCTCTGGCGAAGAAAGAGAGCGAGCACGCTTTTACTCTGCCGATGGAACGTTTCGGGGTGCAGTTGGACCAGGTATTGGCCGGTTACCAAGAACTGTACGCCAAGAGTAGCGACGACGTGGAAGAGGTGCGGGAAAAGGCACGTATCTTTGACGAAGAGATTTATCCGTCACTGGAACGCTACCGCGATCTGCTTGATCTTCACACCGGCATCTATTTTGGCAGTGGCTTGGACGAGTCAACCTATGCCCAACTTGGGACAGCGGTGGATGATCCTGCCGCCTGGGCACAGTTGAGGATGCAGGGATTAGGTGATCTGCTGGAGCGGTATGCCGACCCTCGTTGGTTTCATTGGGAGCTAGAGTTTCCAGAGGTACTCTTGAGCAAAAGACAAATCCCACCTTGTGAAGGCTTTGGCTCCGCTGGCTTCGATGTCGTACTTGGGAATCCTCCCTACGCCAATCAGCCACCAGAAGCACATCTATTGTTTTCCACTCTGTACGCTTCATATGATTCCGGTGACCTCTACACATTGTTTGTCGAGGTGATGACCCAAGTCTCTGCTCATGATGCGTATGGAGGAATGATTCTGCCGCTCTCTATGACATTCAGCAGGTATATGAGGTCCCTAAGAGCCAAGCTTGAAGAAGGAAGCAGGCACTGGTTTGTTTCTTCCTTCGATCGGATACCAGATGCGTTGTTTGGCAGCAACGTTCGGACTCGAAACTCCATAGCTCTAATGAATCCCTCAGATGATAGCCGATTTCACCTGAGTACCGGCCCCTTGCTACGTTGGTTCTCTAGTGAGCGCCAGAACCTGTTTAGCTTCTTAAGGTATTACACCGCTGATAAGGTTCCGCATAGTGGCCTGGGATGGCCAAAACTTGGAAGCGGTGCTCAAGCTGAGACTCTGAGCCATTTGCTGTCCGAGCCCCATAGGCTAGGTGACATTTTCTTATCTAGGTCCAGGGATCCAGAAGCGCCTGTCGTGTACTACTCTCAGACAGCATACAATTGGCTGACCGCTACACGACACCTTCCACCCGTTTACGACAAGGTCGGTAGCGTTCTGAGCCAGACTAAATATGGCAACATAGCACTGCAATCAGAAAAGGACGCATGGTTTACACTCAGTATCCTGACGAGTTCGTTCACTTTTTGGTTCTGGCTTGTATATGGCGATGGCTTCGACGTTACAAAAAGCCTACTGAAAGCGATTCCTATTTCTCCCGCCCATTTTAGCACTCGGACTTATCGAAAACTCGTGGAGCTTGGTCAGGAGATTCAGAGAGAGATGGAGAGGCACGTCGTATTCAAGTGGAATGCTGGGAAAAAAATCGGGAACTATAATCTGCGTCGATGTCGCCATCTCACTCATCATGTTGACATGGTAATCTTCGAGGAGACAGGATTGGGTCACGGCCTTCTAGCAGATATGTTAGACTTCTGCGACGCCACAATCAAGACAGAATTATGATAAACGTGGTCGTTAATCTCAATCATTGATTTCATCGTGTACCGGCTGTACGGGTTGACGGAGGAAGAAGTTGCGGTGGTGGAACAAAGCCTACCCGCAGTATAAGAATAAGGGGGTTGGTCGATGCCGCGAATCGTTGATCACTCGGATTTCGCTCAGTTGTTTGTGGCCTTGTTGCCAGAGTTCCAGAGCGTGTTTGGCCAATCTGACACATTCTGGAATCAACTAGAGGTGCGGGTAGACCGTATCAAGGAAGAGCTACAAGACGTCGAACTCGTTAAAGGGCGTCTATCCTCACGTCTTGGGGTTGGTATGCTGCAGGCACTTTGCCTGTGGGTGGGACTCCCAATGATACCGAACAGGACAGTCCTCGCGGAAACGTTAGGCGAACAACTTACAGGAAATCCTAGTGCTCCTTGGAGCCAGGACGTTTTCTTCCTGCTAGATTTCGTGCACAATCGTCGCCACGATTCAATTGAGACGATCAGCAAAATCTTGCTCCCCCAAGATACGTTTGACTTGATCCAGTATAATGAGATTGATGCTCACTCCAAACGCTTCGCCTATGTCATGCAAGTCTATTATAGAGAGCCCTCCCAGCTTCGGCTTCTAATGCTACTTGAGCGAGGCGAGGCGATTGGATACAGTCGGTATTCCCTCGTGCCGAAAGCATTTGAGGGAGAAGACTCTATGTCGGAAGAAGCTGCCGAACAAGCCGCGTTGCGCATACAGCAAGGCGCGGATATACGAGCCATTGAGATCGAGGTGATAAACCAGGTGCTCGAGGCCTTCGAAGCGCGCAGAGGCGCAAAGCGTCGCAGCGTTTGCTTTGGGATCCACAAGAATGAGGGAGGCGAAGCTGCGCTTATTTTCATCCTGCGAGATCTACGGGAGGCTTACATTCGCGAGGTGGACCGAACACTGTTTGGTGATGAGGCAGAATCGGTGGTGCTGAGAGTTTCAGATCGTATGAGAACTATTGAGGAACATTCAGAAAAGGACATCGGTCCCAGGATAGCAGACGCACTGGCAGCCCACCTGCTCGGCGATTCGAACGTTGAGTACCTGGAGGATAAGTCCCGAACTGACCTGGAGCATCTGAACCATCTGATCGAAGCCTTGCGAGAAGGACGAGACGACTCGTTACGCCTTCAGGAAATCTACTTGAAGTATGCTCCTATTGAACAAAGCCCAGTCCTAATCTTGAGATGCAACAAAAGCGCTGATTTGTCAGCACCTCTACGATTTCTGGCAGGGAATAATATCCGACTCTTGGAAGACCTGGATAATATTCGCAACATCAGTGTCGTTTTTGAGAGGGAGCTACCAAGTGGAGAGACTCAGGCCTACATCTTTATGCTGTTTTTTGAGAGAATTGTGCCGAACCAGTATTTTGTTCGTTATTCTCAACGAGGCGTTGGTGCACCAATGGAATTTCGCGGACATTTCGAAAGCTATTTGAAGGAAAATTACAATGTCCAGGCTATTCCCGGCACTGGATAGAAAGCTAGTCGGGCACATACTCCGCAACGGCGTGAGAGTAGGCACGGCAGACGAGCTGGCTTTCGAGGTGGCTTTAGCTCTTGAGAGAATGGGGCTAATTAACACCACGAGGCGCCAATTCTGGAGATGTGCATATCGAAACGATCCTGATTATCTAGAGCGCCTGGACCGGGAGTGTGAGGGCATTATCGAAGTAGATGATCCCAACAAAGCCTATTTCTGCCCCGAATGTGGCCAACCTATTGAGAATGTGATTGAAAAGAAAGTCTTTGAGGATATCCAAATCTCTCTAGACCCGAACGGTATCGCACAATACGTCAGCGAGACCATAGAGGCTCTGAAGCTTGTGGCATCGGTTGAACCTCTGACTCAAGGTGCATTCTTAGTGTTGTTAGCTGATGGAAGAAGCCTCAAGTTGGTCGTGCTAGACTATGCAGAGGCCCGATATCGTTTTGCAAGCTTCTACTTTGCGGAGCCCAGCCTGTACGTAGTCGTTTCACCTATCAATGAGCCTGTGAAGCATGTTCTTGAGGAACGGGTCTATGTCCAGCTCTGGGATCTAGTCTCTCAGGATGCCCTCTGGCTAGCCGAGAAAGTGAATGTGGCCGCTTACCCAGTTCCTGATCGGATGGAGCTTGCCTCCGTTGAACAACGATTTGATGATATGCTCGCAAGGGATAATGGATGGCAATATTTCGAGCAACAATTCGTACCAGCGTTGTATGCCCACGTATGTGAAAATCCAAGGCTGGTCGGAGACTATCTGGGACAACTCAAGCGAATTTCGGACACTGTCCTGAACTTTTTTACAGTACCCATTGGCGGAGCGGGCAGAACCGACCTGCGGTCAATAAACAAATTCAAGATGATGAATGAGGTTTTTGCAGGTAATGCCATTGCAGATGCTAAACGATTTGTGCAATCCACCCTGGAGCAGAATCACGTCAGCAAAATCTTACTGCACTTGATGACCGACCCTCAAAAGCCAAGTCGTGCTATCGTGTTTCTGTCTACTGATCAAGTTCGCTCATCAGCTTGGGAAGCAGTCATGCAATTGAAAAACAACGAGGGGTACTGGAAAATCATCGTCTTGACGAAATACATGATACTCGAACTCTTGGCGCAACTCGATGCCCTCAATCTCCTAGAAACAGATTGATTTCATCGTGTACCAGTTGTATGGGTTGACGGAGGAAGAGATGGCAGCAGTGGAAGGGACATCGGTAGAACACAGATCGGCAGATACGGATAAAGCGCCATCAGAATGGCGGCATCCGTAGGGAGAGGGTGCCCGCATGATTGAGCCTAACAGACTACGACAGATCATCGCCAGTGGCGAGAACCTCACCATCGAATTCAAGGGAGAGAAGCACACGCCTTTGTCGGACCACGATCTGGTGGAGGCTGTGGTCTGCCTGGCCAACGGACAAGGCGGCTTGCTGGTGATCGGCGTGGAGGATGACGGGCGGGTGACTGGTCTGCATCCCACTCACCGCACCCGACCTGAACTATTGACGGCGCTTATTGCCAACCGTACCGTGCCGCCACTGACGGTTGAGGTGAGCTTTGTGACGCTGCCGGAAGGGCCAGTGGCGGTCGTGGAGGTGACTGCCAGTTCCCAACTTGTAGCTACCAGCGACGGTCGGATGCTGATCCGCTATCTGGACACACGCGGGCAGCCCGGCTGTCGCCCGCTTTATCCCCACGAATTGATGTCCTGGCGTGCTGATCGGGGACAGGTTGATGTAACGGCACTCCCTGTCTCGGATGCCGCCTGGGACGACCTGGACCCGCTGGAGTTTGTGCGCTTGTGCCGCCTGGTGGAGGAGTACCGGGGTGATGCAACGTTGTTGGAACTGTCAAACGAAGAAATCGCTGGCGCGTTGGGACTGGTGCATGTCGAAAGCGGTGGATTGACGCCTACACTGGCAGGTTTGCTGCTGGTTGGCAAAGAAGCCGCATTGCGCAGGCATGTGCCCACTCACGAGGTTGCTTTTCAGGTGCTGCGGGGAACCGATGTGGCAGTCAACGAGTTTCGTCGTTGGCCGCTGCTGCGTATCCATGAGTGGGTGATGGAAGCCATAGACGTGCGTAACGAAGAGCAGGAGCTGATGGTAGGTGCCTTCCGGGTTGGCGTGCCCCGCTACGACCGGCGCGGCATCCGCGAGGCAATCAACAACGCACTCATCCACCGTGATTATCGTCAGTTAGGCGCCATTCACGTCCAGCTTCACGATGACTATGCTCTGGTGACCAACCCAGGTGGCTTTGTGGCTGGTGTACACGCCGGTAACCTGCTGGTCGTTGCCCCGCGTCCGCGCAATCCCCTGCTGGCCGACGCTTTCAAACGCGTCGGCCTGGTGGAAAGAACAGGCCGTGGCATCAGCATCATCTACGCAGGACAGTTGCGAAACGGCCGCCGCCCACCCAGCTATGATCGCTCCACTGAAGCCGATGTAACCGTGACATTGGATAGCGGGCCGGCTGATTTGAAGTTCGTCGAGAGCATTGTTCAAGTCAACAAGCGATTGGGACGGGTGCTGGCGGTCTCGGAGCTGCTGGTACTGTGGGAGGTATGGAGATCGGGACGTGTAAGTGTGGCTGAGGTAGCACATCTGATCCAGCGTGATCAGACAGCGGCTCGAGGTCTATTGCATCAATTGCAGCAAGAAGACCTCATCACCCGTTTCTCCAGCGGTGGACGATACCTTTATCGCCCTGGTCCAGGGATGCGCGGTGAAGGAGGATTAATTGGGGCCGGGCCATCTGTATCAGCTCGCTCCATCACTCAGGTAGAGCAGCAGATCATAGCTCATGTACGCCAACACGGTCGCATTCAACGGGGTGATGTGGAGGAACTAAGTGGTTTGAGCCGCGACCAGGCCTACCGAATGCTCAAGCGTCTCGTAGAACTAGGGCAGCTAGAGCAGGTAGGCCGCGGTCGTGCAGCGCATTATCGATTGCCCACCTCTGTTGCAGAGAACAAAAGTGAATAAACAATGCGCGCGCGCATTATGGCGCGCATTTGTATGGCTAACTCAGGACATCGTATAACACCTTATCGCCCTTGTACACAACCACGCCCGTTGTAAGCGGTGTGAAAGGAAATGCTATCAGGCCATGAGATCCCCACCCTACAAGCTCCAACTCACCAAAGGCTTCTTCGCCGACTTTAGCCAGATTGCCCGCATGCTGGCTTACGCCGTTGAGCATGGGGACGAGGGGCACATCCTGCCCACACCGACCGGCTGGTTGATTTTATCGCGTACCGGTTGTATGGATTGACAGAGAAGAGGTCGCGGTTGTGGAGGGTCAGGACTGATGACGCGATTCACCACACTTGCCCCTATTCTTGTTTTATGCTAAGATAATGCAGTAATCAAGAATCAACGTTACGGAGATCAAGACAACGTGTCCCAACCTATCCTGGTAAGAAGCCTGAGTGACCGCGAAGCCCGCCTGCTGAGCGCGCTGGCGGCCGCCGGGCAGAATATCTTCACCATCGAAGAGGCTCGTCAAACGTCTGGCGGCGATGGTGCTGACGTCGCCAGGCTGCTCTATCGCCTGGCTGCCAAGCGTTGGGTGCAGCGGCTGGAACGCGGCAAGTACCGGCTCATTCCCCTGGAAGCCGGTCCTGAAGCTCACTGGGCGGAGCACGAGTACCTCGTTGCCGCCGCTTTGGTACAACCCCATTACCTGGGCTATGCCACGGCGCTCAACTACTATGGTTACAGCGAACGCCAGCCGCGTCCGGTATGGATTGTCACCACCCGGCGCAAACGACCGGTAACCATTGAGGGCATTACCTATCGCTTCGTCACCCTGAGCGAGCACAAGTTCTTCGGCTACACCACCATACAATTGCTCGAGAGCCCCGTGCGGATCGCCGAACGAGAGAAGGCCATCGTTGATGGGTTTGACCATCCCGAGTACTGCGGCGGTGTCACCGAACCGGCCAAAGGACTGTGGTTCGGCAGTGACGAGCTTGACCTGGATCGTCTGGTCGAATACAGCCAGCGCCTGGGTAATCGGACGGCCATGCGGCGACTAGGCTTTTGGTTGGAGCGGCTGGAGATGGGCCATGAGGAACTATTCCAGCGTCTGAAAGCGCCCGAGGACCGCAACTATGCCCTCCTGGACCCTCGCGGCCCGCATGAAGGAGTACGAGACGCCCGCTGGCGATTGATCGTCAATATACCGGAGCGTCAGTTGCTGGAATGGCGGGAACACTGATGATCAGCGAGCAGGAGCTACGGCGTGTAGCCGGTCGATTCGGGCTGGGTGTTGGACAGGCGGAACACGAGTACGTCCTCCTATGCGTCTTGGATGTGCTTTCTCGGACCCCTCCGCTGTCGGAGACCTTCTGCCTCAAAGGGGGCACCGCGCTGCAGTACGTTTACTTTGCTGACTGGCGCCACTCTGTAGATCTCGACTTTAGTATACTGCCCGTCTTTCCGGCGGAACGCCTGATGTCTGGTCTGAGGGAGTGGTTTGAGCGTGTCGAGGAACTACACGGCGTGCAAGTATCTCTGCGGGACTTTCACAAAGCTGATGGGGCGGCGCGGGCACGGGCTCGCTTCGTGGGCCCTCTGCGCCACCCTAACCGGTTGCTGCTGGATATAACTCTGGACGAACCTGTGCTGCTTCCGCCGCAACGACGGCCGGCGGTGGCTGACCTATTCGACGAACTACGCCCATATGTCCTATGCTACGCCCTGGAGGAGATCCTGGCAGAGAAACTGCGCAGCATCCTACAACGTGGCAAGGCGCGGGATTACTACGACGTCTGGCGACTGCTGCGAGAGAAAGCCGACACTTTCGACTGGCAAACAACACGTCAGGTGCTGAGCAGGAAATGTGAGCATATGCAACTGCCGGAGCCCTCACTGGAGGCCTTTCTGTCTCCGGTGATGCTGCAAGAGGCGGCTGCCTACTGGTCCCAGGACCTGATCGGGCAAGTGCCAGACGGAAACCTGCCGGCCTGGGACATGGTTACGGCAGAGCTACGGCAATTGTTGGCCGACTTCTTGACCTGATGCCGGGGTTGTAGTGGGCCACACTGCTTCCATGCTTGATGCGAAAGAGGATTGGGCCGAATCATGAAGGCGACACCTTATAAACTTCAACTCACCAAAGGCTTCTTCGCCGACTTTAGCCAGATTGCCCGCATGCTGGCTTACGCCGTCGAGCATCGGGACGAGGGGCGCATTCCTTCTGATGCATACTGTGCAAGTCTCGGTATCTCCAACAGTCGGATGACAAATCTCAGTAGCCTGGCGGTAGCCTTTGAACTGATCCGGCCGATGGTGCTCACCCCTACCGACTTAGGATTGGTCGTCCATCGGTACGATCCATTTCTTGATGACCTAGCTACTCTCTGGCTCCTACACTACCTGGTGAGCAGCAACGAACGCTACGTGGTCTGGAACCGGCTGGTCAACCAAGTCATTCCTGACAACGATCGCTTCTCCACCACTATCGCCCGCCCCTACTTTGCTGACCTGCGCCATTTCTATTCCGAGCACAGCATGAACAAGCATCTGCGCAAAGAGATGGGCGCTGTGTGGAACGCTTACACCGAGCAGGCGTTCCGTCACCTGGGCTACATTCGCGCTGAGAGCGAGCAGATCTACACCCGTGATGACCACGAGCCCGTACCGCCGCGCATTTTCTGCGCCGCAGTGCTGGTATACCGCGAATGCTTCTTGGCCAGAGCCGCCACACTTGATGTGGCCATGTTAGTTGACAAAGCTAACAGCCCTGGCCGGGTCTTCGACTTGACTGAGCGCCAAGTACGCGATCTGCTAGAAGAGATCAAAGAACTAGGCTACTTCTATGTCGAAACCCGTGCTGATCTGGATCAAATCCGCTTCCGTGACGATTATGATTTTCTCGACATAGTGCGCCGCTACTACGCGGCGTCCTGAGCCTGCCGAAGGGAGGAGCGATGACGTGGCAGTTCTTATTCATCCAGATGACCTGATCCACCGCTTGCGCCTTGACCGACGACGATGTTTCGTCGTCACCGGCCGCCCTGGCGAAGGCAAGACCCGCCTGGCAGAACAAATGGCTGCCCGTTATGGAGGGCAACGCCTGGACCTCCTGGCTGCCTTCGCCGCCGACCCCGACCTGGCGGCCAGCGTGGATACCTTCACGCCTCGCCGCTGCAAGCAGTTCCTGCAGCCCCACGCCACTGGCGATCTGGTATTGGTGGACGAGATGGAGTTCTTGTGGCATCGCTGGGGCGAAACTGAGAAGCGCGAGTTCTTAACCATTCTCAAGCTCTGGAGCAAGCCTGCTTTCTTTGGAGTTTTTCTCACTCCTCATATCATCATAGACAACTTTCAGATGGTAGACCAAGACGGTCAGCCACGCATATTCTCTTTACACGACCTGCAGGCGATTGAATGAGCAAGGAGGCCCTATGAGCGCCAATGCAAGCCCTAAAATTGCCGAGTTGATCAGAACAAACCCTGGTTACTCTGCTCAGGTGGATCTTAACCTCTGGTTCCGCAATAGCACCCAAAACCTGGCCACGATGCGGCGCTATCAACCTATTGTCTCGCATCGGAAAGCCTTTGAACAAGTTGCTGGCGCTCTGGACAGCAAGGACAAGCGCGTCTACTTGATCACAGGCAACTATGGTACAGGCAAATCACACCTGTGTCTGATGCTGGCCAACTACTTCGCATACTCGGCTGATCAGCCTGACATCGCCCAATTCCTGGAAAACTATGCTGACGAAGACCCGGCAGCCGCGGACAAACTTCGCGCCAGGCGTCGCAAGGGTCGCTACCTGGTGTCGCTGTGCGATTACGACAGTCCCGACGACTTTGGCGAGGTGGTACTGAGGGCCGTGCTCGATTCGCTCCAAGAAGCCGGTCTGGCCGATGTATTGGACACGCCGTACGAAGAAGCTCACCGCAAACTGGAACAGTTAGAGAAGGAGCAAAAATCAGGCCAGGGGCTGGTGGACTATTACGGGCTTTTCGAAGGACAGTTGCCCAACTACCTGGCGGGGATCAGCATGAAGGCTTTCAAAGATCGGCTCTACCCCGGCATGGATCGCACGGCCCTCGATGTTTTCAAGCGTATGCATCACGAGATCCTGCGTACCCCCTTCACCTACGAAGCGGGCAATCTGAGTGCCATACTGCGTTCCACTCTCAGAAGCGAAGCCTTCTGCGAGAAATTCGAAGGCATCGTCGTGTTCTGGGACGAGTTCGGCTATAACCTGGGCGACCCAAATCGTCTCAGCCTAAACATTTTCCAGCAATTCGCCCAGCTTTGTGCCGAGTTCGATCCCACGCGCGGCAAGTTGATCTTTATCGCCACGGCCCACAAGGACTTCTCTGCTTATGCCCCGGCCTGGGCGGCCGAAGACTATAGCAAGATCAGCGACCGGGTGGAGCGGGTCAACCTGCTCCCTGAGGGACTAGAAGATGTCATTGGAGCCATCGTCTCGCCTGACGAAACCCATCCCCTGTGGCAAAAAGAGGTTTTCCCACGGGCCAACCCTATTTGGAGCCAATGGGTGCCGGCCTGCAAAAACAGTGGCATCTTTGACTGGCTGGTAGACAAGCCGCCGGTCTTCCGGGAGAAGATCCTGGAAGGCGTCTACCCCATGCACCCCATGGCTACTTACGGCGTTATCGAGTTGGCACAGGAGGTCGCCTCGCAAAACCGCACTGTCTTTACTTTCTTCTCCAGCGAAAAGGAGGACGTTTTTGAGGAAGGATCTTACCTGTGGTACATCCACAACACCCCCATCGCTGATGCCAAAGACCAACTCAGCTTCTACACCGTGGATCGTCTCTTTGACTACTTTCGCGCTCGCCTGCATACGGCCAACCCCGACCTTACCCCCAAGGCCAAGGAGCGCATCAGCAACTACGAAGCCTCGCTGACCCAATTGCAGCGTGCCCGCAACCAGAACCCGCTGGAACTGGCGGATACCGATCGCATTGAGCGCATTATGCGCACCATGCTCATCTACAATCTGATTGGCGTACATGCTTCGTTGGAGAACATCGCTTTTGGCCTCAATGCACCACCCGGCGTGCGGTCGGTGATCAAGAGTCAGTTGAAAGAGTTAGCCGCATTTGGCATCATCCATCTTAACCCAACCACCAAGCTCTACGAATTCCGCCGCTCCGACATCTTTGACGTGGACCGAGCAGTCGAAGAATACAAACGGGAACAGGGCGACAAACTCAGCAACTTGGCTGTGGAACTGATGGGCTTGGTGCCTTTGAAGAAGAAAGACCAATATCTGGAGGCCAAAGCTTACAACGCTCAGCACAACGAGGACAAGCGACTAGAACAGCGGATCGTCACTCCCAGCGATTTGGCGACCACGCGCACCGTAGAGGGCCAAATGCTCACCTATTTCGACCTGCTGGAGCGTCAGATCGAGCAAGAGGTGTCTCAGGACGGAGGTTTTGAGGGCATTGCTCTCTACGCGGTGTGTGAGACCCAGGCTGACATGACCAAAGCCCGTGACCTGGCAGCCAAAAACAGTTCGCACCGAGTGGCGGTTGCTATTCCCACTGCTCCCATTGCGTTCAGGGATGCCATTTTGAACCTAAAAGCTATTGAAGACGTCAAGAAGTCGCCAGAGGCTGAGAGTTTCACTACGCAAGACAATGCGCTGGTTCTCGACCGCGAAAAGGCATTTCGCAAGAAGTTAGAGGACTTGCGCGATGAGCTTCTTGATTCGCGAAAGCTGACCTGGCTGGGGGCTTACGGTAAAGCCTTGCCTGTCTCCCCTCATAAGGCAGGCGATGCCGCCACCAAAACGATGCAACAGCTCTATACCCGGCGCAACACCTTCAGCCACGATGACTTCAACCGGACACACGATGTGCGCAACTTCACCAAGAAGCATCTCTCCCTCGTCGAAGCCGTGAATGCGCTGCTGAAGGTTGGTCACGATCTGACCATTGATGATAAGCAACCAGATAATCGGGGTGAGAAACGTTACCTGCTCCGCTGCCTCTATCAACGTGGCGCGTTAGCCAAGGTCCACAAGAAGGGCAGCATCACTGTCGTCGAGGTCGAGCGCGATCTGTCCAAGTTTGAGCCGTATCTCCCGGCTCTGGCCGACATGACAGGAGACGTACAGGGCCTTGGCGAGGAGGACCGTGTCAACCTCAAGAGGTTTATCAGCAAGTATCGCCAACCGCCCTACGGGTTGGGCGACATCGCCCTTTCGCTTCTGTTTGCTACATTGCTGCGCTTCTTCGGTGATACGATCAAGATCAAAAAGGATGACGCTGCGATTGGCGATCTCTACGTAGCCGATTTTGAGACGGTGGCCGACCTCGTGAAAGGCAATTACCCTGATGCCTTTATCAAGTACCGCGAGATCCGGTCGGGCGAGCGGGAGTTGATTGCTGGGGTCTATCAGCTCTTCGCTGGCCCGACCAGTGCCGCTCAGGTCAGCGTAAACATCACCAATGCCTACGATGCCGTCGCTACCTGGCATGAAGAACTGCCTCCCGTGGCACAAGTCGCGAGCTTTTATCAGGTACCCAATTATGTCAGAGCAACGAGATTCTTGCAGGTTCTCGACAAGCTCCGGGCTCAGGATCCTCATGTTTTCGTCTTGCGCGAGTTACAAACAGTCGCAGGGCACGAGGCGGATGAGCTAGTCACGCCAGAACGGGCTCAAGAAGTTCTCACTGCTCTGGAACTTGCGAAGGGACAGATCGAGAGTACCCTGG
>Ga0315532_1002334_pt1 | contig 13180 bp, 6 predicted proteins | sample SalMarWE160370MG_FD_203082 | JGI IMG/M metagenome (GOLD analysis project Ga0315532, IMG submission 203082) | Salt marsh sediment microbial communities from the Plum Island Ecosystem LTER, Massachusetts, United States - Salt Marsh Sediment WE1603-70 ... | reverse complement strand
CTTTCTAAAGGATAATTTAGACCCCCACTCTTGCCCCTTAGGGGCGTGGGGGAAAGTCAGGCATTTTCGCTGTAGGTTTAACTGTTCTTGATATAAAAAAGCCCTGTGTTACCCACAGGGCTTTTTTTCATGCTTTATTGTCATTCCCGCGGACCCGTCCTGAGCTTGTCGAAGGAAACGGGAATCCAGGGTCAAGAATCGAGTATCAAGAATCTATTTGCGAGATATTAGTCACAAGTGATGAGATACTTTGTTAAGGTTTGTCTGAAAGTATCACCTTTAGGAACTCTGCTCTAAATTGATCGACCTCTTGGAGTGACATCTTTTTTCCAATGCTACCTTGAGGTTCTGCTCTGATTGCCTCATCAACCCAAGGGCGAATCAATCTTCTTTGCTCATCCTCCTCGTAAATGCACTGTACTAACTGAGGTGCGAATCCGTAACCCTGCTTTTGCGTAAGGTCGTGCAGCTCTTTCCGTCGAAATCCTACAGCAACGCCGCCATTTCGACAATAGGCCCTCCATTGATTTAAGTCATCCCCATCCTCCGAGAGAGACCACACAAAAACTGGATTCATAATTGTGCTTGGTCCTACCTTATCCAGTAACTTGTATACCTCTTCAAGTCTTTGCTTACCTAAATTATTTTGTACATTGTTTATTTCATCCCTTAACAAGTCACGTGCTAATTTAACGGCCAGATGAAATTCTGCGGTATCGTTAAGATAGAAGATATTGCTTGCCCAAATCTCCTGCTTCTCAACGATCTCAAGGAATGCATCTACTGTGGTGTAGTGATATAAATAATCATCATTTTGCTTTGACATAATCTTAATTCCGGGAATTCTTGGAAAATTTAATTTATTTCATTCTTTTTATCAGGATTGTCTAAAAAGGCAAGAAAAAATCCCGGCAAGGCCGGGGTGAAAGAGCACAAGAGCACAAGGTATAAGACAGAAAACGGAGGACCGAGGACGGAAGACGGAAAATAAAAAGTCAAAAGGTAAAAAATTGTTGGTTCAATCATGTTTGAACGATTAGCCCACGGACCTGCCTGCCCTCCGTAGTGTTAACGAAGGATGGGTACCGTGGGTATTTTTAGCCCCGGGCACAGGTCCGGGGGCTAAATGTTGAAATGTTCACCGCAAGGTTATTCGGTAATCTTGTAGACGTCATCACCTGCACGGACGCGGTCGGTAACTTTCACGCCAATAGAATCGCCAGCTTTGGCCTCCGTGACATTTACATTCTTTATCTGCATTGAGTCAACCACCAGCTCAAGGTTGGTGGTGTGGCCTTTGATTCGGATTTTATCGCCGACCTTTAGAGGAGCAGTCAGCTCAATACCTGCAACAACAGGGTGTGCAAAGAAGTCTGAAACCTTTCCGATAATTTCCTCAGCCATTTTGTGACTCCTTTCAACTTAACTGATTTGTGAATTGAACCGGTGTTATTTTAACGCGGACGACCCTTTATGCAAGAGACAATGTTCAAGAGTTTTTTTGAATAAAGATGTTAAAGCTCTACTTCCGACAGGGCTTTTTTATGCCCTGCCCACGGGTGGCGGGGCTAACCTATGAAATTTTTGCTATTCGAAATTTACTTGTGTCGATTTATCTTTCTTACTGAGAGTTACTTTTTTGATCTTTCCATTTGAGGTGATTATATAATCGCCGTAAAATGCACGTGTCTTAAATACTCCATCATCATCAGCTTTGCCTGAAGTTTGGGTCCACCACTTATTGAAAACAAGGTCGCGATAAGCTAACGCCTGGGGCGTGGCCGTCCAGTCTTTTTTCCACATGGCTGTGTGCGGCTGCCAGTGACCTACTTCCCAGAAGCCCCACATTAAAATTGCCTCAACATTTGGGTGCGCAAAGCAGATCGGAAAGAACCTTCGCAGCTCTTCAGCCATGCCTTGTTCGTCATCGGCGACAAAAAGACATTCGGTAATTTTAATCGGCAGATTGAACTTGGCGAGCTTGTCGAGGGTCTTCTGAACGTGTTCGGACGTAGTAGCGGCCCTGCCGGAAGAGTCGTTTTTATGGGAGGCAACAAAATGTCCCTGGCAGCCGATACCGCCTATGGGGACACCATTTGCGAGAAGGTTTTCGATTTGAGTTATATAGGAGTTGGCATTGAAACCATTCTCAACAATTACACCATAATCATTGACGTACAGGGTAATATCCGGATTACCAGCTTTGGCCATATAAGCCATTTCATTGACGATACCGTAGCCAAGGCGACGGCGGAAAAAGTCGCCATTAATCATCTCATTGTTCAGGTCGAACTCGCTGATGCGGCCCTTAAAATGTTCCGTGACTCCAATTGCACGGCGATTGATTGCTGCGCGAAGGTCGTCGTTATTCAACTGTTTTAGCCAGGGCATAATGTATTTGTCTTTTGCCCAGAATATGCAGTGGCCGCGCATCGGTATATTCAGCTCGTGACAGATTTCCCATATCCTGTCCGCCACGGAGTAATCGACGACGTTGAACTGTTTTTCGCAGTCATACCATTTCAAGGCGTTTTCATGCACCGCATAGTTGAAATTCTCGGCAAGGATTTTCAGAAACATCTTTCTGTCTTCCGGCGACATGGCGTTAGTATCATTTTCCGCAAGATGATTTGTAATCGCGGTGCCGAACAGAAATTCGTGACGTACCTGCTGGACCTTAACATCGGCACCAGGACTTGTCTTTACTATCATATCACCCATTCGGATTTTTGCTATCCTGGCCTCTATTGCAGATGGTGTCAGCTTTGCTGCAATATCATCCTGGGCAGAACAGACGGGGACAATGAGTACAACTACAGCCAGAATTAAAAATCTTGACTTTGCTTTCATAATCTACGCTCCTTTTTACATTTGACTATCATTTCTATTTGCTCTGTAGAAAGCAGTGTATTTTGTCATTTCGAGCGAACCGAAGGTGAGTCGAGAAATCTGCTATTAGTAGATTTCTCCGCTTCGCCCCTGTTTCTGTCTTCGACAGAAGACACAGGGGCTTCGGTCGAAATGACATCTGGTCTTTTCTACAAAGCAATTTCAATTCGCAGATTGACAAATAACCCTAACTTACATATTGAAAAAAGTAAAGTCAAATCAAGACATTTTGCTTATTCTCTACCCTCCGACCAACTCGGAATTGACGACTTTACTTTGTATAAAACTGCTGTGCGGTTTTTACGGAGCGTTTTTACTATACCGACCAAATAGTAAATTTCGTGAGGAATGGCAAGGCCAAAGTAAATTCAAAAGCATGGTTTTGTTGCGTCTTGGTACTATGTTGTCACTCTTTATACAAATGTTTTGGACATTCGCCGGATTTTATCTTGCTTTTTTCGATAAGTTTATACATAATAATCTTGAAAGGAGTGGGTAGCATTTTCACAACTTAGTGGCATGGCCGTAGGGACCAATGCTCATGATATAGCAGTTGTTTATGCAACATTGCTGAGGATAAGAGGAGCATTTATCATCATTAAAAAACCTGTGAAGATTTACAGATCGCAGGGTATCTCCTTGCAAGCAAAAGGAATGTACCGAGTAAAAATATCGTTTCATCTCTTTCAGTCGTTATTGACTGATTTCGGCAATAGGGGCATGGATTGTTATACCATAATACCTGGATACCTATCATGCCAACGTCAAAACCCAATGTTTAGACTATGGATAAATGCGGGTACTTCTCACATTTTGGTTAAATTTGGTAAGGCATTTTATACACGATTTTTTTGAAGGAGGCTTAAAATGTACAAGAACAGTGTTTATGTTATTTCTATTGCTTTGGTCCTGTCCCTGGCATGCGCCAGTTTCGCCGGAACAATAGTTATAGGCGACTTTGAAGAGGGCTTGGATGGATGGGAACTTACATACGAGGCAGAAACTAAGCCGGGCTTGGCAATCGATCAAAGCACTACTGGGGCCACTTCTGGCAGCAGGAGTCTCGCGTTAACACCGCACAATGGATGGGCCTGGGCCGTGCAGGTTCCTGTGGACGTACAGCAATACGGTACCCTCATGGCAGATATCTCATGGGTCGCTGCAGAATGGAATCCAAATGACGCTAGTATATGGGTTAACTTTAAGGAAATCACGGTGCAAAGCGGAAACGATGACGATAATGTGAGCTCTGAGTTTATCCCAAGCGACCCTGTCAATCCGGATTGGCCGGGTAGTTGGGATCCTGGAAACTGGGGCGACCATACACGAACCCTGACCTGGGACATATCGAGTCATGTCCCAGCCGAGAATCATACGTGGATGAAGATCATCTTCTCCGTGAACATGGGTGGTGGCGTAATAACTCCCGGCAACTATTACATCGACAATGTAAGGTTGACTCAGTCGTCCCCAGAGACTGTACCGGATACCTCGTTGGGTATCGTCTATGTGGATGCCACTGAAGGCCCAGAAGGTAATACAATCCTGGCCACAGGCGAAGTTTTTCAGCCCTTAGATGACGCCAGCGGCGACGACAATCTCTGGCGCAGTCGAGGTTATGCAAATGGAGGCACCATATTCGAGGCCGGCGGTGAGATCAGTGAGACGGCAAACACAGAAGATTGCCCGCGCCTGGTCACGATGATTGAAGTACCTGAGGCCCAATATACTGTATACGCGTATTTCTGGGCTGATGAAAATTCGTGGAGTATCCGGGCTTCGATATATAATGACGAAGAGCAGTTACCGTTGTATCTCGCCAATGATCCCGATACTGTAGCAACCCTGGCGAACCCGGATGATTTTGAGGGTGGTGTGATGACAAGTGAAAGCAATCGTCAAATGTGGCAGATAGAGCTTGGTACCATCACGACCTCATTGATCGAGGTCTATATCGACGACGACCCCTACCACCTGACCCACCGCTGGCGTACGTGGTACGATGGTATTGGTTACAAAATCGTGCAAAATGATGATTATCCACCTAATCCGAGTGTATCGGAAATCCTGATTATCGATGACTTCGAGGGCTATACAGATAATCTGGATGAAGGAGAAGTAATCTGGCAAACCTGGAGCGATGGTCTGGAAGATCCCCAAAACGGCTCGCAGGTAGGTTATTTCGAACCACCCTTCGCTGAGCTGGAATTCGTCCATAGCGGTATGCAATCCATGCCGGTCTTCTATGACAACATTGAGGGTGTCACGGAATCCGTGGTCTACCGCACATTCGATACCCCCATGGACTGGAGCGATTATGAAGTGTTTTCCATGTGGATACACGGAAATTCCGACAATATTGTACCGGAGACAACGCAGTTTTATTCTGGACTGGAAGACACGTCCGAACATACGGCTTTTGTACCTCATTACGATCCCAACATCCTGCTCTCTGACTCTTGGCAACAGTGGATCTTCCCTACCAGTGAGTTTGCGCAACAGGATGTGAATATAGCTTCTGTCGAGAGTCTGTTCATTGGTCTTGGCAATGGCGATAATGCACAGACAGGCGGTCGGGGCAAATGTTATTTTGATGATATCTTAATATTCAAGACCAATTTGACCTACCAACAAGAATTTTGGGATACATTACCGCAACCGGAATTAATCCCACTTGATACGGTTGCGGTCATTGGTGAATCGATCTATATTGAGGTGATTAACCTTGCCTACTTTGAACCAGGAATCATCTATTGGGATGACGGCTTTACGACTGAAATTCAGACAGACGGCGTTTATAGCCATGTTTACAACGATACCGGCGAATACAACATTACCGTAAGGACAACGGCTGGAATCACAGTGTTGCCCGTTCCTGCTATTATTCAAGCCCACCCTTTGCCTCTCTCTGTTGATTTAAACCTGCTGGGAACCGATATAGATGGGGCCCCCATCGAGGCAAGAGCAGCACAAGTTGAACGCAACACAACGAATCCCCCATCATTGGAGCTGGTGGTAACCGCTCAGGATGTAAATGTGCTCAATGGGTCTTTTGTAATAGAAACGCCAACCATCATACAACGTCTGCCATTTGAAATGGTGTTTAACAATTCCGGACAAACCATTCAGACTGAAATCGTGACAGTGAGCTTAACCGACACATTCAGCGAATACGGGTCTTACACATTAAGTGCTGAAATCAAAATAGGTAACAAAAACAACAAGCAAATCGCTCCCTTACCGGTATCGGTTCAAGTTCCCAAGCCTGTGACAGAAGATGACTGCAAGGAAATAAAGAAGAATTATCTCAGACTCGTGGCTGAAAAGAATGCCAAAATAAATAAGTGCCGGGACATTGAAAAGAAAATCGCTGACCTCGATAGAAAAATAGCCGATGCACAAAAAGCAATAGACGAACTGAACAAAAAAAAGAAAAATAAACAAGATGAGCTCAAAGATGGTCCTCAGAATGATTTCAATCCTTTATTTAATTCCATCAAAGAATTCTTCAGAGGAGCAGGGACCCTGGTTCAATATAACAACGCCGCTGACTTTCCAGAAGGCTATAGTGTAGGGGTACGGCTACGTGATAACAGTTCGGGTATTGGCTTTTCATTCAGCGATACTGACGCGCTTCTTAATCGGGCGGATCTTTATGAACAGTCAGAAGGTCGCTCTGTTGGTGAAGATTTTATGAAGCTCCATAAATCCATTTCCGAAATGGACAGCATCAATAAGGTTATCGACGGTCTGAATAAAGAAATAAACAAGAAACAAACCGAAATAGATAATCTGAAAGCGGAGAAACAAAAGAAGCAGAACGAACTCAATCAATGTAAGCAGGAATGTGATAAACTGCAACAAGATGCCAATGACCTCGCTGAAGCGGAAAAGAAATGCCTTGAACAGCTTAATAAACAGCAAAAGGCCCAGGATGCAATTGATAACACCAGGAAAAATGGTAATAAGGCTCAGAAGGGAGCCAATAATGTCAATAAATCTGCAACCGATGCGGATACAACAATTGATAACCACGCCGGGTCGCCCGATGAGATTGATAAAGATAAACAGGACGTTGCCAAGGGACGTGCAAAGCAAGGTGAGGCCCAACGCTCTATCGATCAAGGCAATGAAAAGCTGGAAGATGCAAAAAAGTCCTTAGAAGAGGGTGATACAGAAGCAGCAACCCGACTCGCTGAAGAGGCTGATAATTTGTTCAAACAGGCTGAGGAAAAATTGAAGGACGCCGAGAATGACATTAGAAGCGCTACCGCCAGAGCCAAAGGACGCAGCGCACGACAATGCAAAGACGAAGAATACAAACTCGGGGATGTAAGGGAGTGGTTCGTGGTGACTGAGATTGTGGAGATAAACCTGGCTGCCTCGGGTAAAGACCCGACAGAATGGAAGAATGCTTTAGCGAGGGCCCAAAAATCCATGAGTGGCCTCAAAATATTCATCAAATTAATTGACTTCATAAAGTTTGCGCTTAGTGGAGGCCCTGTTGAATCCACGTTAATGCCCAATGCCGGTGAAATTGTTGATGACATTTTCAATGCCTATGTTAAACTGTTCGCAAATCGTTATCTCCCCGATGTATGGGCCAAGGTGAAGGGCCATACTGCCTGGAAAAGGGTAGATCAAATATGTAAAAATGGTCTCTGGGTAGATCTTCCTGTAGAAGGCAGCGATACAAAAGAGTTGACCAAAGAGTTTTGTATCGGAACCATTTGGGACAAAGGTAATAAAGAAGAATATAAGAGGAAATTGAATAAACTCATACAAGACATGCCGATGACAATTGCAGAATAGTTCACGAAATAATAAAACCTCTTGAAAAAAAGAGAAAAAATAAGAAGCAGAAGGCTTAATATAGGACTATTTCGAAATATATAGTTTATAAGAGGCCCACCCTCTTTGTAATGCAGCAAATTACAAAATTTGGCATGGTTCAATTCTGGGTGGCATCCTCAAGCCTGTCCTGAGCGAAGTCGAAGGGCGCAGCTTGGGGATGGTAGAGCTCCAAAAGCGGCGTAACCATCCCCATCCCTAAGGGATGAGGCTGCCACGCACTATGGTGCAACAAATCAATATGACCCAGAATCTTAGCTGTTTGAACCATACCCAAAATTTTATTGTGCAATGGAAGTATGAGCGGCGTCGAACAAAAATTCGTGACGCACCTGTTGAATCTTAACATTAGCACCAGGACTTGTCTTTACTATCATATCACCCATTCGGATTTCTGCTATCCGGGCCTCTATTGCAGATTGTGTCAGCTTTGCTGCAATATCATCCTGGGCAAAACAGACTGGGGCAACGAGTGTAATTACAATTAGAATTAAGAAGAATCTCGACAGTGCCTTCGTAATCCACGCTCCTTTTTACATTTGACTATAATTTCTGTTCATCGACTGACCGATTATCCTAACTTACATATCGTAAAAAATAAAGTCGAATCAAGATATTTGTCCTGTTCTCGGATATTTAGCCCACGGACCTGTGCCGGGGCTATATTACTAAAGAAACCCTGCTGGAGAGTCGATAAAAAGTATTATGAAACCAGAATTAGTCACGTGCAATTGCGTAGAGCAGCCGATAAAGGAGCAAAATAAGCCCCTCGCAGAAGATAAAACTTGTATGAAGAAATGTCCCTTTTGTGCCGAGCAGATTCAGGCCGAGGCCATCAAGTGCCGGTACTGCGGTGCGTTTCTCGATAAAGCCAGTAAAACAAAATGGTATTTTTCAACATCTAATATTATAGTTACTTTTATGTTCGCAGGTCCGCTGGCCCTGCCACTTGTATGGTTTCACCCTCACTACAAAAAAAACACCAAAATCATAATTACGACCATCGTTAGTATAATCACAGCTTTGGTTATTTGTCTTCTGATAAAGCTAATGCCAAGCATATTTCAATATTACTCTCAACTAAATGATGTGATGAACCAACTAAATCACATTGGGTATTAACAGTAATACTCCAGGAACTCGGAATGTAGGGTAGATTGATAAGGTGGGCATGAGCCTATCGGTTTGCTATCCCTTTTTATACATGGCATCCGGCCTTAGCTCTGATTCTGCTTGTTTTTCCATCTTGGCCAGGCCGTCAAGGCATAACTGCGACCATGTCTCCATTGTATCTCGGAGTTCCTGCAGCTCGGTGAGAGTCATAAAAGACATCTGGCTAATCATCTGCTCGCGCTTAGTGACCTTTGGTGCGTCCAAAATCCAATAGTGGACTATTCCGATATGCACACTTCCAACCTCGGTAGAATCATCGTTGAGCAAAGCAACAATTCTATCGGTATGATTTGCTTCTACAGAAACTTCCTCCGTCACTTCTCGTTCGACAGCAGTAATATAAGTTTCATAGAAGTCGGTGTTAAATAAGGGCATGTCATCACGAGGATTAATATGACCTCCTATGCCGATGGACCTTAGCCCGACAAGCCGAGTCTCGCCGGCACGTTTTCCCCTGACATAGCTAAGGTATTTTCCGTCACAAGCCATAATCACGTATGGAATGAGCTGCTTATAGGAAGGGTCTTTTTCCGCTTGTGCTCTGGGCATAAAACGGGGAACGCCCTGAACAAAAATCTCACGGAGATAGCGGTCCACATCAAATGCAAGTCCATGAAATGTCCCCACCTGTTCGATGACTTTTCGCTCGACAACCAGTATCTGTTCTTGCTGTGCCATGCGGTTACTCCTCTGGTAATATTCCGATATCCTGCCCGCTGTACCATCCTTTGCAGAAGCCTTTTCCTTCGCCGGATACTCTGGGCAGGCGGGTTGGTAGCAGTATTATTGTCGGCATTATCAGGAAAGACAAGAAAAATTCCAAGTAGACTGCAAGTCGGCTATAATACCAATTGTATTAAATTACTGCGTTTCGTGCGTTTGGCACAGATAGATGGCAGCCTCAAGCCTGCCCTTGAGCGAAGTCGAAGGGCGCAGCGCCCCGCCTGAGCTTGTCCCTAAGGGGCTTATCGAAGGCTTGGGATGGCCTGTCGACTTTATGCAAAACGCAACATTTAATTACAATTGCTATGATACAATTGAATGATTTTTAGATATTAGCAGTTTCTTTTAACGTAAACTGCTAATATATTCAGATACATATTTACGTATTAATGTAATACCAATGTTAGTGTAATACCAGTGTTAGTGTAGTACCAATCGTATTTAATTACAGCGCTTTTGCAGGGTTATCTGATGTGGCTCATGGTTCTGCTGAGCCAATAAATATTGGATCATAAGCTAGCTTAAATGTATGGGGCGCAAGGATTAATCACAATTACTATAAGAGATCCCCTAAGATTTTATCTCAGTGGAGTGCATTGACCGGCAGTAAGAATACGCCTGGACCTACGTCATCAGGGTATGGGATACTGCCATCGGCAGTAATGGAAACCTTCATAGGTACGGTTTCCGAAGCCGAATAGGTATCTACATGTCCATCTGTGTATCCTGCCCGCAGCTTGATTTCCGGAGGATTGCTGGCATCACTTCTGCGGAACCAATATGATGAAAGGAGCCATGTTTCCGGGGTAATGTCTGCTCCATCAAATTGTTCACAGCTCCCGTACGAACCGGGATTTCTCCAGTGGTCATATCCAAAATAGTCACTTACAAGCAGCTTGCTGTATTTTCCACCGCTTGCCGGTCCTTGCGGCCCTCTGAAAATGACTTTGCGTCCACCGATATACCCTATGTAGTTCCAATAGAAACAATATGTACCACCTACTGGATCACTTGGAACAGGAGTGTCAGGGTTGTCCCAGTCGTCACCGGCGTCCCAGGCTTGCTGCAAATACTTATATTTCTGCGGTGCACTTGGGCAGTACATAATGCTTGCATCAGCAATATAGTCGTGCAGGTATTCGCTCATGGCCCGGTGCAAACCCGGGCTGCGGTGTCTGTTGCCGGTCAGCTTAGTCGGGTCCGACCAATTCCAGTTGTCGTCAAATCCTACGGTGGCAACCGACGGAGGGTATCGTTCATTATTATCCAGCGCAAAGAAATTCAAGGCGGAGGTGACCTGCTTTTGGTTATTCATGCTAATCACCGCTCGGGCCTGACGTCGCACCCGACCTAATGACGGCACAATGACAGCCATAGTCAAAGAGATAATAGATATGACTACCAGAAGCTCAACTAATGTGAAACCCCGTCTTCGCACCGTATCCTCCTGGTTTTTTGTATTGCACGCGGATTCACCGTCCTCCAATCGTGCACATACCTTCTTCTCTGCGCACTTTAAGCGCCTTATATAGCTAAGTTTAATTATACGCTCTGTTAAATCTTGTTTCAAGCTAAAATATTAATATTTTAAAATGGTGAGTTTTAGAGGGTAGACAGGCTGGATATTCCACAATTTGTTGTTCAGTAAGTAGTTATTATTACACTACTTAAGTCGTTTTTTTGCGACTAAGGCATAATGGTAATATTTATTGTCGATTCAAATCATAAATCAAAAATTATATATTGAAAATTGCGCGATTCCAAGATGCTTCAACAAAATGTTCTCTTACAGTAATTACTGTTCAGCTCCGCATGTATATAGCCGGATATAATCAATTATTATATTACCTCTGCCGCCGTGGCCACCAATATCTTCAGCACAGGGGAAAACCGGGCTCCCACCCAGGTTCTATACAAAAAAGCAAACTTATCCTGCGTCATTCAGCGTCGCCGGGCTGGTGAGCCAATTGCTAAAGTCTACATTATCGCTGACACCATCTCCACTGTCCCCTTCCGGTCCGTCCGGACCGCCCCACCAGTTATTTTGAGCATTAATAGTCTGGGAAGAGTCCAAGTTGTTGACCCCAAAGCCGGTATTGCTGTAAATGTTGCTCTGGTTGATCGTCAGAGGGAAGCCTCCCTCGAAACGGACTCCATTGCCCGAATTCGCCGCAATCACACACTTAACAATGGTGGAGGCAAAATTGTTGGCCTGCTCCGAGCCTGATTTGATAAAGATACCTCCAAGTTGGTTTTCGTAAATCCTGACTTGCTGGAGACTAATGGGCCCACCCTGAATGATGATGCCGTATCCTCCGTTGTTGTGGTAAATCTTTCCTGCGACCAATTGTACAGAGGTTCCCTCGATACCATGCAATGTGTTGTCATGGATCTCTGCGTTTCCCAGAATATCAACACTGAATTTGTTAGAGCTATCAACTCCCCAACCAGCTATTCCGCTGCCGCGGTTATTGGACACTTCAATATCACCGTCGACATTTACGTCTCCCCAAGCCCGGATAGCCGCACGGCCCTCAGGATCGCTTACGTCTTTGTTGTTATTCTTAGCTGTGAACTGCCCGTTGATGTATACATTTCCTTCACTACTCCAGATGGCCCCTTGCCCGTTATTAGAAATTTCGCTGGTGCTTCCAAAATCTCCGACAACAACATCATACTCAGCCCAAATGCCTCTGAAAGTGTTGTTATTAATCTTTGCACTGCCAAGAATGCTGACGCTCGTGCCAGGCTCAGGATCCGAAGCTCTGAGGCCGCTGCCGCGATTGCTCGACACTTTAATATCGCCATCAACCTTTATCTTTTTCGCATAGATGACTGCAGGACCATCAGGGTCAGTCAAGTCTTTGTTGTTATTATTGGCTGTTAGCTGCCCCTTGACGTATACATTTCCTTCATTGCTCCAGATAGCTCCTTGCCCATTATTAGAAATTTCGCTGGTGCTTCCAAAATCTCCGACAACAACATCATAATCAGCCCAAATGCCTTTGAAAGTATTGTCGTTAATCTTTGCACTGCCAAGAATGCTGACGCTCGTGCCAGGCTCGGGATCCGAAGCTCTGAGACCACTAGCACCATCATTCAGTACATCGATATCGCCATCGACCTCTATTTTTTTCGCATAGATGGCAGCAGGGCCATCCGGATCGCTCACATCTTTGTTGTTGTATGTAGCTGTGAGTCTCCCTTTAACATAAACGGAGCCTTCACTCGAACAAACGGCAGCACCCCCATTATTGGAGATTTCGTTATCATCGCCTCGTATGATGACATCACCACTCGCTGCAAAGATGCCCTCGCCGCCGTTGTCCGATACCTTTACGTTTGCGATTTCTACTTCATTACCATCATGGATGTAAATCCCATCCTTTTGTCCGTCTGGTATACCTTTAATCGTGAACCCCTCTATCGTAGTATGGCCTTTGATCAGTTCGAATACATCCTCGTTTGCATTCACTGACTGCACTATGGTGACATCACGTCCTTCTATGGATCTGATAGTAAGGGATTTGGTTACATTCACATT
>Ga0315532_1002328_pt1 | contig 13192 bp, 13 predicted proteins | sample SalMarWE160370MG_FD_203082 | JGI IMG/M metagenome (GOLD analysis project Ga0315532, IMG submission 203082) | Salt marsh sediment microbial communities from the Plum Island Ecosystem LTER, Massachusetts, United States - Salt Marsh Sediment WE1603-70 ... | reverse complement strand
CAGATAGCCCTGCTTATGGGCCCTTGTTTAGGAGGACAGGCGTATCACCCTGTAATGCAAGATTTCCTCATTCAAACGAAGCACACAGGATTTATGGGTATTGCTGGCCCTGCTTTTGCCAGAACGCAAATCGGGGAGGAAATCAGCCTGGAGGAACTTTCCGGCTACAAAGCCCATGCCATCAAATCAGGACAAACACACATCGTGGCTGAAGACGATGCAGAGTGCCTGGATAAATGCAAGGAACTCTTGTCCTTTTTGCCTTCCGGCAACAAAGAGAAACCGCCCCACATCCCAACGGACGACGACCCAGAAAGGAAAGAGGATTTGCTTAGCCTGCTGCCAGAACATCCACATGAACCTTTCGATATGTACGGGATTATCAGAAAAATAGTTGACCAGGGTCATTTCTTTGAGACATTGGGACTCCACGCTCGGAATATAATCACAGGTTTTGCCCGCTTCAACGGGCGTCCTGTGGGAATAGTAGCTACTCAACCGAAGTGGATGGCTGGCTGCATAGATATCGATGCTGCTGACAAAGGAGCCAGGTTTGTCCGGTTTTGCGACCTATTTAATATCCCCTTGGTCACTCTTCATGATTCCCCTGGGTATCTGATAGGTTCTCAGCAAGATTGGGGCGGAATCCTACGCCATGGCGCCAAGCTGCTTTTTGCCTGGGCTGATGCCACCGTGCCCCTGATTGCAATTATAATTAGAAAGTCTTACGCCGGCGCTCACTATGGCATGCTGGACAAAGCTATTGGGGCTGATTTTGTCTTTGCCTGGCCTACCGCCAGAATTACCATTGTCGGTGCTGAAACTGCTGCCAGCGTTATCTTCGCCAGAGAAATAAGGGAGGCGGATAAGCCCGATGAAGTGCGGGCACAAAGGATCAAGGAATTCTCAGAAATGTATGAAAACCCTTACTGCGCTGCGGAGAGAGGCTATGTTGATGATGTGATAGACCCTTCGGATACCAGAAAAGTCATAAATAGGGCACTGGATGTTCTGGAAGGGAAATGTGTGGCTAGGCCGTGGAGGAAGTATTCCAACATCAATCTCTAAGAAAGGAGCAAGAAGATGGATTTCAGCTTCACAGAGGAACAGAATAAATTTAGACAAGAGGTGCGGAACTTTTTAGAGGAGGAGATAAAGAAGGGGTATTGGGAACCTGCCTGTGATGCCTGGGTACAAGGCTTTGACCCTGGATTTACCAAACGGGTGGCAGAGAGGGGCTGGATAGGCCTGACCTGGCCCAAAGAGTATGGGGGGCAAGAGCGTAGCCATATAGATAGACTTATTCTCACCGAAGAAATGCTCCGCTATGGTACGCCGGCAGCTTGTCATTGGTTTGGTGATCGCCAGGTAGGAGGGGCTATCCTCTCCTTCGGCTCAGATGAGTTAAAGAAGGAATTTCTGCCCAGGATTGTCAAGGGAGAGGCTTATTTTGGTCTAGGAATGAGCGAACCGGGAGCTGGTTCCGACTTGGCCTCGCTGCAAACCAGGGCGGTAGAAGATGGTGATTATTATGTAATTAACGGTCAAAAAACCTGGGCTAGCTGTGCTTTCTTCGCTCACTACTTTGATGTGTATGCCCGAACAGACCCCGAGGCACCACAGCATAGGGGCATTAGTGAGTTTATCGTGGATGCACAGTCGCCCGGCCTCAGTCGCATTCCCATGACTGATATTACCGGCACAGAGGCCTGGAACGATATTTTCTTTGATAATGTCCGTGTACACAAGAGGTATTTAATAGGGGAGAAAAACCGTGGCTTTTATCAAGTCCTCCACCAGCTTGATTACGAGAGGAGTGGCATGGAACGCCTCATGGGCAATTATCCCCTCTTTGAGGCCATCATACAGTTTGCCAAAGAAAATAAGTTGTCTCAAGAGCCTGTAATTCGCAATAAGCTGGCGCAACTCCAGATTGAATTCGAGGTGGGACGCTTGCTTATTTATAGAGTGGCTTTGGTCATGGAAGAAGGTCGGGCCCCTAATTGGGAATCCGCTATGTCCAAGGCATATTCTACCGCATTCGAACAAAAGCTAGCCAACGCTGCTATGGAAGTACTGGGGCCTTATGGGCAACTGGTAAGCGACTCCAAATTAGCTCCTATTCGAGGGCTGGCAGTACATTCCTATCTGGGTTCCAAAGGTTATAGCCTCCAAGCAGGTACATCAGAGATACTAAAGAACGTCCTGGCTATCAGGGGACTGGGACTGCCAAGCTCGTAATACGTCACCTGCGCGAGGTGTCCAATGACTCAAAGGTTCTTCGCTGGCAGCTGAAAATGGCGCTTGGAATATTTGATATAGGAGGATAGTTATGAAGTTAACTCTTACTGAAGAACAAGAAATGCTAAAAAAGACAGCCCGTGACTTCCTGGCTGAAAAGTTCCCGAAAACATTCGTTAAACAGATGGAAGAAAACGAGACAGGCTATTCCAGAGAACTTTGGCAAGAGATAGCCGAGCTAGGCTGGATGGGCTTGGCCTTCCCCGAGAAATATGGCGGTGGCGACATGAGTTTCCTCGACTTGGCAGTGCTGTTAGAGGAGATGGGACGGGCTTGTTTACCTGGCCCTTTTTTCTCCACAGTGGTTCTCGGAGGTTTACCCATCTTAGACCACAGCAGCGAAGAGCAAAAACAAGAATACCTGCCCAAGCTAATCCGTGGGGAGAAAATCTTTACCTTAGCCCTAACTGAACCCGGCTATCAGAATTACGATGCCTCTTCAGTCACAGTGGAGGCTACTCCCGATGATGGCAATTATATTGTCACCGGCACAAAGCTGTTTGTCCCTGATGCTCACATTGCTGATTATTTGCTATGTGTCGCCAGAACCAAGCCTAAGAACGGAATCACCATATTTCTGGCCAACGCCAAGAATCCCAGAATAAATTACACCGTCTTAAAGACCATCGCAGGTGATAAGCTATGCGAGGTGGTTTTTGACCAAATGCCAGTACCTAAAGCTAACATTTTGGGACAACTGAACCAAGGATGGGGTGCAGTGCAAAAGATAATCGAGCGGGCCGCAGTGGGGAAATGCTGCGAGATGGTCGGCAATATTCAACGAGTTCTGGAGATGACCGTGGACTACGCTAAAGAAAGGAAGCAATTTGACCGTCCCATTGGCAGCTTCCAAATCATACAGCACCACTGCGCCGACATGGCAACCGATGTTGACGGCGCCAGGTTTAGCATCTACCAGGCAGCCTGGATGTTAAGTGAAGGACTTCCCTGCACCAAAGAAGTGGCTATAGCCAAGGCTTGGGCGGGCGAGGCCTCTCAGCGCGTCCTTGCTCTGGCGCATCAAATTCACGGAGCTATTGGCGTTACTATAGAACATGACCTGCATTTTCACACCAGGCGTGCCAAGGCCGCAGAGCTTGCCTTTGGCGATGCCGATTTCTATCGGGAAGCAGTAGCCAGAGAGATGGGATTGTGACTGTTAAGCCAACACTGAATTGGAACAGGGCCTGAACGATTGACGTGCTTGTCGGGGTTGAGTATACTTCTGCCAGTCTAGCAGCACGATGGAAAATCTTGAAGAATTGTACAATGCAGCACGAAAGGGGTAACTACTATGGGAATTAAGAGGGTAGGTGTAGTTGGCGGTGGGTTTATGGGCTCTGGCATTGTCCAGGTCTGTGCTCAGTCTGGCTATGACGTGGTGCTTGTAGCAAGGAGAGAACAGAGTCTTAACAAAGGCATAGCAGCAATAGAATATTACCTGAATCGGGATGTGGAGAAGGGCAGAATATCTCAGCAAGGTAAAGACTCGAATCGGGCTCGCATCAAGGGTAGCCTCACTCAAGAAGACCTGAATGACCGCGATTTGGTTATAGAAGCTATCCCGGAGGATATGGAACGCAAGAAAAAAGTTTTTGTCGAGCTGGACAAGATCTGTCCTGGATATACCATCCTTTGCTCTAACACATCCTGTCTATCTGTTACAGAGCTTGCTCGAGCAACCAGCCGCCCGGACAGGGTAATGGGGACACACTTTCTCTCCCCGGTGCCGCCAAGCAAGCTACTCGAGATCGTCAGGGCGGACACGACCAGTGAAGAGACCCTCGCGACAGTAAAGGAGTTTGGCCGCTCACTTGGAAAGGAAATCCTTGTTGCAAAAGATACTCCCGGGTTCATTTTCAACTATCTGCTGATAGCGTTGACGAGAGCCGCTGAGTGCCTGCTGGAGAATGGAGTAGCCAGCGCAGAGGATATTGATAAAAGTATGACCCTTGGGCTGGGTCATCCTATAGGTCCACTGGCCCTAGCCGACTTTAACGGGTTGGACATTGGCTATATGGTAAGCTGTGCGATGTATGAGAGGAGTAAGGACCCCTGCCTAGCTCCCTCTGCTATCCTGAAAGAGCTGGTTGATTCTGGTCGTTTGGGACGGAAGACGGGTGAAGGGTTCTACAAGTATAAAAAAGAAGAGTAGTGCACTAAAGAAGATTAGCTAAGGTCATCGAGCTTCGTTTCTAATTTCTTTTGTCTTAAGGCTACTGTTAAATCTCCCCGAGTTCTTTCTACGATGCCTCGTATGGCGTCTGTGCTTCGCCTCAAGCCATGAGCCAGCAATTCCGGGAAGTCCATGGTCATCAATGTTTCGTAGATTTCATCCATTATGCTCAGCAGTTCCTCGCAACGGGAAAAGTCACCCCGCCTTAGACTATCTAATATGTACCTACGCAACTCCCCCACAGATTCGCCCAAGCCATCGAGGTAAGCAGCATTGCTTACGTTCAGTGCTTCTGGCTTTGGCAACTCTTCCCCGGCAACCAAAGCTAAGGTTATACATCCCTCAGCAAACTCCTTTTGAGCGTCATGAACAAAACCTGAATTTAGTAGCCTTCCGTGTCCAGCCAGGTCGTGGTTTAGCTCTCGAAGTAATTTATGAGCAGAATCAAGAAGTTGCTTTGCCTTATCATGCTCCTGGCGATGTACGGCACGTATGCCATCAGCGCTGTAACGGATGACCTGACGGCAACTACGTAAGGCTTTTTCTCTCGCCTCATCCTCGGCTGCAAAGTAGGGACGAAGCTTCGCAGCAATAATCTCTAAATCTTCTACGGGTTTTGACATTCCCCTTTCGCTAAGTCCATTTTTGCGACCAATTTCTGCACAGCTCCCCTAACATCTTTCTCGCCTAAGACAGCACTAATCACAGCTACAGCATCAGCGCCAGCAGCCACTACTTCACCTATGTTATTCTGGTTTATGCCGCCAATGGCTACTAGAGGGGTAGAGATTATTCGCTTGAGTTCTTTGAGTATATCCACTCTCACCACAGTGGCTTCCTTTTTCGTTGTCGTGGGAAATATAGAGCCCACGGCAATATAATCCGCTCCTTCATTTTGAGCTTTTGTTGCCTGAGACAGTGTGGTGACGGAACAGCCAACTATTTTGTCTATAGGCAATTCCCTGCGGACTACAGGTAGGGGTAGATCCTTCTGCCCAATGTGAAGTCCGTCAGCGTCAACAGCCATAGCCAAGTCGAGGTGATCATTTATTATAAATAGAACATCCGCTTGACTACAGAGCTCCTTAATCTTTTGCGCTAAAATTAGCAGTTTCCCCTTATTGCTTTGCTTGTCGCGAAGTTGAATTACCCTGGCGCCACCCTCAATAATTTGCCTGACGATGTCCATTTCATCTCTACCGACCAGAAACTGCTTATCCAGAATGACGTAAAGCCCGGGTATTCCTTCTATTTTGTTCCGGCGTGATATTCGGGAAATCAAATCGCGTTCTAAGGTATAAAGGGCAAACCGCGTCTGTTCAAAACTGGCTGAATTCAACATTGAACTTATCTCTGGCAATTTAGCTAGCTCTTCTACCACGCGAAGAGACTCTTCCACCCTTTTAGCATTGGCTGTAACTAAATCCAGCAAGCCCTGCATTGAGGTCATTTTTATATTTAGTTCCCTCTCCCTCGGAGGGATACGATGAGGATGACCAACATCATGTTCTGAATCTCTGTGAGACAAGAGCCCTACACTCAGTGATTTAGTCTCTTGGGCTAGATCATGACGTAGAGTCCTCAACCGATGACTCAGTTCAGCATCGTTGAGCAGAAAGCGAGCGATATCTTCCAGAACCCGCAAGCCTTCACTGGAGCGGTTTAGATTGGCATCAATCATACGCAGCGGTTGGTGAGGCACTTTCTAGGTCCTTCAGCGGCTCAGGCAACATACCTTCCCTGGCTGCTTGTATCTTCTCCTGAACTTGAGATGGTAGCTCTGGTCCTATATCCTGGAACTTCTTTTCCACCCAGCGACCAACATTCCGGGGATCCTTGTAATAATCATCACCGGGGTGCATTGTAGGCTCGCCGCTCTCCTCCCATACCGTCTTCAACGACTTATGGTAGACAAAGTTGGAAATGGCACGGGATAAGTTGGTATTGTCACAGAATGAGCATTCTGGAGCAAAAGGCACAGAAATATCCCTTATCAAAAAAGCCAGGCTTCTGTGGCAGTTCTGACAAACAAATTCATAAATGAGCATGGGACACCTCTTCGTTCAATCACTCTGAGACTTGCTTTCCTCTTGGTTGGAGAACTCTTTCCTTTTTTCCTCTATCTGGGTAACGGGCCACTCGCCCCTGTCCATTCTCTCAGTTATTTCCTCATATTCCGGAGGGGATTTCTCACCGCTACTCATTCTCCTGTTCCACTCGGCTATTGCCCTGGGGTCATCGCGCAGCATGCCCTGGGTCAGCTTACGGTCGGAAAGTATATCTTCATAAACATCTCTCTGAGTCTTCTGTACAGAAAAAGTGGAGAATATCCGCTTGAGCTCGCTATTGCCACAACGTGGACAAGGTGGAGGGGGCATAGAGAAACTCTGCCGATATGAGCTAATAATTCGGCGACAGGAATCGCACCAATACTCATAAATAGGCATTTCCCTTTGGCAAGGAAATTTTAGCACAGTTAACGGCAACTTTATCCTTTATAGTCTCCATTTACCTATCTTCCCTTGGTTATTAGCTCACGATTCTCCATTTTCCTCACCTGCGTAAACTTCTGGAAATATTTCCTTCCTCCTAAATCTTTGCCAGTCTGGCTTCTTTTTCTGCCAGAATGCGTTCTTCCAGTGTTCAGCTTCCTCCGAAGCGTAATATTTCCAGAGATACTGGGCCGAAACTGCCTCTATACCTCGCATATAGGTAGTGGCAGCGTTGAAGCATGCTTTGATGCCAGCTATAGCTCCAGGACTTTTCTCCAATATCTCGTCGCACCACTTGTCCACTTCTTCTTCCAACTTATCTGCTGACACTACCTTGTTCACCAATCCCATCTCCAGGGCTTCGTTGGCAATATATCTACGGCAGAGATACCAAATCTCCCTGGCTTTCTTTTCGCCTACTACCATCATCAAATCAATAACACCCATACCCGGGTCAAAACTTCCTACCAAGGGGCCGACCTGACCAAAGACGGCATTTTCTGAAGCTATAGAGAGGTCGCAAATCTGCTGATAGACTTGCCCCCCTCCTATGGCATAACCGTTCACTGCCGCGATAACCGGCTTGGGCATCTCCCGTATCAGGGTTTTGACCATTAAATCCTTTTCCAGCATTCCTTTCCGATAGCCAGCTTTTGCCTCCTTGGCATCACCGCCGGTGCAAAATGCCTTATCGCCAGCGCCAGTAAACACCACCACTCCTACAGTAGCATCGCTTGCCGCATCCTCGAAAGCTTTTATCAGTTCATCCTGGGTGGAAGTAGTAAAAGCGTTGTATGCCTCAGGTCTGTTTATGGTTACCCTGGCTACTCCGGGCCTCTTTTCATAGATAATACCTTTAAAATCAAACCGTGGTACCTTTTTCCATTTTCGCTCTGCCATTGCTCATCCTTTCATCTTGATATTTCACCTTATAGGTTGGCATTTCCAAAAATAGTTGTACATGCCCGCACCTTAATAGTATGGGCTACTCCAAGTACAGTATCTTGCTGCAACTATTGCATTGGATTAAATCGCCGGCTTTGGCTTTTTGCCATTGACTCGTAGGCACGGTGATATGGCATCCCTGGCATTTTCCCATCTCCACTTTGACTACAGCTTGTCCCCTTGTTAGCCTGATGCGCTCATAAATGTTGAAGGCTTCAGAGTCAATTTGCTGCGCTAGCTCATTACGGTCCCCTCTGAGCTTAGCAAGCACAGTTTCAATTTCGTTTTTCCTTGGCCTAAAAGTTTCTTGTCTCTTTTCCCATTCTCGCTTCAATCGTTCAAGTTCTTCATTGGTAGTTTTTACTTTAGCTTCTATCTCTTCTACCTGGCTCATTAATCCTAGGAAGGCATCTTCTTTCGTCTTAATCTGGCTCTTAAGGCCTTTAACTTCTTTCTCAAGGTTAACCAGTTCCTTAGGATCCTTGGTTGTGCCACTGTAGAGTTTGCTATCAATCTTCTTGACTTTCTCTTGAAGGTCTTCCAGTTCCCATTCAGCACTCTTTTGCTTTTTCCCCGCGTCTTCCAGTTGTCCTTTTTGCGAGACAAGTTTGGATTCGGCAGTGACCAAGGCCTTATTATCGCTCAACCGATTTTCAGCCTCATTTAACTCTTGTTGCTTTCTTTGAAGCTCTAGGTCAAGCTGCTGCAACTTATAAAGTTGCCCTACCAAACTCATACCGGGGCTTATTGTAGAAGTGCAGTGGGATATTGTCAAAAATGCAGGCAGTCTCCCAGTAAAACTAGGGAGCTAAAGTTTCACAATTCTGGGTTTCACACGGCGTTTTTCGGCGGCGACAATGGAGTCTATCTGAGATACAACTTCGTCAAGCTTATTTTGGCGGCTTGTTATCACATGATCGAAAAGCGGCAGGCTTTTTATTTCCCCTCTAGCTCTTTCCAATCTTAGAGCCAAATCTTCTGAAGACTCGCTGCGCCGCTTCCTCAACCTCTTTTCTAGTTCTTCCACTGAAGGAGGCATGAGGAAAATAAATACTGCTTGGGGCAGGGTTTTCTTAATAGTAGCAGCACCCTGAACATCTACTTTGACTATTGCATCTAGCCCTTTGGATAAGGCCGAAGTTACTTCGTCTTCTGGCACACCATAATAGTTATCGTAGACATTGGCCCACTCTAGGAACTGGTGTTTATCTATCATTTGTTGAAATTCTTTCCGGGAATGGAAGTAATAATCCACTCCATTCTTCTCCCCGGCACGCTTAGGACGCGTAGTAGCGGTGATGACATAGTGAAAGGGGCGCCCCAACTTTCTCATTCTGGCAAGGACAGCATCCTTTCCTACTCCCGAAGGTCCGGAAAGGACGACGAGGATGGGTCGAGAGTTCCTGTCGCCTCTTCGCTTCCTTCGAAGCTTCGACTCAAGATTTCGGTCAGGCACTTCACAGCTCAACTTTTTCTTCAGACAGCATGGAGGCAGTGGCTAATCTATGAGCGATGGTCTCCGCTGTCACGGCAGCCAGCATCATGTGACCAGTGTCAAAAAGAATAGCGGTCTTGGCTTTCCTGCCATGAGTGGCGTCAATCAACAGTCCCTTTTCTTTTACTTCCCGAAGGAGTCGCTTGATTGGTTGCTGATTTATGGAAAGGAAAGCAACTACCCTGTTTATAGCTATAACACTGCCAAAACCGATATGGACTAATTCTGTAGACATGATACCCCTCCTAACTTAAGTCCTAAAACTCATTTTGTTGTAACTACACAGTCTCCTTATGTCATTCTGAGCGAAGCGAAGGGTTTTTGAGATTCTTCGGTCGCTACACTCCCTCAGAATGACATTAAGGGCTAGCAGTTACATTTTATTTTGAATTTCTTTCATTAGTACTTGTTGCAAAGTCTGCCAGAATGCAGGATATGATACCTGTGCCACCTGAGCATGCTTGATAGTCGTTTCTCCTTTGGCTATCAAACCGGCTACTGCTAGGCTCATCGCCAATCGGTGGTCGAAATGGCTGTCAACCTCTGCGCCCGACAAAGGCCTACCGCCATAGATGACCATGCCATCCGGCAGAGGCTCAATTTTAGCACCCAGATGGGAAAACTCACTTACCACAGTGGCAATCCTGTCTGATTCCTTCACCCTCAGCTCCCCAGCATCCCTGATCACGGTTTTCCCTTTGGCAATACAACCAGCTACGGCTAACACGGGAATCTCATCAATGAGGCGAGGGATAATATCACCACCGACCTCTATCCCCTTTAACTCGCTAGATTCTACCACAATATCGGCTAAAGGTTCACCAGCCTCCAGCCGCTCATTATATATTTTTAACTTGGCTCCCATAGCCAAGAGAATATCGATGATTCCCTTGCGCGTCGGGTTAATTCCACAATCCCTTATCACTATCCTGGCGTTAGGGTGAATAGCTCCGGCAACCAGAAAGTAGGCTGCTGAGCTGATGTCGCCAGGGACGCTAAGGTTGACGGGAACTAAAGGGCTGCTCAAAGGCAGCAAGGAAATCGAATTTCCCTGGCTTTCCAAACTGGCCCCCATCCGTTTAAGCATCCTTTCCGTATGATCCCGGGAAGGGATTATCTGATGTAAGACGGTATTGCCGCGGGCAAAAAGACCGGCTAGTAGAAGGGCCGATTTAATTTGCGCACTGGGAACAGGCAAGGTAAAATCTATACCCCTTAACTTTTTCCCCTTGATGACCAAAGGAGCAAAGGAATCTCGCCCCCTTCCCCACACCTCAGCACCCATCAACCTCAGTGGCTCAATCAACCTGCCCATGGGGCGATTACGAAGAGAGGTATCCCCTGTAATAACAGATAGGAAAGGCTGACTGGAAAGAAGACCGCCAAGAAGGCGCATTGTAGTGGCACTATCCTGAGCATCAAGCACATTGCTGGCCTCCTTAAGACCATCTTCGCCAGTTCCCGAGACTAATAGAGTAGGTGAGTCCCGCGACCCTTTTTTACCAATTTTCACCCCCAGGGCTCTCAGACACCTAACTGTGGCCAGGCAATCTCTCCCCGGAGCGAAATTATCAATCTCGGCTTTACCTCTAGCTAAGCTGTTCAGGATGACAGCTCGGTGGGAAATAGACTTATCACCGGGTAGAACTACCTCCCCTTCCAACTTGGGACAAGGTTTGATGATTCTTATTTCCGCTCTTGGCGAAGACGACTTTAAGCCGACAAATTGTTCAGCCATTCTTGTCTTGCCTTGTTAGCATCAGTGAAGGCTTGTTCCAAGCGTCTATCCCCCCCAGCCACCAGTTGGCGATACCTCTCCAATTCCTGGCTGAATTTATCTATCCAGTTAACTATAGCTTCCTTGTTGCTAAGGCAGATATGGGCATTTACCTTAGGACTTCCCGAAGCCAGACGAGTAAGGTCGTGATAGCCAGAAGCCGCCAGTCTGGACATTTTAGACCAGGAAGGATTCTTGGTAGTTAGCGATACCAGGGCCGCAGAGAGCAACATGGGTAGATGACTAATGCCAGCCACCAGTTTATCATGCTCTTGAGCGTCAATGAAAAAAGGTATGGCTCCCAGCTTTTTGACCATGCCTGTCACCGTATCTATTGATTTTGGTGAAGCTTTCTCTGATGAGGTGAGACAATAAGTGCACCCCCGAAATAATTCGGCTTCAGCAGCATGGATGCCATAAGTTTCCCTCCCGGCCATGGGGTGTCCGCCAACGAAGTCCACCGTTGGCGGCAGTATTTCCTCGGCCCATTTCATAACCTGGACTTTCGTGCTGGCGGTATCGGTGACAATGCAAGCAGCGGGAAGATGAGGAGCTATTTCGGAGAAGATTTCCTTTACCGTCAGAACCGGTGTGGCGATGATGACAAGATCAGCTTGCTCTACCGCATCCTTCAAGCTGGTTTCGCCCCGCTCAATGGCGCCTGAACTTAAGGCATTGGCTACAGTTTCCTGACGACGACTATAGCCGACGATTTCCCACCCCGGCTTCTTTCCTTGCCTTAAAGCTAACCCGATTGAGCCGCCGATTAACCCTAAACCGATGATGGTAACCAGCACGGTATCATTATAGCAGTGTAAGGCTCATATGTCATTGCGAGCCCTTCTCTTCCTGTCATTCTTCACATTCGGCGTAGAGAACGGCATCTCTATCCTGTCATTGCGAGTGAAATGAAGCAATCTCATTACCGCTCTCAGGATTGCTTCGGTTTACTTTGTGCCTTGCAAGGATGACCTCTTTCTATCAAGGAAGCTCACTCCGAAAAGGAGAATGGCACTCACAGCAAAACCTATGAGGCCAAGGTCCCCTTTGAGAGGAATGTCAAGACCCGGTATCTTTCCCAGCAAGCCTACTACCCCACCACCTATGAGAGCAGCCAGGGCACCTCGCGGAGTCACTTTTAGCTTCTCTCTGTAAAACCCAGCAACAACCGGAACAACTAAGCCGCAAGTGAATATAGTGTAAGCGAAAAGAAGAGATGAAATCACCCCCTTTAAGGCCAAAGCCAGACCCAGTGCCACCAGACCTAACCCAATTAGACTTAAGCGAGTTAGCAAAATGGTTTTCCTTTCGTCAAGCGCAGGGTGCGCTCGCTTAATTATATCCTCGGTTAAAATGACACCCTGGGTAAGCAGGCAGGTATCCGCCGAGGACATGAGCGCTGCGACCAGGGCAGCAAGGATCAGTCCGCTTAAACCTGGGGAAAGCACACTGGTTATTACCTGAGGAAAGGCTCCTTCGGCAGCTATCTCCGGATATAAAACTTTGGCGGCCATCCCTATAAAGATAATGGCAAAAGCCAGGGGAATGAAAAGAAATGCCGACAAAATGGCTGATTGCTGTGCCGTTTTTTCTCCCTTTGCACAGAAAAGTCGAGAATACATATCAGGCCCGACCACGTAAGTCGCTCCGACGAGAATCAAAAGAGATAAGAGCATCTTCCAATCGAACTCGGGGCTTGTTGGAAAAGAGAAATAACCCGGGGGTAGAGAGGCTTTCAACCCATCAAGTCCTCCCACTTGTGAGAAAACCAGCGCCAAAGCGGCAAAAATCCCAAGGAAAAGAATCACTGCCTGGAAAACATCGGTACGGATAATCGAGAACTGGCCCCCCAGAATAGCATAAGCGACAACAACTATAGTAAAGACAGTCATCCAGAAAGCAACAGAACCTATTCCCAAGATAGATAAAACTGTCCCAGCAGCAACGATTTGTCCTGCCACCACCCCCACCCAGGCGATAACAATAAGAATAGAAGCCGCCAAACT
>Ga0315532_1002327_pt1 | contig 13193 bp, 12 predicted proteins | sample SalMarWE160370MG_FD_203082 | JGI IMG/M metagenome (GOLD analysis project Ga0315532, IMG submission 203082) | Salt marsh sediment microbial communities from the Plum Island Ecosystem LTER, Massachusetts, United States - Salt Marsh Sediment WE1603-70 ... | reverse complement strand
AGGGACCCTTGATGTGACTATCATGGAGTTCGGGGAGGGCACGTTTACAGTTCTCTCCACATCTGGGGACACCCAGCTAGGCGGAAGGGACATGGACGAGATAATAATGAATCACATTATTTCAGACTTCAAGTCCAGGGAAGGAATCGATCTGAACAACGACGACATGGCACTCCAGAGGGTGAGGGAGGCTGCCGAAAAGGCAAAGATCGAGCTGTCCACAACACTTGAAACCGACATCAACATCCCCTACGTCACTGCCAACGACAAGGGACCCAAGCACCTTAACATAAGGTTTTCAAGATCACAGCTCGAGAAGCTTGTCATGCCTGTAATCGAGAAGTGCAAGTTATCCATGAAACAGGCAATCAAGGATGCCAAACTCACAAAAGACAAGGTAGACAAGGTGATTCTCGTGGGCGGACCGACAAGGATGCCTGCTGTCCAGAAGTTCGTCGAGGAATATTCAGGCAAGAAGGCAGAGAGGGGAGTTGACCCAATGGAATGCGTAGCTCTGGGCGCTGCCATTCAGGGAGGCGTGCTCGCAGGGGATGTCAAGGACCTTGTCCTGCTTGATGTCACCCCGCTTTCTCTGGGAATCGAGACACTTGGAGAGGTCATGACACCACTTATAGACAGGAACACCACAATCCCTGTCAAGAAAAACAAGGTGTTCTCCACTGCAGCTGATTACCAGAACGCTGTCACGGTGCATGTCCTGCAGGGAGAAAGGACAATGGCAAAGGACAACACTAGCCTGGGGATGTTCAACCTCGATGGCATACCGCCGGCGCCAAGGGGAATACCCCAGATAGAGGTCACGTTCGATATAGACGCATCAGGCATCATAAACGTGTCCGCAAAGGACAAAGGCACAGGCAAGGAGCAGAAGATAACCATAACAGCATCATCCAAGCTCTCTGACAACGATATTGACAAGATGGTCCAGGACGCTAAGGAGCATGAAGAAGAGGACAAGAGGAAGAAGGAAGAGGCAGAGGTGAGGAACACTGCTGATTCCCTTGTGTACTCGACTGAGAAGACAGTGTCCGAGATCGGGGACAAGATCTCAAATGATCATAAAGAAAATATCGAGTCCGGAATGAAGTCCCTGAAGGAAGCACTGGAGGGAAAGGACATCGAAAAGGTCAAAAAGGAGACCGAAAGCCTCCAGAAGGCAGTAGGAGATGCAGGTGCATCCATATACCAGAAGGCAGCGCAGGAAGCTGCCGAAAAATCCGCACAGGAAGACTCCAAGAAAAGCAAAAAGGATCATGAAGAAGAGGCAGTGGATGCAGAGTACAAGGTCGAAGATGAAGAGAAAGACAAGAAGAAATGATCCCTGATGTGGGAAAATGGATATTGAAGACCGGACTGTCGGGATTAGCGAGAAGGGAGAGGTGCGTTCATGGCAAAGGATTACTATAATATGCTCGGCGTTTCCAGGAACGCATCAGGCGACGAGATAAAGAAGGCCTTTCGGCAGCTGGCAAGGAAGTACCACCCCGACGTCAATCCTGGCAAAAAGGATGCCGAGGAGAAGTTCAAGGAGATCAACGAGGCATATGAGGCCCTAAAAGATCCTGATAAAAGGCAGGCATACGACCAGTTCGGGGAAGCTGGCGTGGAGTCCGAGGGGTTCAGGCAGTCGGGCAGGGGGTTTCCGAGCTTTGACGATCTGTTCAGGGATTTCGGCATGGGCGACATATTCGACGTTTTCTCAGGCTTCGGTGAAAGATCAAGGGAGGGGCATGGCCTCAAAAGGGGGGCTGACCTCAGGTACGAATTGGAGATAGGGCTAAAGGACGCTTTTTATGGAATCACCACAAAGATTGAGGTCCCCAGATACGAAAAATGCTCTGTCTGCAAGGGGAACGGAGCCAAACCCGGAACATCGCCCAAGGAATGCCCCAAATGCAGGGGAACTGGGGAGGTCCGTTTCGTCAGGCAGATGGGATTCATGCAGACATTGAACATCAGCCCCTGCGATAAGTGCCGGGGCTCTGGGACAATCATTGATTCCCCTTGCAGCAATTGCGGCGGGACCGGAAGGGAAAAGAAGACCAGGAAGGTCGAGGTAAAGATCCCTGCTGGTGTGGACAATGACCAGTACCTCAGGCTTTCCGGCCAGGGGGAGGCTGGCAGCAACGGCGGGTCTTCTGGCGACCTATATGTCGTCATAAGGATAAGTGAACATGAAGTCTTCGACAGGCACGAGGCCAACCTGTTCTGCAAGACCATAATAGGGCTGCCGACAGCGATATCAGGCGGCGGCATCAAGGTCCCCACAATAACAGGGAACGCTACCTTAAAGATACCCAGGGGGACCCAGAGCCACACCGTATTCAGGCTCAAGGGAATGGGAATGCCCGAGCTCCATGGAAGAAAGAGAGGAGACCAACTAGTCAAGGTGATCGTTGAGATTCCCAAAAAAGCGGACAAGGACCTCCTGGATTCCCTGAAGAGGCACGGCGATGGGACAAGAAGCGGGAAGGGCTTCTTTGACAGGCTCAGGGAGTTTAAATAAGAGGTTTATGCCGGTGGCGGGACATTCAGCTCTGCTGGATGCGCTTGCGTCCAGCAAATGCGTTTGAACCCACGATCTCCAGATTTCCCAGCTATCATAGGACAGAGTCCTCAACACTCATAACCATAATCTGAATTGTTGTCGGAAGCGAGCGGAGCCTGCGGAGCGAAGCTCCTTTTGGCTCCAGCCTTTTCTTGAAAAAGGCTGGTTATGAGTCTGGCGCTTTAACCACTAAGCCACACCGGCATTTCTATTATCTTATACAGAGCTTATTTATTAGTATAATACTGGCGGTTCAGAATTAAGAATAAACACGGAGACTTCGGTTTGTACCGTGGCGCTACCAATATTATAAGCACCACTAGGCAGCGGCCATCATTGCCTCTGTTTCAAATGGTTTGCCTTTCTGCTTTCCGGTATGTAACGCGTAGAGGAGGTTGGCTCCCTTCGCTTACATTTCCTTTATATTTTTTGAGACAAAGTCCTTGATTTCCTTCTGGTCTGGTATCGCAAGGCTCTTCTTGAACCTCTTGGTGCCGTCAGGGAGGAAGAAACCCCTTGATATTGCTATGAACTCGTTCTCGCCATCTTCTGCTATAGCCTTTTTTCGGGCGATCTCAAGGAAGTTGTTCTTTCCGAACTTTACCTCTTCGGCCTTTACGGTTTGGAATTCCACCATGGTATAACCTCCTGTTGTGGTTTGTGTTTTCTGTATGCAGTGAATGGTTTATAAAGTTAACGGTTAGCCCGGGCGTGTCTAGGTATTCACTCCTGCTATCGTTTTTAAAATGGCATCTTTTGACTCAATGTAGTGCCACACAAAGGAATTCTCATTCTCTATGCATATTGATTCTACACCGGCAGAATCATCCACGCATTACTCGATTAATCAGACACGCTCCTGTCTACCGCAAGCTTTAAAGCACCCTCACCAATATTTTCTCCAACAGGCGATAATCCATGAAAGCGATAATACTTGCGGGCGGATTTGCAAAGAGGATGTGGCCACTCACACTTGAGAGGCCCAAGCCGCTCCTCCCGGTGGCAGGACGGCCGGTCATAGAACATATCATGGACAGGCTCCTGGATATAGGCGAGATAGGCACAATATACATAACCATCAACAAGCGCTTTGAGGGGGCCTTCAGGGAGTGGCTCGGGGCTGCCGGCTATGAGGGTGACATAAGGCTGGTTGTCGAGGACACCCTTGCAGAGGAGGAGAAGCTCGGCTCTGTGGGGGCCATGCAGCACATAATCGACAAGGAGGCTATCGATGACGACGTGCTCTGCATCGCAGGCGACAACATCTTTCAGGACAGCCTCCACAGCTTCCTTGAGTTCTTCAGAAGCCAGGGAACCCTTACCTTCGGCCTTTATGAGATGCAGGACAGCTCCCTTCTCTCCAGATACGGCATAACATCCATAGACGAGGCAGGATGGGTCCTTGATTTCGAGGAGAAGCCAGAGAAGCCCAAATCAAACCTCGTCTCAACCGGGATATACGCAATCCCCAGGAGCGAACTCGGGGTAATCCATGAATACCTGAGCGGCGGGAACAACCCCGACACCCTTGGCCACTTCATATCCTGGCTCCACAAGAGGAGCCCTGTCCACGGCTTCATCCTCAGGAACAGATGGATAGACATCGGCTCCCTCGAGACCTACCGGGAAGCAGACAAGCTTCTTTCCCAGGAATCCCGGACCGCCTGAAATATCCAGGTGTCTACTTTATCAGCGTGCCCCTGAACCTCTTCCCTGACAGGTAGCTGTCCAGGTTCCTGATGTCCCTGCCGTTAAGAATCGCAACCTCGAGGCCCAGCTTCTGGGCCTCTCTTGAGGCAACCGGGTCGAAGGGGTGGTTCGCCCCCGGGTCCCACCTGTTCCCCACGAGCTTCCTGAAGTCCATCCAGGACATCTCCTTCAGGGGCCTCGCGCCCCTGTGGTACTTGGGGTCCTTGTCATAAACATAGCTTATATTGGAGAGGTTGGCAAGCCTCCTGGCCCCGAAGCTCCTGGCCATCAGTACAGCGTCCTGGTCCGTGGAGCATCCGGGCCTCCACCCGGCCCCTATGAGGACGCCCTCCCTGAACCGAAGTTTCTCCGTGGGGTTCTTGATAACCCTCGGATGCGCGTAGCCCCTGAATATGGTCCTCAGAAGGTGCGCATTGAACCTGGTGGCATGGATTCCCAACCAGTCCAGGTCCTCACTGGTCAGCCTGGCTATCCTGCCTGCGGCCTTCTGGTATCTCCTGCACACCATTCCCCCGCCTGAGATGATTATGAACCTCTTGCCCGCCTTCACGTGCTTGAGAATAAGCTTGCGGAACCTCCTGAGAAACCTCACGTCCACATCATCAGGAACGATTATCGAGCCACCCAGGCTGATTATAACGGTTTCCTGTTTCTTTGCGGCCATTTTATCCATAAAGAATTGTGGGTTCTCCCTTATATCTGTTTGCATACAGGGAGCACCGGCAGCCAGACAGGAGCCTGCCAAAATCCATTTAAAAATCCTATTTGCATATTAAACCTGTAATCTTTTCTACCAGAGGCAATTTAGTGTTTGCCGCCCCCTTGGGGACGGATGTGAAGGAGCACATGCCTGCCTGAAAGGCAGGATGGTGAAGGAGCACATGCCTGCCCGAAGGGCAGGATGGTGAACTGTATGCCCAAGAAAGAGGCCGTCCCGGAGGAGGGGAGAAAGACAGAGCTTGTTACGAGATTCAAGGAGCTCCTCCATAAGAAATACAAGAAGGCCCTGAGCAAGGCCGCGCTCGAGGAGAAGCCCCTTGTTGTGGAGTTCCCTGTGCTGAGCAAGTTCAGCTACGAGCTTGGCGAGGCCCTCCTGAACGAGCCTGACTTCGTCTTTGACGTGGCCAAGGAGGCCGTGGAGTCCCTGGAGCTCCCGGGCCCTGTCACGGTCCGCTTCATGGGTCTCCCCGGAATGACCCAGATAAGGGACCTAAGGTCAAAACACATCAAGAAGTTCCTCTGCGTGGAGGGCACGATCCGCCGGGCCTCTGAAATCAGGCCCGAAATCCAGAAGATCCTCTGGGAGTGCCCGGAGTGCGGCGACGTTATCGAGGCCTACTCGGAGGTGGGCATGATAAGGAAGCCCTTTGCATGCAAGTGCGGCAACCGGAGCGGCTTCAAAAAGAAGGAAGCGATCCTTGTCGATACCAGGTGGCTCACAATAGAGGAGCCATTCGAGCTCACCGAGGGCGACAGGCCATCCCAGATCAACATCGTCCTAATAGACGACCTTGTCTCCCCTGACGGCCGGCGCATCACAGACCCCGGCAACCGGATAAAGGTCACCGGAATCCTGAGGGAGACCCCCAAGGGCAAGATATTCTCCTCAAAACTGGACCTGTTCATAAGCTCCAACCACATAGAGGCAACAGATGTGGGATGGCACAAGCTCGATCTCACCGAGGAGGACGAGGAGGAAATAAAGGGGCTCACCAGGAACCCCAGGATATACGAGCTCATGGTCGATTCCCTGGCCCCGAGCCTCTACGGCCTCAGGGAGATCAAGGAGAGCATAATACTCCAGCTCTTCGGCGGCGTCCCCCAGCACCTCAGGGACAAGACACACATAAGGGGGGACATCCACGTCCTGCTTATCGGTGACCCCGCTAGCGGAAAATCGCAACTACTCAAGCTGGTCCCTGAAATCGTCCCCAGGGGCAAGTACGTCTCTGGCAAGGGGGCGACGGGCGCCGGGTTAACGGCCACGGTGACGAAGGACGAGCAGTTCATGGGCGGATGGGTCCTGGAGGCCGGGGCCATGGTCCTTGCGAACAAGGGTATGCTCGCTATTGATGAGTTCGAGAAGATGTCCCCCGAGGACCAGGTTGCCATGCACGAGGGCCTCGAGCAGGGCACTGTCTCCATAGCCAAGGCCTCCATAGTGGCCACCCTCCCTGCCAAGACCTCGGTCCTTGCCGGCGGGAACCCCAAATTCTCCAGGTTCGATCCCTACGTTCCCATAGCCAAGCAGATAACCATAGTCGACACCCTGCTCTCCAGGTTCGACCTCAAGTTCGCGCTCAGGGATGTCCCCGATGTCGAAACCGACAAGAAAATGGTGGAGCACGTCCTCAGGACCAGGGAGGACAAGGACTATGAGGGGGCCAGGCCCAAGCTTGAGCCCGAACTGATAAGGAAGTACATAGCCTATGCAAGGACTCACTGCGAGCCCAGGCTCACCGGGGAAGCGGGAAAGATACTCAGGACCTTCTACCTCAGGACCAGGAAGAAGGCCGAGGGAGCGGCATCCTCTGTCCCCATAACACTCAGGCAGTTCGAGGCCCTGATGAGGCTGTCCGAGGCCTCGGCCAAGATGCAGCTCCAGCCCGAGGTCAGGAAGGAGGATGCCCAGAGGGCCATTCGGCTCATGAAGTTCTCCCTCAAGCAGCTTGGCTTTGACCCCGAGACCGGTGAAATCGATGTTGACAGGTCTGAGGGCGGGACCCCGGCAAGCGAGCGGTCCAAGATAAGAACCGTCCTCGACATCATAGACAACCTCACCAAGGTAAAGAAGGAGATATCCGTGGACGAGCTGCGGAGTTCGGCCAGGGCCGATGGCATAGACGAAATCGACGAGATAATCGAGCGCCTCAAGACCCAGGGCCTCCTCTTCGAGCCCTCCCCCGGATTCGTGCAGAAGGTCTAAATCGGCTTACAGACGCTACCGCAGGTCGCAAGCCGATAAGCAACAGGCAAATTCTACCAAACCAGTCAACAAACACATCGGCTTACGAGAGCTCCCGCTTCTCCAAGCCGATAAGCAACAGGCAAATTCTACCAAACCAGTCAACAAACACATCGGCTTACGAGAGGCCCCAGACCGGCTTTATAAGAAACCAGGGACAAATTTAATACAATGCCTGATTACAGACTTGTTGACTACATAACCCAGAGCCTCAGGGCCGGCTACTCACACCAGCAGATAAGACAGAGCCTCCTCAATTCAGGCTGGCCGCACCAGCAAATCGATGAGGCACTCAACCATGTGCTTTCAGGGTTCTCACAGCCACCGGGAATCCCAGCAGCACAGGCCCGGGGATACCCCCAACAACCACGATCCCAATCCCAGCAGACCGCCCCTGGCCAGCAGAAACCCATGGGAATCCTCCAGAAATTCAGGATGGTCCTTGCCCACCCTGGCCAATTCTTCGATGCCGTGAAAAACGAGCAGGGCTTCGAGGCCCCTGTGAAGTTTTACCTGTTCATTATGTTCATTCAGGTCATAGCACTGAATGCCATATTTCTGCTGTCATTCTCCCTGTTCTCCTCAATATCAGGTGTTGGCTCAGGCCTGGGAATAGAATTAATACTAGAAATGGTATTCTCAAGCATCCTATCAGCAAACATGTCTGTCCTGCTCAGCATTGTAGGGACATTTATGGGCGCAGCCCTACTTCATGTTATTGCAGTGATATTCGGCGCAAAAAGGGGATTCCAGAACACATACAAGGCCCTGATATATGCCACAGCCCCAAGCATCCTTATCTGGCCAGTTATGGGCCTGCTTCTAATCAATCTTTGGGCCGCAATAGGCGCTGTCGCATTAATCTACATCTGGGCATTCATCCTTCAGGTGAAGGGACTCTCAAGGCTCCATGAAATCTCAGGCCTGAGGGCATTTGCCATATTAATCACCCCGATAATCATCGGGGTGCTTTTAACAGTTACTGCCTTCTTATTGCTATTTTCCGCTCTTCCCCTAGATGGTGTGTATATTTAAACCAAAACAGCAATTAGTATAAAGCATGATATCCTTATTCACAATAGCTGATTTCATGCCAAGCGAAGCCAGGTGTATAAAATTTGTCAGGCAATTAAGATGGCCTGACCGCATAGAATGCGTTCATTGTCATTCTTCTCATATTGTTAAGATTGGTCCTCTACGAAAACACATCCATAGGTACCTGTGCAGGAAGTGTCACAAATCATTCAGTGACTTGACAGGAACAATCTTTGAGAACTCAAAGATTCCACTAAACGAATGGTTCTACATAGCAAGGGAATTGCAGAGGAACACATCGATTAACCAGATACATAATGACCTGGGAAGGAAATATGATAATGTTCACAATGCAGCAAGGAAGATTATGGATAGTGTATTCATGAAACGATTGGTAGAGCTTAGCGGAGAGGATGTTGAGGTTGATGAGATGTACCAGTCTGCTGGTTCAAAGGGAACCAAGCAGGCCGAACGAACGCCAAGGAAAAGAGGACTGAAGCTTCGTGGTAGAGGAACCTATGATAGGGATAAACCGCCAATAGTCGCTGCAGTTGAGAGGAACGGTAAGACATCTATCGAGGTATTCAGAAAACTCAACAAGAAGAACATCGATGCATTCCTTTATTTCGTTACAGGACGGTTCGTCCATACTGATGATTTCAGGATATACAAGCATCTGGACAATGAACCGGGAATGGTCCACGAATCAGTCAACCATTCTAAGAAGCGGTATGCTGAATGCTATAAACACAGCAACACTGTTGAAGGGATGTTCTGTGGTCTGAGGAATTGGCTGAGAAAGTATAAAGGAGTCTGCAAAGAGAACCTGTATAGGTTTGTTTCATTGTTCCAATTCAACTACAATCATAGGATGTTAGATCCTATGGGAATATTTGTTGAGTTATTATCAACAGTCATCGGGGGATGAGCGCTATTTTCTTATCTGGGTTCATATACAGCTCACAGTTTGACTGCTTCAGGTATGTGTTTAGGCTGCTAGTCGCATAGGGCGGGAACCCTACGGGCTTCAGCCCGTAGATGGAGCGCATGTTATTTCTATGAACCAAATAAAAAATAAAACGGGGAGCGAAACCGCCCCGTTATCCGAAATGACTTAATTAGTGGTAGGTTTCGCGACCTTATAAAACTAACAGGTGATTTCTCATGGAAGTAGAGCTAATCAAGTCTAGCCACAGCGTTGGCGAAGCCAACTACCACATTCAGATAACGCCCGCCTACCGGGCCCCCGTGTTTGCGGACCCGCTGATCAGGGTGCTGACCCGCGATTACATACTCGCGGGAGCGAGGATGCACGGCATAACCGTTGCCGCTATCGGCTTCGGTGACGACCACTGCCACTTGTTCACCGTGGGATGCAAGAACCACAGTGCAGCTCAGGTCGCAAAGTTACTCAAGGGATTCTCAAGCCGCATGATGCGCAAGCATCATCGCGACCTTTTCACCAGCGACCTCTGGGGCGACAAGTTCTGGACAGGCGGCTACTTCTACAGGACAGTTGGCGCTGTCAATTCGGCAACAGTACAAAGATATGTAGAGCATTCACAGCGCAAGCACTGGAAGGTTAGCCGTGGGATGCAGAAGAATCTTCTACAGTTTGACGTTAACTAGGCGGGGAAAACCCCCGCCACTTTAGTGGCGGGTAGTTTAGATGGAACCGATACCTACATAACCCTGACTAACATGGGTTCAGAGCCCATAAGCCTTGTTGGATGCACAGGGGTGGGCAGCATAACAGGAATATCTGCAACCTGCGGTGATATAATTGTAACAAGAAATAATGGAGGCAGCATGAACGCATACTTCAACAAGGCAACTATAGAGGTTTATGAGTTAGGAAGTATTTCAGTTGCCACCTTCAAGGACGAGGGCTGTACAACAGCAGGGAATCCTAAAGTCTGCAGGTATGCCTTTAGTACAGCCGGCGGAATGCAATCAACAGAGGTTTCTGTGAGCTGTCCCGGATAATATTTTTCTGAACGAGCAAACTCCTCGCACAAGTAACCAATAAATCTCTTTCTCCCCATTTATTACATGGCAAAACTCACGGATTCCACCTCCAGGACATTTTCAGAGTTCCTCATTCTCCCAGGCAGGACCACGCGCCGGACCAGGATAGAGGATGTCTCCCTCAGGAGCAGAATAACCGACAAGACAGAGATTCCCCTCCCCCTTCTCAGCGCAGCCATGCAGTCTGTGACAGGCCACAAACTCGCCATCGAGCTGGCCAAGCAGGGCGGCCTCGGGGTCATTCCGGGAAGCATCCCTGTCCAGGAGCAGGCCGAGATGGTCAGGAGGGTCAAGCGCTACAGGTCAGGCTTCGTCTACAACGTGATAACCGTGGGCCCCCACGACAGGATATCCAGCCTTCTGGAGCTTGATGAGCAGCACGGCTACTCAACCTTCCCCGTGGTCGAAAACGGCAGGCTTGTGGGCCTAATAACCGAGAAGAGGTACCACCCCGAGAAGGACGCCTCCCTTCAGGTCAGCCAGAGGATGATTCCCTTCTCCAAGCTCATAGTCGGCGATGAGGGCATAACCCTTGACGAGGCCAACGACAGGGTAATCCAGTCAGGAATCGGGGCCCTGCCCCTGATAGACAGGGACAGGAATCTCAAGTCCGTGGTCTTCTTCAGGGACCTCAAGGAGCACATGGCCTATCCCAATGCCTTTGTGGACGGGGACAAGCGCTTAAGGGTTGCAGCCGCTGTCTCCACCCATCCCGAGGACCTCGAGAGGGCCGAGGCCCTTGTAAGGGCAGGGGCAGACTTCCTTGTCCTGGACTCTTCTGACCTCTACTCTGACTTTGCCGGGGAGGCCATCGAGAACTACAAGCGCTTCAGAAAGCCCATAATCGCAGGCAACATAGTCCACACTGATGCCTTTGATTTTCTGGCAAACCTCGGGGTGGACTGCATCAAGATAGGCCAGGGCTCGGGCTCGATATGCACGACCAGGAGGGTCAAGGCCACCGGCCGGGGGCAGGCCACGGCAGTCATGGAGATTGCCAGGGCACGCGACCGTTTCTTCTCCAAGACAGGCAGATACGTCCCCATCTGCTCGGACGGCGGCATAAGCTCCACGGGTGACATGGCAGTGGCCCTTGCCCTTGGTGCAGACCTCATCATGATGGGAAAGTACTTTGCCGGCTTCACCGAGGGCCCCCAGCCCCTGGTGGAGAGGCCCTTCAGGGTTATGACAAACGGGACAGACGAGATAGGTTCTGTAAACGCCTTTGTGAAGCCCTACTGGGGCGAGGCCTCTCCCCGGGCCAAGAACATCCGGAGGTACGGCCACAGTGACCCCAGGAGCTTTGTCGTGGAGGGGGTTGAGGGCTTTGTCCTCCACAAGGGAAGCCTGATCACCCAGCTCCCCATGGACATGCTTGCACTCAGGGGCTCCCTGAGCACAGCCGGATGCAAGACCATCCGGGAACTCTACGAAAACGCACGATTAGAGGTCCAGACCACGAGCTCCCACCTCGAGGGCGGCACCAGCGTGATAAAATAACATCAGGAGGCCATTCCAGGACTCCTCTAGATATCATATAACTCTCTTTCAGCCAAATCAAGCTGAGAAACAACCGTCTTCAGATGACTTTCTGTGTGTTCCGGCTCAGGGTTCTTTTCTCTGCTGCAATAAGACCCGCAAAGCCTTAATGAATTGCATAAAAACGATACATGAAATCCTGCTCCGCCTTCAATATCCATACTGAGAAGTGGCTGTATTTTTTTAGCTCTGTCGAGCATCTTTTAACCACCTGTCTTGTAATGGCCTGCCTCTTTTTAAGGCTTTGTTATGCAGCCCCACGGGCCTATTTATACCTTCCAGGCCAATTATACATCATGGAATGTCCCAAGTGCAGCGGCGGGTCTTTCCTCACCGATGAGGAGCTGGTCAAGGTAATCGAGGGGACAGAGCCCCAGAGGATAGTCCTCAAGGCCATCTACACCTGCAGGGCCTGCCAGGAGAAGTTCTCCAGGCTGGTCTGGGACGAGCTCGGCCCCCACAGGAGGCATATCCAGGCCCCTCCCAGCCAATACCAGCCGCAGCAGGTTCCCAATCCCTACCAGTACCAGCAGACCCAGCCCGCAAAACGGGAGGAAGAGGCTGTCGAGGGCCTCAAGTTCTTCTGACACCACACCCTTTTACGGGAGTTAACACTTCCACAAAAGCGTGTACGGAAAATATGCAAATTATTCAGTTTTACACTATAATATACAAACTATACCACTACAACCGAAAGCTTTATAAACTATAAGGTATATAATTGTATATTAAATTCCGGAGTGATACCATGAGGCGGGACCCCCTTGAGATAATGGAGAGAATCATCAGGATGCTCGAGAAGGACAGGGAGGCCATGAGCATCAACCAGATTGCCCAGAGGACAGGCCTCCACAACGTGACTGTCCGAAGGTACGTCAAGATAATGAGAATAGTGAGGAGCGAGCCCATGGAGATAATCCAGACCAGGCACAGCATCATAGTCAGGTGCGAGAAGCCACGAACCAGGGAGAGGGAGGAATCCGAGGATGAGTGGTAATCAAGTACCCTATCGTTCATGATGGGTTACATCTTGCAATTCCCACCTTGAAGGATGGGGTAAAGGAGTTGTAATTAATAAATTCCCGCACAATATAATACCAAAGGGGATTAGGGAGTGATTGAATGCCAGAAAAGAGAGAGCCGGTTTCCCTGAAGGTGGGGGAGCTTACCAACAGGGAGGAGTTCGGCCGGGGGTTAGTCAGGATTGACACCAAGACCATGAGCAAGCTCGGCATAAAGGAGGGGGACATAGTCGCGCTCCATGGCAAGAGCCTCACAGGCGCCCTGGCCGTGCGGGCATACCCCGCAGACATCGGCCTTAATGTTATCAGAATGGACGGAATCACG
>Ga0315532_1002325_pt1 | contig 13197 bp, 10 predicted proteins | sample SalMarWE160370MG_FD_203082 | JGI IMG/M metagenome (GOLD analysis project Ga0315532, IMG submission 203082) | Salt marsh sediment microbial communities from the Plum Island Ecosystem LTER, Massachusetts, United States - Salt Marsh Sediment WE1603-70 ... | reverse complement strand
GAATTTATAGCTCCGGAATTCAGGGGCGTGATGATGGATAAAGTAAGAACGGATTATAAGAGCTCCTATGAGATAAAAGGGCTCAAAAGCACCGGAAGCAAAATTAGTATGGAGGTCACTGGCAGGACTGTTAAAAACCTTGGAGATGAGCTGGTAAGGATAGAGATATTAGGTAATATTAATGAACAGAGGAAAGCTGAAAAAAGAATAAGATATTTGAGTTTTCATGATAAGCTTACAGAGCTTTATAACAGGGTTTATTTTGAAAAAGTGCTTGCAAACATATACAAAGACAGGCAGCTGCCGTTGAATTTTTTAATCTGCGATCTGAATGGACTCAAACTGGTAAATGATACTTTTGGTTACGAAGAGGGAGACAAATTATTAAAAAGGCTGGCAAAGATATTAAAATACTGTGCCAGGGAAGAGGATATTATTGCCAGATGGGGTGAAGATGAATTCTTTATAATCATGCCCAGGTCTTCAGAAGAAGATGTCAGGGAGTTACAGAGTAGAGTAAGGAAGATCTGTGCAAAGACCAGGGATCAGAAGATCCCGCTGAATATTTCCATAGGGATTTCGACCAGAGAAAGCATAAACCAGAATTTAAGTGATGTAATAAAAGAAGCGGAAAATAATATGTACAAGAACAAGCTGCTTGAAAGGAAGAGTATCTATAATTCTATAATAGCATCGCTGGAAAGGGTATTATGGGAGAAAAACCGCGAGACAAAAGAACACGCAGAGCGACTGAAGAGATTAATATTGAAACTCGGTATAGCTATTAATCTGCCGCAGAATAAATTAGATGAGCTGGTGCTGCTTTGCGCTCTTCATGATATAGGAAAAGTGGCCATACCAGATAAAATTTTAAGTAAAAAAGGCAAGTTAAATTCCAGGGAGTGGAAGATCATAAAGAGGCATCCTGAAATAGGATATAAAATTGCCGAATCGGCCCCGCAGATCGCGCCTATAGCCGAGGATATACTGGCTCATCACGAAAGGTGGGATGGGACCGGTTATCCGCAGGGACTGAAAGAAAGAGATATCCCGATTAATGCCTGCATTGCTGCTATTGTAGATGCTTATGATGTTATGATAACCGGAAGACCTTATAAAGAGCCTATTTCAGAAAGGGAAGCTATAGAAGAGCTTAAAAGATGTTCAGGAACTCAATTTCACCCGATACTTGTAGAAAAATTTATTGCATCTCAGGGAAGTTTTAATTGATTCCTCTGGTGCTGAATGATTAAAGCTGGAAGTATAACCAGAGAGCAAATAAAATTTGTCTATCAATACCTTATCATCATGAATGAGAAAATATTATAAGGAATATCCGTTGACAACTTTGCTAAAATGATTATTAGAGGGATTTAAATAAATAAAACCTGACAGGGGTGGTATTATAAATGATCAAGAATATAGCTAAAGAGCTAAAAAATCATGCCCCGTTTACTTCTTTAGGAGCTTTAACAGGAATTATAATCATGATAGTGTCATATAGGCTTCCATTTAGAATCTCATATAATATCTTTTACACCTTACACCCCTTACATGTATTTCTAAGCGCATTTACAACTACTGCATTGTATATAATCTACAAAGGGAACAAAAGGAAGAATTTGTGGATGATAATTCTAATTGGTTACCTGGGTTCTGTAGGCATAGCTACATTAAGTGATTCAGTGATTCCTTTTTTGGGGGAGGTTATGCTTGATCTTCCCAATAAGGGAATTCATTTAGGGTTTATTGAGAAATGGTGGCTGATAAATCCCCTGGCTTTTTTGGGTATTACTCTTGCTTATTTTAAGCCTACCACCAAGATCAGCCATGCCGGGCATGTATTGGTCAGCACATGGGCTTCACTATTTCATATTATTATGGCTATGGAAGGCGAAATAAATTGGCTACTGTTTGTTATAGTTTTTATATTCCTATTTTTTGCAGTGTGGATCCCGTGCTGCACCAGCGATATTGTGTTCCCCCTGCTGTTTGTAAGGGAGAAAACCCCCAAAAAGGATGAACGCCGCAAAACTTTAAAAAAGAATCAAGAGAAAAAAGACCGGTAAATTCTTAAGCCACCTTTATTATTGACAGGAAGTTTAATTTATACTAAAATAATACCGACCAGTTGGTATGTTAATTGAAGCAGGTTCGATGAGTATAAGAGAAAAAGGTATAAAGTCTAAAAAGAAACTACTTAAGGCTGCTCAGAAATGTTTTGCAAAATACGGCTTTGATGCCACAGGTGTTGCAAAAATATGTAAGAGTGCAGGTTTGAGTAAAGGTGCGTTCTACCACCATTTTTCAAGCAAGCAGGACCTTTTTTTAGAGATGCTGGATCAGTGGTTAAAAATACTTGATGGGTACATAGATGATGTTAAGAAAGATTCAGATAATATACCGGAACTGGTAATGAATATAGCAAGCAAGGCAAGGCCGGTTTTTATAGAAGCTGAGGGACAACTGCCTATTTTTATAGAATTATGGATGAAGGCTTCAAGAGACCAGGGACTCAGAAAGATCACAATAGTATCCTATAAAAAATATTTGAAGCTTTTTAGAGAAATAATAAATGAAGGGGTCCAAAAGGGGTCAATAAGGAAAGTAAATCCTGACATAATATCAAGAATGATAGTGGCAGTTGCGGTGGGATTGATGATGCAGGGCCTGTTGGATCCAGAAGGAGCTAACTGGGATAAAACCGCAAAGGAAAGTATAGCAGTGATAATCAGAGGGCTTACCGGAAAGTAATATGAAAGATATTAGAAAAATCTATTAAAACTGGAGAAGATTGATTTGAAAATTTTAATTACAGGAGCTTTTGGAAGTATAGGAATATATACCTTAAAAGAACTGATCAAAAGAGGAAATAAAGTCAGTGTTTTAGAACTTAAAACTAAGGCTAATCAGAAAATATATGAAAAATTTAAATCAGACATAGAAATATTCTGGGGAGATATTACAGATAAAGACGATGTAGCAAAGGCGGTAGCAGATCAGGATGTAGTAATACACCTGGCTTTTGTCATCCCATCCAGGAGTGAAGACAGGCCAAACTGGTCGTGGGAGATCAATGTTGAAGGCACCCGCAATATCCTTAATGCCATGAGGTCTTCTCCTAAAAAGCCCAGGATAGTATTTGCATCTTCAGTTTCAGTATTTGGAAAGACGCAGGATTTTACTCCACCGAGGACAGCTGCTGAACAGGTCATGCCCACCGATAATTATTCTCATCATAAGGTTGCCTGTGAACAGCTGGTAAAGATATCCGGTCTCGACTGGACTATTTTAAGGATAGGAGCGGTGCTTTCCGTGTCATTATGCGAGATAGATCCCATGCTATTTAATGTGCCGCTGGATACCAGGATTGAAGTAGTACATGCTCATGATGCAGGAATTGCTTTTGCCAGTGCTGCCGTCAGTAAAGACGTTTGGGGAAAGATATTACTTATTGGCGGCGGTCCTAACTGTCAGATTTATCAAAGAGATCTGGTAGGAGAGGTATTAGAAGCTGTTGGTATTGAAATACTGCCGGAGAAAGCTTTTGCATCAAAATCTTTTTACACTGACTGGATGGATACCAGGGAAAGTCAGAGGCTTTTAAATTATCAAAATCGTGTACTGAGCGACTATATAAATGATATTAAGACTTCAATGGGATTTAAAAGATATCTGGTAAGATTTGTGAAGCCTTTTGTACGTTACTGGCTACTCAGAAAATCCCCTTATCTGATGCAAAAAAATCTGGTAATGGAATTCTAACTGCCTATAATTGATTTTAGTAATAATGTATTTAGAAACAGGTGATATTCCTGTGGCATCAGGCTTACTTTCCTATATAAATAAGAGTTTAAAATCAAAAAGAAATTTTTTCTACTACAGAGGAAAATACAGGACATTATACTGGAGTTTTGGTGAAGTCTATGATTATGCCCGGAGATTTGCAGGGCTGGTTAAAGAACTTAAGCTGAACAAGGGCGACAGGGTAATAATAAAAGGGCAAAACAGGCCGGAGTGGATAATTGCTTATCTGGGCTGCCTTATGTCAGGAGCAGTTGCAGTACCGCTTGATTTAAAATCCGGTTATGATTTTGAGAGAAGGGTTCAGAAAAAAGTAAGGGCAAAACTGAAAATTTACAGCGGTGTAAAAGATAAGTCCTTAAAAATAAGATCAATTGCTATGAAAGAGATAAAAGAGATCCTATCATCAGTACAGCCGTTAAAGTATAAAGATGAAACTACCGGTGATAATGATCTGGCTCAAATCATTTTTACATCCGGTACTACTGCTGAACCGAAAGGGGTAATGATAACCCACCACAATATTGAAGCAAATATAAGGTCCGTTAAGCCTGTTATGGACAGGTGGAGAAATTTTTTCCGTCTTATGTGGAATCTAAAGATCCTATCCGTTGTTCCCTTAAGCCATATGTACGGTCAGTTTATTGGGATTTATGTTCCAATGATGATAGGCAGCTCGGTTGTTTTTATAAGCAGTACCAGTCCCAGGGATATTATAAAAGCTATAAAGGAAGAAAGGGCCTGGATGCTGGGAACACTGCCCAAGATATTGGAACTGCTGAAGGAACATATAGTCAAAAAATTCAATCTTGAAGGAAGCAAATTTGAAAGGAAATATAACCGGTTTAAAAAAATAAAGTGGCCGATAAGACTTCTTGCCTTTCTTAATATCCATTTGAAGATAGGCTGGAGGCTGGTAGTAATAATTGTAGGAGGAGCAGCTTTTGACAAAAGTATGGATGAATTCTGGAGGTGTATAGCATATACCATTTTCCAGGGTTACGGATTGACTGAAACGGCTCCGCTTATAACCCTGGCTGACCCTTCTCTGACTGGAGCAGGATCGATTGGAAAAGTTTTGGACGGGCAGCAAGTGCGTCTTGTGAAAGGTGAGATATATGTCAAAGGTGATAATGTTACACCGGGTTATTATAAGGACCCTGGATTAACGGGAGAAGCTTTATCTAAAGGCTGGTTTAAGACTGGAGACCTGGCTGAGATGGGTGAAGACGGAAACCTGTATTTTAAGGGAAGGAAAGATGAAGTCATAGTCAGGGCCGACGGAATAAATATTTATCCGGAAGATATTGAATCCGTTTTAAAGGCGTTCAGTCCGGTAAAGGATTGTGTGGTATTGGGGCTTAGGTACAGGAATAGTCTGGAGCTTCATGCAGTATTGATACTAAAAGAAAAATACAGAGCTTCACCGGAAAAGATAATCAGTAGCGCCAATAAAAAATTAAGTGTATATCAGCACATAAACAGCTATAGTATATGGAAAGGAAATGATTTCCCCAGGACCACAACTAAAAAAATAAAAAGAAGTGAAGTATTAAAGGCTGTCCTGCGGGCAGGAGTTAAAGGACAGGTCCTGGGACAGGATACAGACAGGAATTCACAGGAAATCTTTAAAATAATAAGCAGTTTTCACGGAGTCAAGCAGCATGATTTTAAAAAGGAAGCAGAACTGGAAAAGGATCTGGGACTTGATTCTCTCGGTATGGTGCAGCTAGTTAACGCCATTGAACAAAAATATGATATAGAAGTGGATGACTCTCAGATAACGGGCCGTACCACTGTAAAGGATATTGAAAATATGATCAGGACTCCGGGGGTAACTTCCCGGAGGATACCGTTTTACAGCTTCCCGTTCCGGACCCCTATGCGCCTGGTAAGGACAATCTTTCAGTATATTTTATATCCGTTTATGTTGATTATATACAGACCTAAAGTTGAGGGGAGAGAAAATATAAAAGATCTCAGCCAGCCGGTCGTTTTTGCATCAAATCATACCAGTCTTCTGGACACCTTTGTAATTCTTTATTTATTACCGCTGAGGCTTAGGCAGAAGGTGACTACTGTAATGTCCATAGAATACCATTTCAAACATTTCTTTTATCAAACCGGTCCCTGGTGGAGAAGGATCATAGAAGCAATAGGCTTTTATCTCCTTGTAAACTTATTTATTGTCACCTGTCCTCTGTCAAGAACACATGGGTTCAAGCAGATTATGGAAAATATTGGAAAGGTCATAAGCAGGGGATGGTATGTATTAATATATCCCGAAGGAAGGGTGACTACTGACGGCAGTATTAAAGAATTCGAGTCAGGAGTGGGAGTAATAGCATCTGATATGGAGATTCCCGTAGTTCCGGTAAGGATCGATGGGATTTTTAATATTTTAAAAAATGGTGTACTGCCATGGGGTCACATGCCCCGACGGCCGCTGGCAAAGGTCAGTTTTGGTAAACCAATGAAATTCAAAAATAAAAGTTACAGAGAAATCACCGGAATAATAGAAAAAAAGGTAAAATCAATGTAAATCCATCTGCTTTTTATTTGCACTATTTTGATTGTTGTAGGAAAATGTATTAGAGATTAAGGAGGATGAGATGACTGAGAAGTTACAAATATATAAATGTGAGATATGCGGCAATATCGTAGAAGTCCTTCATGAAGGAGAGGGAGAGCTTGTCTGCTGCGGTCAGCCTATGAAATTATACAAGGAAAACACAACCGATGCTGCTCTGGAAAAGCACGTGCCTGTAATTGAAAAAACTGAAAACGGCTTTAAGATCAAAATCGGAAGTGTTGCCCATCCTATGATAGAGGAGCATTATATTGAGTGGATAGAAGCAATAGTGGATGGGGCAGCCTACAGGCAGTTTTTAAAACCGGGAGATGCTCCAGAAGCTGAGTTCTGTATAAAAGCTGATAATATAATAGCAAGAGAATACTGCAATATTCATGGACTGTGGAAAAAATAACTATATAATAATGTAAATTTAGTATAAGTATGACCACATCTTTTTAATAAAGGTGTGGTCATATGCAATATAAAAATGACTGATTTAAAGTGGGTATAAAAAAACTAAAAGAAGACATTTACTTTGTAGGAGCTTTAGATCGGGACAGAAGATTGTTTGATGAACTGATACCCCTTCCTGATGGGACTTCATATAATGCGTATCTGATCAAAGGATCGGAAAAAACTGCTCTGATCGATAGCGTAGATCCTCCGATGTATAGTACTCTGACTGATAATTTAGAAGAATTAAATACAGGAAAAATAGACTATATTATATCCCACCACGCGGAGCAGGATCATTCAGGCTCACTTCCAAAACTTATAAAGAAATATCCTGAATCTAAAATAATAACCAATCAGAAATGCAAATCAATGCTTATGGATCTGCTTCCGGTCCCGGATAAGAGATTCATGGTAGTAGGAGATGATGATGCTGTCTCTCTTGGAAATAAGACACTTCAGTTTATCCTTACTCCATGGGTCCACTGGCCTGAGACAATGTCCACATATTTAAAGGAAGACAAAATACTTTTCAGCTGTGATTTTTTTGGTTCTCATTATGCTACAGATGAGCTTTTCGTAAAGGATGTAAAGAAGATATACAATGCCGCAAAGCGTTATTATGCAGAGATCATGATGCCCTTTAGGACCAGCATAATAAAGAACTTGGAAAAAATTGAAAGTCTTGATATAGACATTATCGCACCCAGCCATGGGCCTGTTTATAATAATATTGATTTTATTATAAATGCTTACCGGGAATGGGTATCAGACAGAGTCAAGAACGAAGTAGTAATACCATACGTTTCAATGCACGGCAGTACGGAGAAAATGGTAGAATATTTAAAGCAGTCTCTGTCCGGAAAGAGAGTCACAGTAAAGGTATTTCATCTTACCGGTACTGACATAGGTGAGCTTGCCATGGCTTTGGTCGATGCCGCTACAGTGGTGATAGGAGCTCCTACCATACTTGCCGGTCCTCATCCCAATATAGTGTATGCAGCATATCTGGTTAGGGTATTGAGACCAAAGTTAAAGTATATATCAGTCATAGGCTCATATGGATGGGGCGGAAAGACTGTTGAAATGCTTGCAGATATGGTATCTACCTTAAAAGCTGAGATCATAGAGCCAGTAGTAGTAAAAGGTTATCCTAAAGATGGAGATTTTAAGTTTCTTGATGGGCTGGCAGATAAGATAATCTTAAAGCATAAAGAACTCGCAGATAACGGTATGATATATTAGATATAAGCGATAATCATCGAGCATTATATAAAATAATGAGGCTGAAAGAAGAACTGGATAGATTATATCTGTATTATAATAATAGGAAATTTGTCCACCCTGATCCCCTGGAATTTTTATATAATTATAATGATATGAAGGACCGTGAGATTGTAGGGCTGGTAGCTTCATCGCTGGCTTATGGTAGAGTGACTCAGATACTCAGGAGTGTCTCACTGGTACTGGCTAAGATGTCACCGACCCCTTCGGTATTTTTAGAAAAATCTTCAACCACCCTTCTTTACAGGATTTTTTCTGATTTCAAGCACAGATTTACCACCGGTATGGAATTATCCTGCCTGCTTGTGAATATAAAAGATGTCATAATGACATACGGGTCTTTAAATGCCTGTTTTACCACGGGACTAAAAAAAGAAGATAAGACTATCCTTACTGCTGCTTTAAATTTTGCAAAAAATCTTAATGCTTCTCAAAAGAGAAGATGCAACAGCCTTATGCCTTCGCCGGCGGGAGGCAGCGCTTTTAAAAGACTGAATCTTTACCTGCGCTGGATGGTGCGCAGGGACAATGTAGACCCGGGAGGATGGGATAACATCTCGAGCTCAAAATTAATTATCCCTCTTGATACTCATATGTACAGAATTTCATTGAAATTGGGACTTACTAAAAGAAAACAGGCAGATATCAGGACTGCTCTGGAAGTAACAGATTCATTCAAAAGATTTGATAAAAACGATCCGGTAAAGTATGATTTTGCTCTTACCAGGCTGGGAATGAATAAAATTGAACATACTTTATTAAAAGAATGTATTATCTAATGTTCTAAACTTCTAAAAAGTTGTTTTATAATATATAATAATGTGAAATTTCAATAAATATATTTAAACTATAATCAAATTGAATAGGGGGTAAGTCATGATAAGAAGAATATTTTCCAAAGCCAAGTACTTTTTTTTATCGGTTTTAGTAGCAGTCCTGGTTATAACCCTTTTTCCCACCACTATAAATGGAGGTTCAGAAGAACAGGTGCAGGCATTTGTAACCCGTTTTTACGAGCAGTGCTTGGAAAGACAGCCCGATCAAGGCGGGTTAAATGAATGGGTAGGGCGCCTTTTAAATGGTTCTAAGACCGGTGCTGATGTTGCAGAAGGATTTGTGTTCAGTGAGGAATTTAAAGCTAAGAATCATTCGGATGAGGTTTTTGTAACTATACTATACAAAGCTTTTTTTAACAGGGAACCGGATCCAAACGGCTACAGTACCTGGCTTGAAAGACTGGCAGGAGGAATGAGCAGAAAAACCGTTTTAGACGGGTTTTTAAAGTCAAAGGAATTTGCCCAGCTTTGTGATAATTATGGTATTACGTCTTATACAGGTGCTCCTGCTTATACTGCTTCAACAACTTCCGGATACAGTTCAAGTGGAATATCTGGTTTCCATGCCGGAAGAAAGGTCAACTTTATTATCTGGGGCGATGACAGCGCTTACGACAGAGCAGGAGGAAGAGTAAGCGGAAGGACTGATATTAATATATTTGTTCATATGAATCTTGATACCGGGAAGGTTTATCTAGTGACAATACCACGTGATACCTGGTTCGGAGGGCGTAAGATCAACGGATACCATGCTTCTGGTGGACATGGTTATGCAGTAAGTAAATTTGAACAATTTACCGGAGCAAAGATCGATTTCTATGTTATTAGTGATTTTGATGGATTTAAACCTTTGATTGATTATTTTAGCGGTGTGGATACCACTGTTGAAGAAAAGATAGCTGATGGTTTTTCCGGCTGTTATCTGGGTGTAGGAACTCATCATTTAAATGGGACTCAGGCACTTGCTCTGTCAAGAGCGAGACACGGCAGGTCTCTTTATGGGGGAGGAGCTTATTCAAGAGAAAGACAGTCGGCAATGCTTATAGCTGATTTGATGCTGCAGAAAAGGTCAATGGTGAACTCGGGAAATCTGTCTAATTTCTTAAATGTAATGGGACAGTATGTATGGACTAATATATCTCTGAGTCAGGCAGCACAGATTTTACCGGTGGTCCTTTCTATGAGCAGACAGGATATTACTATTACTACCTTTAATTCATGGCCTCAGTGGTTTGGGAAGTCAAGCGCTGTTGGTTATAATGAGGCAGAAAAGAATCAGTTCTTTCAAAATATCCTGAATCAATAATATATATAAAAAGCATAAACTTATAGATCATTGCAGGAATCATGAGTAGCATTATTTTATGAAATCTAAAAGAGATCTGCTTTTAAACGGAAACTTAACCGGCTTGTTGTTTAAGTATTCAGCACCTGCTACCATCGGAATGGTAGTAGGTGCGCTTTATAATATCATAGATACAATATTTGTCGGCAAAGGTGTAGGCTCTCTTGCTATTGCCGCGCTTTCCATAGTACTGCCCATACAGCTTATTATCATGGGCATCGGTACCATGCTGGGTATTGGAAGTGCCTCAATAATTTCAAGGGCACTGGGAAGAAACAGGAAAGATATAGCCCAGAATGTATATGGAAATGCAGTTGTACTCAATCTTCTTATAAGTGCCCTATGTATGGTTTTAATATATCCTTTTATGGATAAATTTCTGATCTTTTTTGGAGCATCCGCCCAGGTACTGCCTTATGCCAAAGATTATGCCTATATAATCCTTGCCGGTTTTATTTTTCTTTCTTTTGCTATAAACAGCAACAGCTGTATAAGAGCGGAAGGAAGTCCCAGAGCTGCTATGTATGCTATGGGTATAGGAGCCCTGATGAATATAATCCTCGACCCCATATTTATATTTGTATTGGGTATGGGAATAAAGGGTGCTGCTATTGCTACTGTTATAAGTCAGGCCCTGAGTACCATTTATATTATCTTTTATATCCTTTTTGGCAAAAGCATTTTTAATATCAATATCGCAGTGCTCAAATTAAGATTTCCTTTGGTCCGGGAAATACTAGCTCTCGGTTTCCCCTCATTTTTAAGGTCTACTATGGCCAGTTTTATAATCCTTATTTTTAACAGGCTGCTTTCATTTTATGGAGGTGACCTGTATATTGCTATAATGGGAATAGGCCTCAGGCTGCTGAGCCTTGTCCAGATGCCGCTGATCGGCATCACACAGGGATTTTCCACTATTGCGGGTTTCAATTATGGAGCAAGGCTTTATCCCAGAGTAAAAAAAGTTCTGGGAATAGCTGTATTATGGTCCGTTATTATCGCCGGAGCAGGATTTTTGGTCATGATGATCTTCCCCAGGTTTGTGATAACACTTTTCAGCAGTGATGCTGAACTTATAGGTGAAGGTATCGGCATTTTAAGGATTGTCATATTATTCCTCCCTTTTATCGGAGTGCAAATGCTGGGCGGGGGATTATTTCAGTCTATTGGAAAAGCAGTTCCAGCTCTTGTTTTGACCATATCCAGACAGGTATTATTTTTAGTCCCTGCAGCTTTTTTGCTTCCCATGGTCTTCGGACTGAATGGGGTATGGATGGCAGTTCCGGTTGCCGATTTCCTTTCCATAGCTGCCACCGGGATCTGGGTATCGAGGGAAATAAAAAACTTTAATAAGCCTGTTTTAGATTCTTCCTGATCTTTTTATATAAGTTTTACTGCTTCTATTACCAAATGAAAAAAAATAAAAAAATTCTTCTCATAAATACCAATTTAATAAAGCCTCCTGTTACACCAATAGGCCTGGATTATATCGGAAGTGCACTTGAAAAAAATGGTTTTGAAGTAGAACTACTTGACCTCAATTTTTCTAAAAATATAAAAAAAGATCTAAAGAGGAAGCTTGCCGGAAACTCTTTTTTAGCTTTAGGAGTTACTATTAGAAATACCGATGACTGTTATTTTTTAAGTCAGGACAACTTTCTGCCTAAAATCAAAGAAATAGTGACGGTTATTAAAAAATATTCGGATGCTCCTATTATAATAGGTGGTGGAGGCTTTTCGGTCATGCCGCGGGAAATAACCAAATATCTTGATGCCGATCTTGGAATAGCCGGGGATGGTGAATTTATATTACCTGAGATTCTGGAAATAATAGGAAAAGGTGTCAGATGTTCTGATGCAGTCAGCTATTTAAAATATACGGCAGGTAAAATTGCGGGAGGTAGGATAATAAAATTTCAAAGTGATTCATTAGAAGATTTTCCTCTTTCAAACAGGGATTTAGTAGATAATAAGAGATATTTCAAGGAAGGTGGTATGGGCAGTATTGAGACAAAAAGAGGCTGTACCGGGAAGTGCATATACTGTGCCGATCCTTTGATCAAGGGAAGTAAAGTAAGGACCAGGCCGGTAAAAACAGTAATAGATGAGTTGAAGAATCTTATAAGTAAAAATATAAATTATATACATTTTTGTGACAGTGAATTAAATATCCCTTCAGGCTATGCTGTAGGGCTTTTAAATCAAATAATAGAAAATGGACTTGGGGACAGTATAAGATGGTATTCATATATGAGTCCGGCAAATTTTGATGAAAGTTTTGCAAAACTTTTAAAGAAAGCCGGGTGTGAGGGCATTAATTTCGGGGTAGACAGTACTCATAGCATGATTCTTAAGAATCTGGGCAGGGACCATAGTTTGGAAGACCTGAAAAATATATCAAAACTTTGCGCCAAATATAAGATCAGGTTTATGTTCGACCTGCTGCTGGGTGGGCCGGGCGAAGATAGGAAGACTGTAAAATATACCATAGATTCGATAAAAAAGTTAAACCCTACCTGTGTCGGATTATCATATGGGATAAGGGTCTACCCGGGTACTGCTCTTTCAAATATGATAAAGAAAGATGCTTCTATGAAAGATAATCTTTACGGAAATACAAGCAACGGCAATAATTTCCTGGAACCTGTTTTTTACATTTCGGAAAAAATAGGAAAAGACCTGGTAGGATATGCCAATAAACTTGTTGCTGGAGATAAAAGGTTCTTTATAGGGGCATCTGATGAGTTTGACAGAAATTACAACTATAATGAAAACCTGGAGCTTCAAAAAGCGATCAAAAGAGGCTTCAGGGGAGCTTACTGGGACATACTGCAGAAATTGAATATGAATTGATTATAAGTCTATATAGTCTTTTAAGTGTTTTTAGCTCATAACTCGGC
>Ga0315532_1002324_pt1 | contig 13202 bp, 8 predicted proteins | sample SalMarWE160370MG_FD_203082 | JGI IMG/M metagenome (GOLD analysis project Ga0315532, IMG submission 203082) | Salt marsh sediment microbial communities from the Plum Island Ecosystem LTER, Massachusetts, United States - Salt Marsh Sediment WE1603-70 ... | reverse complement strand
CCACGGCCCGCGCGGCAAGCCCGTTCGGATCGCGGCGCGCCAGGTAGTTGTGCCACCGTTCCAGGGCCGGGTAGCGCAACGTGCTCTGCATGCGGCGGGCGTGGACCCTCCTGACGTGCTCAAGCTGATCCAGGTTGTTGAAAGCCATGACGTCCTCGGGGTCCTGGATCCTGAAAAGCCCCACGCGGCCACCGGCCGCACCGATCAAGTCGAGAACGTCCGTGAAGTAGCACTGGCCCTGCACGTTGTCGGTGCGCAAGGCGTGCACGGCGTTCCTGAGCCGGTTGAAACGGCCCATGTAGACGCTCAGGTTGCAGTGAGGCGACGCTTCCGCCTCTTCCACGGACACCGGGCCCCCGGGCAGGTCGAACGCATCCGGCACGGCCCCCGCCGCCGCGGCCACGACGGACCAGTCCAGCGATTCGCCGCGGAGCACCTCGTGAAGCGCCGGGAAGCCGACGGCGAGCGTGCGTTCGTCGGGAATGACACCGCTTACCAGTTCGCGGAGCCCTGCTATCGTGCCGGGTCTGGCATTGTCGGGCAGGTCCCGCAGGCGAGCTGCCAGGCGTCGGACGCGGATGTCCGGGACCTCGATGATGGCGGGCGAAAGCCCGGGGCGCTCGACGACCTTGCCGGACCCGGGATAGTGCTCGCTCGGACCGACGACCAGGTGCAGGTCGCAGTCGGAGCCCCCATAGGCCTCGACCAGACCCCGGATCACGTGGGGGGCAACCACCTTGTCCCCCGTGCATATCAGCACGTGCTCGGGCGGACGCACGCCGTTGAGCAGATCGAGGGCGCAACGCACCGCGTCGCCGGTGCCCAGAGGGCTCTCCTGGAAGGCGAACAGCACGTCCGGTTCCGCGCGGCTCGCCTCGGACATGATCTCGCCCGCACGGTGCCCCACGACGACAACGTGCCGGTGGATGCCCGCCTCTTCATAGGCTCTCAGCGCGTTCTCGATAACGGATAGAGGACCGATCTTGCAGCACGGCTTGGGCGGCATGTCCTGAGGCATCCTGCGCCCAACGCCAGCCGCCAGGGTGACCGAGCAGATCTCCCAGTCCATGGGATCGAGAACTCCAATCCGAGATTGAGCAGTGCCCAGGGGAGATTCTATGAAGGGGCGGCCGCGCCGTCAAGCTTCTGGCGGATGCCAGTCTGCACTTCGGGTCTCCCGAAGACACCTCTTCGGGAATTGGCCTTGGACGCCATGCGCTGCCGCCGCGCGAGCCTGGCCGACATCGGCCGTTCGGCGCGGGCAGAGACCGCGGCGAAGCATAACGTAGTGGGGCTTCAACTTCGAGATTGCCGCTTCGGCTGCGACTCGTGCTCGTCCTCGTTCGAAACCGCGGCCGGGCCGGAGACAAGGGAGACGAAAACGTATGAGCCACTGCACCAACAATTCAATCGTTAAGCCCTGCTTGTCGGAACGAAGCCGGCAAGGATGCCGGCGCTACAAGCGCGGTGGATGTGTCCGAAGCCCGTAGCGCCGCCTTCCAGGCGGCTTCTCTGCCTTCGACGTCAAGCTTTCCGGTCCACCCGTCACTCGTCCTCGTCGGCGTTTGAAACCGCTCCCAGGCCGCAGACAAGCGAGACGAAAACGAATAAGCCGCCGACGCCGCGTTCCAATCGTGAAGGCCCAGTAGGCGCACTCCGCCGAACGTGGCTTCGGTACCGAAGGCCCGCGGTGACCGCCCGTCTGTGGCAGAAGATCGGTGGCTGTTCCCCGGCATGGGCTGTTGCGGGCCGCCCGCGCGGCTGGCCGGCTCCAGATGTGACAATGTTGGCAGTCAATGACGTCTTTGTCACACTTCTGTCCGCCAGTTTGGGCTGCCCTGGGCGTCGGGCAGCCCGTCCCCTCTCCGGCCGGGGCGCCCCGTGGGCCTGATGTGGCGCATCCCGAAGGAGACTCTCGGTCTCCGGCATAGCACTTGCGAGTGACAGACACTTACCCTGTGCCCTGTGGGGATAGTGGGGGCCGGTTTCCGACCAGTCACTCTCCGGCGCTCCTCGCCGCAGCCTCGTTACGCGAGAACGAAGTGACCGACGACCGACTTCTGGGAAGATTACGGACGGAGCTGGAGATTGCGCGGGCCCTGCTCGACGAAGTGAAGGCCAGTGCCGGAAGGCCGATCGCGCCCCCGTTCTCGGAGATGCTGCTCAGGGAACAGGTCAGGGCCGAGCGGTACAGGCGCAACTTCGCAGTCCTTGTGTTGATCTCTGACGGTGCCCGTGCCCCGGAGATTCTTGAAGACCTGAGGAATTGCCTGCGCGCCAGCGACCTGATAGGTGTCGTGGATGGGGACGACGGCAGCTTCCTCCCGGACCGGCTCAGAAAGGACGTCGGACACCTCGATGAGGCCGCTGAGGCGCTGGGAAGGCAGATTGTGGGAGCTATCCTCCCGGAGACGGACCGTACAGGAGCACGAATCGCTGCTGGAAGGCTCGGAAGCGCGCTCGCCGGAGTCCAGCAGTTCAGAATCGGAACGGCTGTCTATCCGGATGATACCGCCGAGCTCGGGGATCTCCTGGCCATTGCGGCGGCAGGGGCTTCCGACTTGGTGCCAGACACGCCCGGTCACTCCGACCGGGCACCAAACGGAGCGCAAGGGGGCCAGAAGCACGGTGGCGGATGAAGGGCAGCAACCAGAGAGACGTGCCTATCCCAGATCGGTGGTGCACTTGCCACTCCAGCTGTACCACGCCAAGGCCAACAGAAGACTGGCGGCCGGCAGCACTGTCAACCTGAGCCCTGGCGGCCTTCTGGGCGAGTTCACCGACGGCAAAGGCAAGCTGAGGCAGGGCCAGCTCGTACGCCTGCACCTCGGTCCGCCGGCCGAGACCTGGCCGCAGCTCAACGGCTTCTTCAAGGGCAGGATCAGACGCATGGTTGGCGGCGGGAGCCACCGGTGCGGAATCGAGGTTACAGACGAGCCGCCGGAGTTCCTCTTCGCGCCCGAACTGGTCGGCACACATCCGAACATGATCAAGGTGAAGAAGGACCTGCTGAAGATAGCGCGTTACGACGTAAGCGTTCTCGTGCGGGGAGAAAGCGGAACGGGGAAGAACGTGGCGGCCGCCCTCCTCCACGCCTACTCGCCTCGGGCGGGGCGCCCGTTCGTCCGAGTCAACTGCCCTTCCATCCCCGACTCGCTTCTCGAAACCCAGATGTTCGGCCACGACAGGGGCGCTTTCACCGACGCTAAGGAGAGCCGCCCCGGCCTCTTCCGCGTGGCCAGTCACGGGACGATCGTGCTCGACGAGATATCCGCTGTCCCCCTCTCCACCCAGGGGAAGCTGCTCCAGGCCATCGAGGAGAAGCAGTTCCTGCCCATCGGCGGGAAGGAGATGGTCAAGGTAGATGTCCGCGTTGTCGTCACTACGAACGACAACCTCGAGCGGAAGATGCGGGAAGGGGCATTCCGCGAGGACCTGTTCTTCAGGCTCAACGAGATGGTCCTCGTACTGCCGCCCCTGAGGGAGCGCGCCAGCGACGTGCTGATCCTCTCCGAATACTTCCTCTACAGGTACTGCAGGCAGTTCGGCAAGGACTACAGCCCCCTGGACAAAGAGACGGCCGAGTCCTTCATGAAGTACAGCTGGCCCGGAAACGTCCGCGAACTCGAGAACACCATCAAACGCGGCGTGGTCATCGGGCATTTCGAGACATCCCGCCGCTCGAAGGGAGATCGCCCGCCATCCGAGTCCGATACGAGAACAACTGCGCTGTCTGGTGGCTTCGGTAATGGCTCTCGGCCGTCCCTGAGGGACGTTCGCCTGCAGGCCGAGCGGGAGGCCCTGATCGAAGCGCTCGGGGAAGCCCGATATGACCGGACCAAGGCGGCGGCGTTGCTTGACATAAGCTACCGGACGTTGCTGCGACGCATGAAGAAGCACAACATCCAGCTGTGAGCTGCACCGACCGGATGGCCAGACCGCAAGGCCTCATGCGCTGCTGCGACTGATTCACAAGCCCACGCCGGTGGCGTGGTGCAGACGATCCAGAGAAGCAGTCACACTCGGGAGCAACCGTCGATGAAGCTCTTCGTGCCCGGACGCATCTGCCTCTTCGGTGAACACACCGACTGGGCCGGCGGGTACCGCCGCATGAACCCCGAGGTGGAGAAGGGCTACACAATCATCGCCGGCACCAACCAGGGCCTCTACGCCGAAGTCTCGCCCCACCCTACTGCCCTCCTCTTTCGGTCGACGCTTGAAGACGGTACGCGCATGGACCCGCACGAGCTCCCGATGGAACCGGACGCGCTGCTGGCCGAGGCAAAAGAGGGCGGGTTCTTCAGCTACGCCGCTGGGGTCGCCTACCAGGTCATGACGCACTACCGCGTGCGCGGGCTCGAGATCGACAACTACGCCACAGACCTGCCGATCCGTAAGGGCCTCTCCTCCAGTGCAGCGGTCTGCGTGCTCTTGGCCCGCGCCTTCAACCGCGTCTACGACCTGAAGATGACGCGCCGGGGCGAGATGGAATGGGCTTACCGGGGCGAGGTTACCACCCCGAGCCGTTGCGGCAGGATGGACCAAGGCTGTGCATACGGCAACCGGCCCATCATGATGGCCTTCGACGGCGACGCTATCGACATCAGAGAGTTGAACGTGCCAAAACCGCTCTACTTCTTCATCGTGGACCTGAAGGCGGGCAAGGACACGAAAAGGATTCTTACGGACCTCAACCAGTCCTATCCCTTCCCCGCTGACGAGCGTCAGAAGAGCGTCCATGCGTTCCTGGGACCGATCAGCTCTCGCATAACCGCTGAGGCGGCCGAGGCTCTGGCCGCCGGCGACTCCGAGCTCCTCGGACAACTGATGACCGAAGCCCAGCAGGAATTCGACGTCCATCTCAGGCCGGCCTGCCCGTCCGAGCTCACCGCGCCGGTGCTGCATCAATTGCTTGAGTATGGACCGGTTCAGCCTTACATCCTTGGCGGGAAGGGGGTTGGTTCCGGCGGCGACGGCTCGGCCCAGTTGCTGGCGCGGGATGCGGAGAGCCGACGGAAAGCCATTGAGATCATCGAGCGCGACCTCGGCATGGACTGCCTGGAGCTTACGCTAGGTGCGACGCGGCAAGTAAGGAAGGCCGTCATCCCGGCGGCGGGCTTCGGCACGCGGATGTTTCCCCTCACCAAAGCGGTCAAGAAGGAGCTGTTGCCCGTCATAGATGCCGAGGGCCGGGCAAAGCCTGCCATCCTTGCCATCGTCGAGGAGGCACTGGGGGCCGGCCTGGAAGAAGTCGGCATCATTATCCAGGAGCGCGACCGCGGGGCGTTCGAAGAGCTCTTCTGCATGCCGCCGGAGGTCGAGCACCTGAACAGACTGTCCCGGGAAGACCAGGAGTACTGCCAATACCTCGATGAGGTCGGACACCGTGTCACCTTCATAATCCAAGACGCACAAGAGGGATTTGGCCATGCGGTCCATTGTTCCCGGGAGTGGGTCAGAGACGAGCCCTTCCTGCTGATGCTCGGCGACCACCTGTACCGTTCGCATACCGAGGTATCGTGCGCCCGGCAGGTCCTCGATGTCTACGAGAAGGACGGGCGGAGCGTGCTCGGGCTGAAGGCGGTTCCTGCCGCAGAGGTCTATCGGTTTGGCTGCGTCGCCGGAACGTGGTCGGAGGATCGCGAGGTACTTGAGGTGACCGAGGTAAGTGAGAAGCCGACAGAGGATTATGCGCGCGAACGCCTCCGTGTCGAGGGCCAAGAGGAGGATACTTTCCTGTCGGTCGCTGGTCTTTACGTCCTGACGGCCCGAGTCTTCGACTACATAGCGGAAGACATCTCGCGCAATCTGCGCCGGCAGGGCGAGTTCGAGTTCACGCCGTGCCTGGACCGCTTGCGGCGTGAGGAGGGCCTCAACGGAGTCGTTATCGATGGCGAACGGTTCGACATCGGGATGCCGGATTCCTACCGGCGCGCCATCGTGGAGTTCGGGGCTCCCACGCAGCAGTGGGAGACGGCCGGCCGATCGACCTCTCAGCAAAGGGCAGACACGGAGAATTGACACGTGGACCGTGGCAGTCAGTCTCGAGATTTCGCGTTCGCCGATAGCATGGTGCGAGCCGACCTGCTGGCGACAAACGCTCCCCGAGCTGCCGGCGGGGCGTGCCGCCTGCCCTGTGCAAAGGGCCGACCCCGCGCTGTGCATGTGCGGCGAATCGCCAGGCCCCGCTGGATCTGCCTTTGCGGCGCGCAGTGCGCGGTCTGGAGGCGTTTCGCGTAGGAAATGGTAGCCTGCAGTAAGGCGCGCCCCTTCTGGAAGTGGTGTCAGAAGGATGACACTTGTGTCAGTCACGTGACGAACCCGGCTTGTCCCCTCCGGCCTCGGCTGCGCGGTGGCTTTGCGAGCGCCTAAGGGCGGCCCGCAGGGCCCCTTCTGAGGGTCGGGAGGCCCGGCGAGCGCTTGGCATACGGCTTGCTTAAAGCGTCAGCGCCTTGGAAGGGTACCCTTTTCACGATGCATGGAGGCATACGGTGTACGAACAGCCGTGGGAAGGCGATCAGCTTACGCCGGAGGGGCTCTTCCTGAACGTCGTCGAGGACGAGCGGGCGCGGTCCGAGCGCTACAACCACTACTTCTGCGTCGTTCTGCTCCGTGCCGACAAGATGGAGATGGGCGAACTGCTGCGGAACGTTAGGTCCCATGTCCGCGGCAGCGACATTGTTGGCATTATGTTGCCTGGGGGCAGGTACATCCGGCAACGACGCGCCAGCCGTCCCGTGCACCTGCCGGTCGACTCGGCAGGCCTTTTGGGGGCGGTCGGGGTTCTGTTGCCGGAGACCGACGGGGAAGGCGCTAAGGTCGCCCTCAAGCGGATACTGAGCCTGCTCGCCGCCGAGCAGGACGTGAGGGTCGGGTACGCCGTCTATCCCGAGGACAGCACGGATGCCTCAGAGCTGCTGTCCCTCGCCTCCGCTTGAGCGGGATGGCCCCGGACAGAGGTGCCCGTCAGTCGAGGAAACGGGCTGAAATGGCGCCGTAAGTCATTGGATCAAAGTGGTTTACGGCTTTCGGAAGGCTGTAACTGAGAGGGAACGGGTACGTACCGAACCATGGGCGAGCCAACCGGAAAGCGCGCACAGGACGACCTGTCGTGGTATGCGGTCTACACGCGGTCGCGCCACGAGAAGGCGGTCGAGGAATCGCTGGTGGCAAAGCGCTTCGAGGTATTCCTCCCCTTGCACGATGTACTCAGCCAGTGGAAGGACCGCAAGCGCTGGGTGAGGAAGCCGCTCTTCCCCGGCTACCTTTTCGTGCGGACGCCCCCGGATCGTCTGGGCTTCGTCTGGATGGAGAACGGCGTCGTGCACGTAGTGAGCGACGGCCAGGGGCCGGTACCCGTCCCCGAGGAGCAGCTTGAGCCAGTGCGCCGACTGATCGACAGGTCCGTGCCAGTCGATCCGTGGCCCTACATGCAGGAGGGTGACCGCGTGCTGGTCAAGTCGGGGCCGCTCATCGGGCTCGAGGGCTTCTTCGTGCAGCGCAAGAACCAGGCGAAGCTCGTCGTTTCGATCCACATGCTCGGGAGGTCTGTGGCTACCGAGGTGGCCGTTGGCGACATCGAGCCGCTCGAGGTCGGAGCCATCACACCATGACCGAAGGGGCGAACGTGAAGAGGGCTTTGCTGGTCTTGCTGACGTGCCTGCTGATCGTGGGTTCGTTGGGTTGCAGCTACACCGACTTCCGGAGGGCCTACGCGAGCATCTACGTGCCAGAGTCGGAGTTCCCGCCCGATCCGATGAAGGACATCGAGAAGCGGCAGGCGGAAATGGCAGCGGCACTTGCGCGCTGGCGGGCAGAATGGCGCTACGAGGAGGAGCCCTACGAGGTCGGGGCCGGCGACGTTCTCCAGGTGCGGGTCTTCCCGGGCGGGCACACGGCCGCGCAGGTGCTGGACGTGATCGTGGATGAGGACGGTGCCATCGCACTGCCCTTCATCGGTCGTCTGACTGCTGAAGGCCGCACGCTGGCGGAGATCGAGGACGAGGTCACGGAGCTGTACGGGCCGGCCTATTACCGTGACCCAGTGGTCAGCATCGCGGTGTCGCAGTTCCGCAGCAAGCCTGTCTACGTGACCGGGGCCGTCGGACATCCCGGCATGCAGATGATCTCGAAAAACAGGATTCCCATTTTGGAAGCGCTCTTGATGGCGGGGGCCACGCAGTTGGGCGCAGCGGACGAAGTGCTCGTGACACGGGAGTCCAGGTCCGAAGAGGCGGAGGTCGAGGCGATCGGCCAGCCAGAATCCGGTGCGGCGGAGGCGCCGCGCGTTGAGTCGGTCCGCGTCAGCATAACGGGCCTTATGGAAGGCACCGAGCCCGAGCAGAACATCTGGGTCAACGCTGGCGATATCGTCCATGTGCCGCTCGAAGTGGAGAAGACGTTCACCGTCGTGGGCTACGTCCGTGGCCCCGGCCTCTACCCCGTTCCGAGGGATCGAAAGCTCGGGATCATGGACGCCGTGGCGCTCGCCGGGGGCCCGACGGGTGACGCGCGCACCGAGCACACCATCCTCCTGCGCGATACGAGCGCGGGCCCCGAGGTCTTCAAGATCGACCTTACGCGGGTCGCCAATGCCGAGGATCCCGACCTTCAGGTGTTGCCGAACGACACGATCATCGTGACCACGACGTGGCCGATCCGCGTCCTTGACGGTTTCCTCTCCGCGTTCAGGTTCCGTCAGTTCTTCTACGGGTACTAGATCAGTGAATGACGCTGCTGCACACGCGGAAATGGCCGGCTGGGTCGTTCCGTCGGGGCCGGCATACCCCGCCGAGCCGGAAGGGCTCGACCTGCGCCGCCACGTCGGCATTTTGCGCCGCCGCTGGCCGGCCATCCTTGTCGTTGTCGTAGTCGTGGTCTCGCTCGCGGCCCTGCACGCGTTCATGGCCACTCCCATCTACGAAGGGCGGGCGAGGCTGCGGATCGAGACGCGGCTGCCCCAGTTGACTCCCTTCGATCCGGTTTACGACGTGCGCGAGCAGGGCTACCTCGGCACGGAGACGCAGCTGATCAGGAGCCGGTCAGTGCTCGAGAAGGCCCTCGAGGACGACGACCGCCTCGCCGCGCTCTTCCCCGGCGGCGAGCCGGACACGATCCCGACCGGGCTCTTGGACACCGTTCGGCACGAGACGAGACTGCTGATGTACGGCGAGCCAGCTCGGCAGATCAGCCCCTGGGAGCAACTGGGCGGGGCCGTGACGGTCGAGCAGGTGCGGGACGCGAACATGGTCGATGTGTGCGTGAAGAGCTCGGAGCCCACGGTTTGCGCCCTCATTGCCAATGCCGTCGCCCGGGCCTTCGTGGCACGGACCATCGAGCGGCACCAGGAGGATGCCAGCGAGACCCTGGTCACGCTGCGCACCGTGCGGAGGGAGCAGGAGGATGTGCTCAACAAGGCCGAGGACGCCCTGTCCGAGTTCCGCCAGGAGACTCCTGTTCCGCAACTCGGCGGGGCGGACAGCGGGAGCTTTGTCCTGGAGCGTTTGCAGGCCCTGCAGGCAGAACACACAGCGGTCCAGATGCAGCGGATCGGGTTGAGCGCGGCCGTCCAGGCCCTCGATGCGGCGGTCGGCGAGGTCAAAGACCCCCACGCCCTGATGAAGGTCAAGGTGCTCCGCGAGGATCCGGTCGTCAGCGGGCTCTTCGAGCAGATCGTGCAGCTTGATCAGCGCCGCCAGGTGGCCATGGAGACCTACGGGGAGAAACACCCGGAGATTGCAGTCCTGGAGGTGCAGAGGCAGGGCGTGATCGATCGCTTCGACGAGGCCATCAGCTATGCCGCCGAATCCGTACGCCTCGAGCACGAGATGCTGGTCGAGCGCGAGAAAGAACTTGGCGAGGCGCTGGCGCAACAGCAGGAGCGCGTGGTCGAGGTGGAGAAGGAGTCGCACAAGTACGATCGCCTCCGCCGAGAGGTGGAGCGCCAGGGCAGCGTGTTCGACGCGATCGTCGGCCGCATGAGCGAGGTGAACCTGACCGACGACTTCGAAGTCACCAACGTCAGCATAGAGCAGGACGCGGTGCCGCCCCGGATGCCGATTTCGCCGAACCGCAGGCGCACCCTCCTGCTGGGACTGCTCCTCGGGCTGATGCTCGGCGTAGGATTCGCCTACGGTCTGGAATACCTGGACGACACGGTGAAGGCCCCCCACGACGTGGAGCAGCGTCTGGGCGCTCCCTGGCTCGGCTATGTGCCGCGCATCAAGGCCCGGGCGACCGACGCAGCGGGCCTTGCGGAACGGTCCCGCTATGCGCTGGAGCACCCGGAGAACCACATCGCCGAGGCGTTCCGGTCGATCCGCACCAGCATCCACTTCAGTGTCCCCAAGGGCGGCCTGAGGTCGCTGGCCGTAACTTCGACGGCGCCGCAGGAGGGCAAGACCGTCGTCGCCGCGAATCTGGCCAGCAGCTTTGCCCTGGCCGGCCGCAAGGTGCTCCTCGTGGACGCCGACATGCGCCGGGCGATGGTGCATAAGGCTCTTGGTCTCCGCCGGAAGCCGGGCCTCGCGGATATGATCGTCAACGCGCTGCCCGTGGAGAAGGCCGTGCAGGAGTTCGTTCCGGAGGGCCAGGACGGGCTTGCAGGACTCCACGTCCTGACCGTGGGGTCCCATGTGCCCAATCCGTCGGAACTGCTCGGCAGCGGCTGGGCCGGCGCCGTCATGGAAACGCTCCACAAGGAGTACGAGATCGTCATCTACGACGGGCCGCCCGCCGCTTTCGTGGCGGACACGGCCCCCCTCGCCAACCGATGCGACGGCGTGCTGCTCGTGATGAGGGCAGCCAGATGCCGGCGGAACGTGGCGGCGCGCACGCTCAAGCTGCTCCTGGATGCGGGCGCCCACGTCACGGGCGTGGTGCTCAATGACGTGTCGCCGCGCATGCTCCGGGCCTACGGGCACGACGGCTATTACTACCACCAGCAGGCATACGATTGGCAGTACGCCGCCGAAGAAGCGGAGTCCGAAGACGCTGCACCAGCGGGGAGCGCGGTTTGATGCGCTGTCAAGGAAGTGAAGTTGCGTTTTCGCATCCACTGTCCGATTTCAAACGGGTTCTCGTAGGGGCACCGCTTGCCCGCCCTATGGCGGGGCGCGCCGTGCCCGTACCTTGCACGGCAGATAGCGCCGTGCGGGCCCGCCGAAGGGCACCATGTTGCTGATTGCCGAGCTGCCGGACGAGAGCATCGTGCAGACGGAACTGCCCGCCGGGCGGCCCGTGACCGTCGGCCGGGGATTGGGCAGCGAGATCGTCATCGCCGACTCTGCCATGTCCAACGTGCACTTCCGGATCGCCGTTAACGGCGGCAATGGCTGGCTCAAGGATCTGAGCAGTTGGAACGGCACCTACGTGAACGGAAGTCGCGTGTCGGATGCCGCGATCGGCCCCGGAGACCTGATCCAGGCCGGCAACTCCCGGATCCGCCTGGGCTTTGCGGCCGCGGATGCATGACTGCTGGAGGTCAGAGACGAGACTGGAGAGACAAATGGAGTTGCTGACGAACGTCATGCCAGGAAGCTCCCACGCCGGACACGCCGTCCTGGGGGCATTGTCCGCTCTTTGGGTTGGTCCCGTGGTGCAGTTGCTTGCCGCCAATCCGAACCTTTGCGCAGGAGGAATCACGAGCCTGTGATGCCGTACGGTGCCGTTTTTGCCCTTGCTGCCGCCATGGCCTTCGCGGCCACGCTCGTCGTGCGTTCCTGCGCGCGGCGCGCCGGGGTGGTGGACAGGCCGGACGGCTTCCGCAAGACGCAGGACCAGGGCGTGCCGCTCCTGGGCGGCATCGGCGTGTTCGTGGCGTTCTGCGGCTCGATCCTCATCGTGCGGGCGCTCGCCCAGGCGCCGCAACTGACCGACTTCATGGCCAGGCGGGACGTCCGGCTTGTCTTCGCCGGGGCCGCCGTCGTGATGCTGCTCGGGGTGCTGGACGACGTGTGGGGCCTCCGGGCGCGTTGGAGACTCCTCGGCATGCTGCTGGTGAGCATCGGCATGTATGCGGCCGGCTTCCGAATCACCGCCGTCAGCAACCCGTTCGGCCCGGCGATCCAGTTGGGATGGCTGGCGCCCGTCGTCACGGTGTTCTGGTTCCTGGGCTGCATGAACGCCATCAACCTCATGGACGGGCTCGACGGGCTGGCCGCCGGCGTGGCGTTCTTCGCCTCGGGCACCGTGCTGCTGGCCGGCATGGCGTTGGGCAACGCCCCCGCTTCGTTGATGGCGGCCGCGCTGGCCGGGGCGTGTGTCGGCTTCTTGGTGCTGAACTTCCATCCGGCGTCCATCTACCTCGGCGATTGCGGCAGCCTGCTCCTCGGATTCCTGCTGGCCTGCGTCGGGCTGCGCGGCGCCCAGAAGAGCCAGATGGTCGTCGCGCTGCTCATCCCGCTGATCGCGCTCGGCCTGCCGATCATGGATACGTCCCTGGCCATCCTGAGGCGCTGGCTAAAGGCGGTGCCGTTCTTCTGCAGTGACCGCCAGCACATCCATCACAAGCTGCTGGAGATGGGCCTCAGCTACCGGGCCGCCGTGCTCGTCATGTACGGCGCCTGCCTGATCCTGGCCGAGATCGCGCTGCTGATGACGGCGACCAACAGCAGGCAGGCGGCCGCCCTGCTGCTGGTGCTCGGGCTGCTGACGTACCTCGCCGTGCGGACGATCGGGCGGCACGAATACGCGATGCTCAAGGAAAGGGTCGGCGGCTACGTCGAGCGGCGGCATCGGCGCAGCGAGGTGCGCGGCGCAGCGAACGTGGCCTCCGCCAGCATGCGTAACGCGCGTTCGGTCCAGGACCTCTGGACGGCGCTGACGGGAGCCGCAGAGGCCATGGGCCTGGACGGCATGGACCTGGCATTGGCCGACGTCCCCTCCGGCGGCAACGGCGACCGGAACGAAGGGGGCGGCCAGGCCCGGGGCGGGCGCCGTGACCGGAACGGTCGCCACTTCCACTGGCGGAACGGCCTCAATGGCCAGGCCCGGGACGACATCCTCTGGACGGCCGTCTTCCCCATGCAGGTGAACGGCTCCTGGCTCGGCCGCCTCTGGGTGCACAAGGCCACCAACGGCCGCCCGCTCGAAGGCGACGTGCCCGACACCCTCCAGCTACTCACCAAGGCAGTCGCCCTCAACACATACCGCCTGGACCACGCCGAGCCCATCGCCGGGAATCGACCCGCGCCGCCCTGCGC
>Ga0315532_1002323_pt1 | contig 13206 bp, 8 predicted proteins | sample SalMarWE160370MG_FD_203082 | JGI IMG/M metagenome (GOLD analysis project Ga0315532, IMG submission 203082) | Salt marsh sediment microbial communities from the Plum Island Ecosystem LTER, Massachusetts, United States - Salt Marsh Sediment WE1603-70 ... | reverse complement strand
GGAAACGCAGGCACAAGTGCGGTTACACAAGTGCAGGGAATTCGGGGTCTATGCCGATTTATTCGGTATAGGCCCCATTTTACTTGACTCCGCCCAAAGGCGGTGGATATTCGATACTCCTGTTGTCCGCAGGATGCCTTATGGCAGAAGCGTATATATCCATATTGATTATTTTGGAGATTGCTGATTTTCCTTGACGGGAAGGTGGCCAATTTGGTACAAAGTAAATAGAGTAAATGTGCTGATTTGGGGCCTCGTTTTATGGGCTTCCAAAGACAAATGGAGTAAAGGGTGTTATAAAAAGAGAGAGCATCTCATGCAGGGCACAATCACGGTTGAGGATTCCCGAACCGCCGGGGCGGTTACACAGCTCTTTTTAAGGGGACTTGGAATTGGCGGATTAGCCGCTTTAGCATCCCTTGGTTTAGCTGATAGAGTTAATGCAACATATTTTGAATTAGATGATGCTCGCGCTCCTATTTATGCTAAGCAATATACTGCCGGGGATTATATTGATAGAGAGATGTATTACCTTTTAGATGACTCGCAATATTATTACCTTGATAGAGGACAATATAATTTGTTGGGAGGTTTAGGCTACCTGTTGGGACATCCTTATTATCCCAAGCTTTATGAAAGAGATTCGGACCAGGCGGTTGGATTGACAAATAGAGTAAATACAGGTTGGTTTAGTTTCTGGGGCGGGCAAATTCCAGTTAGTGAATATGACGTATCGTGGAGCTATTTTAACGCGGGGGATTATATCGATAGAAGGCGGTATTATTACTTAGACAAGGGACAATATCGTTATCTTGATAGAGAGCAATACGACCTGTTAGGAGGGTTGGGCTATTCGTTTGGAATGACTTATTATCAAAAACGAGCAGATATGCGTGCTACTCCAGAACCTTCTACAATTGTATTTCTGGTATTAGGGGCTTTAGGAGTTTTGGTTTTAAGAAATAAGAGAAGAACTGGAGAAGTAACCTAAATTTGTTAGTGCTTTTTTCAGTAGTCCTTAAACTTTCTCATCCATTCCGGCCAGTCGCTTGACTGAACGCCGCCGGCGATGGTCCAGGTACCATGGATGTCGAAGTTGTGATGCCAATTCAACGTCCATAATTCCTTGAGCCCGATTTTCCTGACGGACCAATCCAGGAAGGCGCCGTTGACCGCCCCGCTGTGCCGGTTTAGACAGACCCGCCGCATTTCATTACTGCCGGCGAGGTTTTCCGTGGCGCCGTCATATAGCGGAGGTTCATTGTTGTGAAACGGCCAGACATCGTACCAAAAACAATCGAGGAAAAGCGGTATCCTATCCGCAGGCCTAATATTGACATGTCTGTAGTAATTGCTCGCGTTGCTGCCCGTGGTTCTATTGCACAGCCACTCATTGAAGCCATAGCTGCCGTAGGAGCCGTCCTGAAAGATACCCCAGGCCGCAAAGGGATTGCGAGCTCCTTCGGACAAAGGTTTGGTAGCCATCGGGCAAAGACGCATATCCAGGTCGCGGTACTCCGTCCGCATCACGACCGGCCATCTGCCCTCGCTCGTTTGACTCTCTCCACCGAGACCTTGGTGGAAATAGCCGTCCCTGTCTGTTGTGATCATCGACCAGATAAGTGTCCATTGGTGCAGACTCGCCTGGCAGGTTACCGTCCGCGCTTGTTTCTTCACCCGTTGCAGTGCCGGCATCAATATGGCCATCAATAATGCAATAATAGCAATAACTACCAAAAGCTCTATTAGTGTAAATCCTACTCTGCGAAGTAAATCGATACGTAGCACGAGGCCGTTTCCTTTGCGCATGATATTTGCCCTTCTCTTTCAAAGAGAGATAATAAATCTAAGGTATTTTTACCTGCCATAATTATAGCACACTCAGTCACTTTAATACAAGCTGCTGAATATTTTATGCGATTTCACCGGTTTTTACATTGACAAATGCTGCGGACTGAATGATAACGCTTTGTAAAATATTGGGAGATATATCATGAATGAAGATAATCGGACAAACGTAACTGAATCTCCGGGCGAGCGGCAGGAAACATTAAAGCATGTTCTTCCACCGAACAAATACAAGCTTAAAACACTGCTGCTGTTCTCTGATTTTTTTGTCATCTTTGTCTATGTATATTACTTAATGATACGGAGCATAATTAAGGACGTATCGGACGGTAGTTTTTCATTCGTTTCTAACAGGATGTTTTCGTTTTATTGTGTATTTGCAATTACCATAGCACTTCTGGTGTTTGTGCTTATATTCAAAATGACAAAGAGTACGAGGACAAGGTATGAAAGGGATAATGAGGTAAGGCAAAACCCGAACATAAAAGTTTGGCTGTGCGGTTATAACTGGGGGTGGCCGATTTTATTTCTGCCGACTATGGTATTGATGATTGCCGCTGGCGTGGTAGGTGTACTGTTAGATTTGATATTTGGAGGTTCAGAGACAGTGCCTATAATCCAGGATGTCATTGGTGGTGTTGTTATAATATTTGGGGCTCTGAATGCGGCAGTTGCAATATTTAAACTTAAGCCCGTAACATTAGGACTGTTATTAGGGGGCTTTCTCATCATTCTGCTGATACTTTTGCTGAATGGGCCACAAACATTTCTGAGCTTCTTCAAAGGCTTCAGGCACTTGGGAGTAAATATCGAGCCGTTGGGATACATTCTTCTGGCATATATTTGGTCTGTGTTTCTAAGGATAATATGGGTCAAAAGTCTATTTTTCTATTGGGTTTTTTTACCAAACAGGCTGGAATTACAGCATGGATTGTCCGAATCCAATGACTCTGTTGACAGAGATGACCTTCGACACCAGATTGACACAGATGATGTGATTCTCAGGTGGTGGAATGTCGGGGTCATAACATTTTACTTTCCGGAACTGGACAAACTTCCCATAACAAATGTAGTATGGGGTATCCGCAAAAAAGCAGTTTATGCCAATCGTATTGCATCAGTTAAGACAATGCAGGATTAGCAAATTTCTACGGGCTTACCCTCGTAGAATTTAGGATTAAAACCTCGCTTGTCCGCTGTCTTCCTTTACCCTGTATCTGTACGCACTTCCGTAACTCTGAAAATAAGTACGTATGATACTCCTCAAGCCAAGTTCGCCGTTTAATGGCCTCTGCGGCGCTTTAAATTGAAAGCTGAGAGGCGTTCTGTGAGATTTTGCAAATAGAATTAACTGCCTTTTCTTAGATACATATACAATATTTTGAAGAAGATGCCCAAATAGGAAATATACACTTGACCATACCGCATTTTTACACAATCTTGTCAAAAAATATGGCGAATCGCGTGAAGATTTTTATTGACGGGAAAGTGGCTGATTTGGTATAAATGGGGTAGGTAAAACCTGTGGAGCTTGGCTTGCAGACAGGCCAAATTTCTATAATCTTTTTGAGTGAGTGAGGTGCCGAGTTTTAAGCAGGAGCTTTGTGCTTCGCGGTAAGGAGTGTACGTTTCAATTAACCGCTTATATTCGGGTTTTTGAAGGAAGGAGGTAGCGACAGCCCGTAAGAAATTTCTGATTTCCGAATCTCGATTTGCAATTCTCATAGGTGCGTTTTCTTGATGCTTATTGAAGAAAACAAATGTTTTGGTGTGTGGCCAAAACATAATTTATACTTATTTTATTTAATCCTTTTTGAAGGAGAATTATTATGTGTAAGAAAATGATTTATTTAGTTTCTTTTGTTTTGTTGCTGAGCCTGGTTGGTAACGCTGGAGGCCAGGACGGCACGGGCTTACGAGCGGAGTACTTTCTCTGGTCCGGGACTTCACCTCCATCTCGAGCGGATGCCTATCGAGATCTGGTAATAACCCGGATAGAACCGCAAATATACTGCTACTGGAATCCGGGATTTATAGCAAGCCATCCGGATGGTCTTACCCCAGTCTTCCAAATCCACCCGCCCCCGGGGCTAAGAGGCGATACCTTCTCGGTCAGATGGACGGGTGAACTTGAGGCAACGTCCTCTGAGGCATACACCTTCATAACCGGCAGCGATGACGGTGTACGAGTGTATCTGAACGGAGAGCTCATCATCGATGCCTGGGCCGACCAAGACCGTGTAGAGAGCACGAGCGATCCGGTAGAATTGGTTGCGGGCCAGAGATATCCGATAGTAGTAGAAGGCTATGAGAATGGTGGAGAAGCGGAATGGCAGCTATATTGGCAGAGTCCATCCACACCAAGGGAGGTTGTTCCACAGAGCGCGTTGTACCCCGTGCTTAAACCGAAAGATTTTCAGGCCAGTGAGCCCGTCCCGGCTGATGGTGCCGTGCTCAGGGATACATGGGTGAATATGAGATGGACGGCGGGAGAAGCTGCAGTCTCACACGATGTGTACTTAGGCGAGAATTTTGACGATGTGGATGCCGGCGCCGGCGATACCTTCAAGGGCAACCAGGCCTCGACGGACTTTATCATTGGCTTTCCCGGGTTTCCTTATCCAGATGGTCTTGCTGAAGGCATGACATACTATTGGCGGATAGACGAACTTGAGGCCGATGGGACGAAACATAAAGGCAATGTCTGGAGCTTTACGGTAGCTCCCAAGACCGCATTTAGTCCCAACCCGGCGGATGGTGCCGGGTCTGTAGAGCTGGATGAGAGGCTTAGCTGGGAGCCTGGTTTCGAAGCGAAATTGCACTACGTGTATTTCGGCGACAACTTTGACGATGTCAACCATGCTACAGGTGCTCTACCCACGGCATTTACAACCCATACACCCGGCTCGCTTGAATCAGCGAAGGCTTACTACTGGCGCGTCGATGAGTTTGATATTATCGATACGTATAAAGGTGATGTCTGGAGCTTTATGACTCTGGGCGGCGTCGGAAGCCCGGTCCCATCTAATGGCGCCACAGATGTAAAGCACACACAGATCCTTAAATGGTCGCCGGGAGATAATGCCGCTTCACATCAGGTGTACTTCGGAACAGATAAAGATGCCGTGCGCAACGCCAATACAGGTTTGCCTGAATACAAAGGCAGCAGAGACCTTGGTTCAGAGAGCTATGACCCTGGAACACTTGAGTGGGATACCACTTACTACTGGCGTATTGATGAGGTCAATAACGTCCATCCCGACAGCCCATGGGGAGGCCTTGTCTGGACCTTCACGACCGGCAGCTTCCTTGCCGTGGACGATTTTGAGTCCTACAACGACATTGACCCCCCTGACCCCCAGAGCAACAGGATATTTGAAGCGTGGCCGGACGGTTATGGTATCCCGACAAATGGAGCTCTCGTTGGTAATGACCTTCCTCCTTATGCCGAGCAAAGTATTGTTCACAGCGGCATCCAGTCGATGCCGTATATCTACGACAACAGTGTCGGGAACTCTGAAGCAACTCACACGCTGGAATATCCGCGTGATTGGACAGAGAAGGACGTTCATACATTGTCACTGTGGTTCAGAGGCGAAATATTTAATTCCCTTGAACAGATGTACGTAGTTCTCAATGGCAGTGCTGTAGTCTATCACGACAATCCGGACGCAGTTATGACAATTGATTGGGTGGAGTGGAAGATCGACCTGCAGGAATTTGCAAACCAGGGTGTAAACCTTACCGATGTCAATACGATAGGTATTGGTTTTGGTGACAGAAGCAACCCACAGCCTGGTGGTTCAGGTACAATGTACTTTGACGATATTCGTCTGTATCCTCCGCCGCCGGAGCCAGCACCGTAAGCCGAGACTTGGCTGACAATTAAAATTACGTTGTTGATATAGTTGATTTGGACCAATTCGGGGCTTATACTGAATGATTCGGTATAGGCCCCATTTTCTTGGAGCAATATCAAAGACGTAAATTAAATCAGCTCAAGATTTTCTGTAGGATAGCTCTTAGAGGTGTTTTTAGCGTTCTACAATGGCCAAACTCAAAACAAAGGGTATCTGAGATAGGATTAGGGGATTTTAACGCAAATTAGAACGAAAAGAGCGGCTTTACGAATATTATAAGAGTTCCACAAATAGGCTTAACCAGCATATATCATACTTTTTTCCTCAATTTGCCGTCGGACCTAACCGATATTAATGTGGGATTAGTCCAGAATTTTAGAAGTGAGATTTAGAATGCGGCCTAAAAAAGGTTCGACGCTTGTTGAATTGTTGATTGTCGTTTTGATCTTAGGATGCCTTTCGGCAATTGTTATTCCACGAATTGCTGTCAGCGCTGAGGGCGCCAAGATTAGTGCCTGTCGCAATAACGTTCAAATAATAAACAGACAGATAGAAATGTTCTATCAAGACACAGGTGGCTGGCCTGGTGATTTAGGTGAGCTGACTAAAAATCCTGACTATTTTCCCGATGGTCCACCTCAGTGTCCATTTGGGATCCCGTATAAGATGAATGAAACGACCCACCATGTTATCAGGCACAAGCACGTGCTGACAAGCAAAATTGCTTGGGTAAAAAAGCATTTTATCAACTTTGGTGAGTAGTAAGTGGTGAGTAGTGAGTAGTCAATTAACCACTCACCAATTAACAACTCACCAATCGTTGAGAGGCAAAGACAAAGACGTTAGCAATAAGTATGCCTCGAAGGGTATCTGAGGTAGGGTCAGGGGATTTTAACGCAAATCAGAACGAAATTAACCTAATACCATTCAGAAGTAATTTTTATTGACTTGTGCGCCGCAAGCCATATAATAATAGTATTATAACTTATCACATGAGAAAGGAGTGCTTATGACCCGGCAAAGAAGAGGATTTACTTTGATAGAGTTGCTGGTGGTTATCGCCATTATTGCGCTTCTTATGGGGATATTGATGCCGGCATTGCAAAGGGTCAAGAAGCAGGCACAGGCCGCAGGCTGTCTTAGCAATCTCAGACAGATCGGCGTAGCGGCCTCGCTCTACGCCCAAGATTATGATTGGTTCATCCCTCGCGGCTCCACCGGTAGTAATCCCATTTGGTTTATGCAGTTCCTGCCTTACGTGGGCCAAAAGCACAACAAAGGCGATTACAAAAGCGTGAAGATATACCGCTGCAAAAGCTTTCCAACAACTGGTTTTGGTTTATACGACATTTCCAATGCCAGACAGACTGTCTGTTACGTGCTCAACGACTGGACTTTTTCAAGCAGAGACGACAACTCCGGAACCAGTATTGGAAGGCCCACCAAACTTTCAGTGTTCAAGAGACCGGCCTATACCGTATATATGGCCGACAACGAAGATGGCGATTGGCGTCCCATCATTGAGAGCGAAGACAGCCGGGAAATCATACGCTGTGATATTTTTATTCGTACGCATCTACCGATGTCGGAGAGCCACCATATAAACGATGGACGACGAGTAGCTCGTGCCCGGCACGCCGAAGGCTGCAATGCGTTGTTCCTCGATTGGCACTCCGAATACGTCAAAGCCGAAGACATGACCATAGACATGTGGCGCGATAAATAATTGTCACCTGCACACCTATTACACAGGCAGTTGGGAGCAAGCCCAAAAATTCTCCCACAAATGCTGGGATGGTTGTATTTACACCAAGCCGCTTGTCGAAACACATCGCTTACATTACAATTATCATTTAACGCCCAACAACCCGCCAACGGCGGGTATCGATCCAAACCCAGCGTTGCTGGGCACGTTAGAAATAATTGACAGGCCCCAGCGAGTCCCGTCGCAAGACGGGGCTGCGGGTGAAAGGAGTTAGTATGAAGAAGTATTCGATAATTCTGTCAGGCCCCAGCGACTCCCGTCGCAAGACGGGGCTGCGGGTCAGGTTAATAATCTTAGCTTTCCTTTGCATATCCTTGATAACGACCGGTTGTTCGAGAGGCCATTATTTTTCCGATAAATCCCTGCCGTCGGGTACATTTGAAAATGGTGTTGTGGTTAGTGCGCACAGGTTAGCCTCACAGGCAGGAGTGGATATCCTGAAAAAAGGAGGTAATGCTGTTGATGCAGCGGTGGCGGTGTCTTATGTGCTTGCTGTGGTACATCCTGAGGCGGGGAATATCGGCGGCGGTGGATTCATGGTTATTCGAGCGCCAGACGGCCAAGCTACCGCAATCGATTACCGTGAAAAAGCACCCGGAAAAGCGCATCGTGATATGTATCTTGACGAAGAAGGTAATGTCATCACACATTTGACCAGAGATGGGGCACTCGCTGTGGGAGTTCCCGGTACTGTTGCAGGGACTATGTATGCTCTGGAAAAATACGGCACCATGAGCAGAGAAGAAGTTCTTGGACCTGCCGTAGAGCTTGCAGAAAAAGGATGGATTCTTGACCAACCAATGGGGGGAGAGAAGTTCAAGATGTTTCCACCATCTAATGCAGTTTTCAATAAGCCGGATGGCTCGCGATACGAAAAGGGCGAACTTTGGGTGCAAAAAGACCTGGCGGAAACTCTTAAGGTCATAGCCGAACATGGACGAGACGGCTTTTACAAGGGCACAGTAGCTGATCTTCTCGTCAGAACTATGGAGAAATATGATGGGGTCATAACGCGTGAGGACCTTGAGAATTACAGGTGTGTCGAACGGACGCCGGTTACAGGTACATATAGAGGATACCATATTGTTTCTATGCCACCTCCAAGTTCTGGTGGAATTAGTTTGATAGAAATGTTGAACATCCTGGAAAGATACGATGTAGGTGCATACGGCTGGAACAGCACCGAAACCGTTCATCTTATGGTAGAAGCTGAACGGCGTGCGTTTGCTGACCGTGCTGAATACATCGCCGATCCTGATTTTATTGAGGTTCCAATCAAAACGTTAACTTCGAAAAAGTATGCTGATATCAGAACCAAAGACATAAACCCGTTGCATGCAACTCCCAGCGCACAGGTCAGATGCGGTGATGTAGCACAAGTGCCCTATGAGAGTAATGAAACAACACATTATTCCATAGTTGACAAAGATGGTATGGCTGTGGCCGTTACCACGACTCTGGAACGAGGTTATGGCAGTTATCTTGTCGTCGAAGGAGCAGGATTTCTGTTAAACAATGAGATGGGCGATTTTAGTGCGAAAACGGGTGTACCAAACTCGGACGGGCTGGTGTACGGCAATGCAAATGCCATAGAAGCTAACAAGCGGATGTTGAGCTCTATGACACCCACGATTGTCGCAAAAGACGGCAGGAATTTCATGGTCATCGGCTCGCCGGGAGGGCCGACGATAATTACAACGGTTTTACAGTGTATTATGAATGTCGTCGATCACGGTATGACTGTCAATGAAGCTATTGCAGCCGGACGTTTTCATCACCAATGGCTGCCCGATAAAATAGAGTATGAAAAAGGTGCTTTCTCAGAGGAAACTATTGCAGCACTGAAGGGCTTCGGGCATTCATTGAAAGATGTAAAACAAATTGGAAATGCGCAGGGAGTTCTTCTCGACCCCAGGACAGGGCTGCTTATGGGCGGACCAGACCCGCGCAGAAGCGGCGCCGCTATTGGGTACTGAAATTGTGCATTGGGAACGATGCGAGCTTATAATGCTACGGCGTTTTCTGCCGTGAGTAAAACAAAAAAGTTGTATTGTTATTAAGGGATAGAAAATGGCTGAAAAAAAATTCTGGTTTATAAGCACAGCGATATTGGCAGCGTTGCTTCTCCCGCAAGGGATGTGCCGCAAGGCATCCTGTGGGCTGCGTATTACCGCTGGCGCACATGCGGAATCAAGACTTGAGTTTCCGGGCCCTGCGCCGGGTGATGCTCAGGGCAAAGTGTATAACGATGAGCTCATTTTACAAAATAGGCTGCTCTCGTGTGCCTGGAGTGTATCCGAAGAACGGCTCAAACCCCAATACATCAGGAATAAGCTCGCCTCAAATACCATACGAATGCAAGAGGCCCAATGCTTTCAATTCATTTTGGAAGGCGGGCAGTTGATAAAAGCTTCTGATTTGAAGATCGTTGGCGGGCCTAAATTAGAGAGCCTGGAACCAAACAGCGAGTCGTGCCGACTGGCGGAACGGTTTGGCGGCAAGCAAATCTCTGTTACGCTGGCCTCTTCAAACAATAACCTCGAAGTTGAATGGCGTGCAATTTTACGCGATGGCTCAAACTACGTGCGGCAGGAAGTGACCCTGGTCGCAATAAATAAACCAATCAAAGTTAAAGAAATAGTGTTGCTGGAGCTGGGCGAATCGAACGCGAAGATAATGGGCACTGTGGACGGTTCGCCCGTGGTAGTGGGCAACATGTTTTTTGCTTACGAGCATTCCCTATCGAAAAGTCAGAAATTACAGCGGAAACCGAATGTTTTACGGTGCAGTCTGCCCTACATTATTTTGCTCAAGCCGGGCGAGCCGATTATGCACAGTTCGGTCATAGGCGTTGTTCCACAGGGCCAATTGCGCAGAGGTTTTCTGTATTACGTTGAGCGTGAGCGGGCGCACCCATACAGGCCATTTCTACACTACAATAGCTGGTATGACATCGGCTATGGTGCAGAAAAAATACTGGAGCATGATTTTCTGGATGTTATTAAACTGTTCGGAAATGAGCTAATCGAGCAGCGAAAGGTAGTAATAAATTCGTTTGTTTTAGATGATGGGTGGGATGACCCCGCTTCACTATGGCGTTTTCATAAGGGCTTCCCGAATGGCTTTTCGAACCTGCAGAAGGCGGCTAAAGAATATGATTCCAACCTGGGGGCCTGGCTCTCTCCTTTTGGCGGATATGGCAAAGCCAAAGAAGAAAGGCTCAAATACGGCCGACAGCAGGGTTTCGAAACAAACAAAAGTGGTTTCTCACTTGCGGGCAGCACGTATTATAGTAGGTTTCGGGATGTATGTACGAAAATGCTCCGCGAATACGGATTGAACTACTTTAAGTTCGATGGTATAGGCGTCGGCGGCAGGCCGGCGGGAACCAATAGTGAATTCGCCCGGGATATGGATGCTCTGCTGCGACTTATCAGCGACCTTCGCCGGGTTAAGCCTGATGTGTTCATAAACATTACAACGGGTACATGGGCATCACCCTTCTGGTTGTGGTATGGCGATTCTATCTGGCGCTCAGGGAGGGACTGGAGTACTCACGGCTGGGGCTCGAAACGCCAGCAGCAAATCACCTATCGTGACAAGGAAACTTACCATAATGTTGTTGTCCGCGCTCCGCTTCATCCGCTCAATTCACTTATGACTCAGGGTGTTATGTTTGCAAATCACGGACTCCCTAATGAGACTGAGCCTCTGGCGGATGATATACGGGCATTCTTCGCTGGCGGTACTGATTGCCAGGAATTGTATATCACCCCATCCCTGATGAGGCCGCAGGACTGGGACGCTTTGGCCGAGGCTGCGCAATGGTCACGCAGCAATGCGGACGTACTGGTGGACACGCATTGGATAGGCGGTGACCCGGCCAAGGGACAAGTTTACGGCTGGGCATCATGGTCGAAGCGAAAAGGCATCTTGGCGCTGCGCAATCCTCACGACAAACCGGGTAGTATCACCCTAAATATCGGCAAAGCCTTCGAGCTGCCGAAGGGGGCAATACAAAAGTATTCTCTAAAAAGTCCCTGGAAAGAAGACGTGAACAAATCGGCCGTGGTATTATCCGCAGGTGAAAAGCATACATTTGAACTAAAGCCATTTGAGGTGCTTGTCTTTGACGCCACACCTCAGTAGGGGCGGTTCGTGAACCGCCCTTGCCCGAACCATGTATATCCGAACCACTCCTAATTTTCTTAATCTTGCTTTTCTATCGGGGATCCAGATTAGCCTTGTCCACTATTAGACAAACCTCACTACTCCTCGGTCCTGGCCAGCAAGGTTATAGAAATTTACCTGCCATATCCAGTTGAATATGTATTCGTGTCAATTTATAGAAAGCAAAAGTCTTAAAACATTATATTTTATTTGCAAATTAGCTAAAAAATCATTCTTTTTTAGTAGCTTTTCCAGATTTTCCTGGCTTAGCAGAAGGTTGAATTCGGTCTGATGCAGGCTCAGCAGCTTCTTCATCCGGCATGTCAGCAATTTCCTGTAGTCTCTTGCCTATGTCAATTCCAGTAGCAGCTTTCATTTGCTCTATAAACTTAACAAGGGCTCCAGGAGCAGCGGTCATAAGTCTGTTTACTGCGCTATCACCATTTCCAGCACCACTGTCGATTGCAACAACATTATCAAACTTAACCTGGCCAATAGATTGAGCACCTGCATCAGCGACTGCTTTAATAGCCTCTAAAGCAAGATTAAGCTGTGCTGCTTTTCCATAAGCATTCCAGGCTTCTGCTTTCTTTCTCAAGCCTTCCGCCTCGGCTTCAAGCTGTAATTGAGTTCCCTTAGCTTTTGCTTCAGCTACTCTCAAAATAGCTTCAGACTCCCCTTCCGCTTTAAGAATAGCAGCTTGTTTCTCGGCATCAGCAGGAACTACTACCACGGCCTTATATTTCTGCTCTTCTGCCTGTGCTCTTGCCGCCTCAACTTTTTCTCTTGCCTTTTGCTCTTCTTCCTGTACTTTTTGCTCTTCAACAACAACTCCCTGCCTTGCTTTTGCTTCAGCAAGCGGTCCTTGTTGTTCAGCTTTCTTAGTAGCTGCAAGAGTTTCACCAACATACTGCTGTTTTGCAACATCTCTGGTTTTCTCTGCTTCTGCAATCTGTTTTTCCTGGTCAGCCCTTACAACTTCCCCTTCTCTGCGAGCAGTTTCAGACTCTTGCATCGCGTCCCTGTCTGCCTCCGCCTGGCCAATTGCAGCATCCCTCTTAACTTCAGCAGTTCTCTTTATACCAAGAGCCTCGAGATATCCTCTCTCATCACGAATATCCTGAATGTTGATGATGTCAATTATGACACCAATCTTGGCCAATTCCTCACCGGCTTGCTCGAGGACTTTGTTCACAAACATGTCTCTCTTCTGGTAGAGCTCTTCAACCGTCAAAACACCAATAATATCACGTAGCTGGCCTTCCAAAGTTTCTTTAATAATCTGTTGAATCTGCCTGGCGTCTGTTCCGAGAAATCTCTCAACGGCTCTATCAAGCATTCCTTCTTCACCGGAAATCTTTACATTTGCAACCGCATCAATAGTGACAGGGACACCTTCTTTTGAATATGCTTTCTCAACTCTCACATCAGCGAGATTCATTGTCTTGAGAGAAATTCTGTTGATTTTTTCCAAAACCGGAATCTTAAGTCTAGCACCTCCAACAACAGCTCTCCATCCTTTGACAACAACCGCCCCATCTTTGGTTTTTACCTTATTTTTTC
>Ga0315532_1002316_pt1 | contig 13238 bp, 15 predicted proteins | sample SalMarWE160370MG_FD_203082 | JGI IMG/M metagenome (GOLD analysis project Ga0315532, IMG submission 203082) | Salt marsh sediment microbial communities from the Plum Island Ecosystem LTER, Massachusetts, United States - Salt Marsh Sediment WE1603-70 ... | reverse complement strand
ATTTTTTGGTGATGTCGAACAGTTTCTGGATCAGCCCCAGTTTTGCAAATGTCACACTCGCACTGGTGAATCGTCAGCTCTGCTTCTGTCGTCATAAGGCAACCCCCTGTTTCGAGATTGCCCTATTGTACCACAAGTGCGGGAAATTATTCTTTTATGAACCCTAAGTGTGAACGCGCTTTGAGTTCAACGATGACAATCTGTTCAACCACCAAATCAGGACTGTTACCCCCGACGACTGTGCCATCGTCCAGGGTGACAGGAATGAAAGGCTCATCTTCGAAACTGAGGTCGGCTTTCCCACACTTGGCCACCATCGCATTGTGGTAGACTGGTTCTCGATGTCCTGGCCCAAGTTCGTTGTGGACTTCCATGGCCAGGCCAATGATCTTGTAGGTGTATTTGAGCCAGGGCGCGTCCTGGATCACGTCTTTGGATTTTGTGTGCATCTATTGCCTCCTGTTGCCGCAGCGGATGGAGAGCGGATAAACGGATAACTTGCGCTTCCCTCATCCGCTTATCTGCTGTCTATCCGTTGCCGCAGCGGATGAGAAGCAGATAAACGGATAACTTGCGCCTCTCCCATCCGCTTATCTGCTGACGATCCGTTGCCGCAACGCACCAATGTGCATGACTATCTCTACAAATGAACGACGGTCAACCCCGGCAAATGCGCCGCCCAGTATTCGGCCACCAGGCGGCGGTGGCAGTGATCGGGCTCAGGCTCGGCGCAAAGGAGGCACGGAGCGCGATAGCGGGCCAGGATCTCGCGCCCCACCCCTTCAGCAACTCGCTCCTCCAGAAGCGGGAGAAAGTGAGATTCGTAGGCCGCCCAGTCCTGGTCGTCGCGATAGGCATTGAGGATATCGGGGGTAGGAGCCAGTTCAGGGTGGTGCTCGTAGGCGATGCCGAACCCTTCGCGCAGCAGGAAGGCCAGATCGTCCCGCTTGGTGTAGCCAGCCAAGTGGGAGGTGTTGCGCAGGCGGACGTCAATCACCGCGTCCACGCCAGCCTCGCGCAGTTGGCCGATGAACGTCGCCAGGGGTTTGCGCCGGTAGCCGATGGTGTAGAGGATGGAAGGTGGACGGTGGAAAGTGGACATAGTGGTTTCTCCTCATCCGAACAGGGAAAGTTGCTGAGGCTCCAGCTCTGCCTCGACTGTCTCGCCGTCGGGCTGGATGTGGAGCACGCGGACGCCGCGCCCCAGCAGGGTCTGGGTGATGAGCAGGTGGCGGTGGCAACGGCGATGGTCGCTCTCACTGCACATCACGGCCACACGCTCAGCTCCGGCCAGGTCGAGCAACCGATCAATGCCGGCCTGGTAGGCAGGTGTTTGCTCCACACGCTGGTAGTCGGGACGCTCCTGCCCAGGGTCGTACAGGGCCGGATCGGTGGGGCGGCCGCCGAGGGCATCACCCATAAATCGGTAGGCGATACCGGCATCGTCAAGATCACGGGCCAGCACCTCGCGGTTGAACTGGGGTGCCCAGCGGCTGTAAGGCTGGCTGCGCACGTCCACCACGAGGGTGATTCCGTGGCGGCGCAGCAGGTCAACAAAGGCTGCAGTGGTGTGGTCGCTGTGGCCGATGGTGTAAATCAGCAAATCTTTGGGCATGGTGCTCCACTTTGTCTCTGCATCACCTGAATCGAGGCAGTGTCAATGAATTGTCAACCCACTGCCAAAAACCACGACCATGACTGTGGAGAGGAAGCGGGTCCCGGTGATGTTGACCCAAGTGATCAGCCAGGCTACCCTCCGGCCATCATAATCATGAGCACCACGTTGTCACCATCTTGCAAGGCCGTGTCAAGCTGGTCGTGGGGCACCCATTCCTTTCCATTGAGCAGCACCTGGACTACCGGGTTCAACTCGCCCTTTTCTGGGGCCAGGGTCCTGACCTTTTCTATGAACTCGTACCGCCGGCCGGTCGAGCGCTCAACACCTTCACCAGACGGCGGCCCGCTACACGCTTCTTGTCCATACTGACCGCCGAAGGCAGTTTGTAGGTGAGCGCCCCAGGCTCGCAGAAGCGTACACACCAGGGCTCAACACCACCGCACAGATCGCACTTGACGACCTGTCGCCGGTCTCTATCGAAGGTGACTGCACCGAAGGGGCAGGCGACTATACACATCCGGCATCCCACGCAGAGGTCATAATCCACGATCATCGCACCGGTATCTGCATCGCGTGAGATGGCCTGCACTGGGCAGATGTTGGCGCACGCCGGTTCTTCGCACTGCTGGCAGACGACCGGCACATCCAACCCTTCCGTCTCCCACTTGACAATCCGCACTGCCGACTTGGTAGGGTTGCATGCCTGCACGTGAAACACTGAGCAAGCCATTTCACAGTTCCGGCAGCCGGTGCACTTTTCATAGTCTACGACGAGCATCTTGTGCATCATTTCGATTTTTTGGAATAGGCTCGCCACAATAGCTTGAGCGGGTGGACCACCTCCCGGCCCGACCCGGCCCGCATTTGCATCTCGCACCCGGCGCAGTTGGTGATGCCCAGGTCATAGTCGGGCGATTGCAGCTCCTGGAACAGATAGCGCCCAATCTCGCGCGACTCCTCACGGTGCGCACGGCGCATCCCAAAAGAACCGGCCAGGCCGCAGCACCCCCGGTCAATATCAACCGGTTCCATCCCTGGAACGAGCTCCAGCAGTCGCAAGTTCTCTGGACCCAGACCGCGCACCCGTAAGTGGCAGGGCGTGTGATAACCCACCCGCATCTCCAGCGGGTCGAAGTCGGTGTCCAATTCACCCCGCTGGTGCAACGCCCACAGGAAGTCGCTGACGTCCTGGGTCTGTTCTGCTACCAGCCGCGCATCGTCGCTCTCTGGCAACAGATAGGGATAGTCGCGCTCCAGCGCCGTACCGCAACTGGGGCAACTTACCAGGATCGTGTACCCCTCCCGGGCCAGCGGCCCAAAGACTTTCAGAGCCTGGCGGGCGTACCGCCGGGCCAGTTCCTTGGCCCCGTAGGGAAAGCAGGCTACACCACAGCACAGGTGTTTCGGTACCAATACCCGGAAACCGTTGCGCTCCAGAATGCCTACCACCGCCCAGCCCAGCTCTGGGTCGGTGAAGTTAACGTAGCAGCCGGGGTAGTAAACCACCGTGCGGTCTGAAGTGGGACTGGACGACCGGCGATGGTATTGGTTGAAAAAGGTGTCATGGTGGAAACGGGGTAGCTTGCGCTCCCGATCCATCCCGGATACCCACTCCATTGGCAGGCGGGCCAATGGCCGGTTGAACAGCCAGTTGCTCAGCGGCGCGATCAGGCTGGAAGCCTGAAACAGCAGGCCGATGTTACAGTAGAACTGATCCTGCCACCTGGTCGCACCCGCCTCCGCCTTGGCTTCAGAAATCATAGCAGGCAGGTCAATGTCGAGTGGGCAACGCGCCCGGCAGCGCCCGCAGGTGATGCACTCCCGCAGCGAAGGGTTGTCACCCCGCAGGAAAGCCGTCAGATAGTCGCGCGGCGTCCAACCTGTCTCCCTCCCAAAGTAAGGCTGGGCCGGGCACTCGAGCAGGCAACTCCGACAGCCGATACACAGGAATAGATCCCGATAACGGGGATCGCTGAGCCAGGCGCGCCGGCCATTGTCGAGCAGGATGACATGCATAGGTGCGTGTTGCACATCACGGGCAGGGGGTGAGGGGGTAAGGCCCTGTCCCGCAGGGACCTGACCCTTGCTGTCGCCGCCCCGGCGGGGAACGCCCAGCGCCACGCTGAGTGCGCCATAGCGGGCTTGAGCCCGAGCCACAAACACCGCTGCGTCCCGGTCTCGCACTACACGCTCCACACCGATCACCAGCACCACCTGGCTCGCCCGCTCCAGTATCTCGGATATGTTGAAAAGGTGCTGCACGAAATAGACCGTCCCGTCTTCGGCGGCGATCACGTTGACGCCCAGTACACCGATGTCGGTAGATTGTTTGGGCGACATATGGATAGATTGGGGATGGAAAGCCTCCCAGGCAGCCTCGGCCGAAGGAGGTTCGAGCTGCCAGTACCGCTCCACACCCTGGTCTGGATGGCTGAACTGCCCGTCATAAGTCTCCACCACCTCCAGGCGGTGCGCCTCCAGATGGGGGAGCAGCTCGGCCACAGTTGCCGAATGGTTAACCAGCACCCGGCGTGATGGGCCAGCCAGCCGCGCGATCTCGTCAGCCGCCTCCTGAGCCGTCGTCGCCTCCAGCGGCGTTATGCCGTACTGCTCTCGTAACGTGCTCGTCAGTTGCCCCAGTAAGTCGTCCAGGTGTTCGGCCGTATCGTCGCGGATGGCACGCAAGCGGTCGCACAAAGCCTCCTCGTCCAGAGGCGGAGCCACCCGATGTGGGTTGGTCAGTTGCTCGGCCACCCGCATGCGCTTGGGCCGCGGATCGGGCATCAAAAACCACACCGGCAGATGAAGCAACTGGCCTGCTGTCCCGCGTACCTTCTGAGCCAACGCCTCGCGTGGTTCCATCACTTCCGCCTTGAGCCGTAGCGTCCCAGCAAACTCCCCAATCCCCAATACTCGTCGCCAGTGAAGAGAATGGGCTTCAGCTTGTCATTGTCCACACGCCCTTGCTCGTCCAGCACCTCCTCGCTGAGCTGCACCGCCACTACCTCGCCGACGAACAGGTCGTGGCTGCCCAGGGGGAGTGTATGGGCCAGCCGGCACTCGATGTTGATCGGGCACTCGGCAATGATGGGCGTCTGTATCGCCGAGCCGGGAGCCGGAGTTAGTCCCTCCGCCGCGAATTTGTCTGCCTCCCGGCCGGAGACAAAGCCGCAGTACTCCACTTTGTCGAGCAAGCCCTCGCCGGGGACGTTCACCACGAACTCGCCCGTCTTCTGGATCAACCCGTGGGAGTGGCGGTCCGGGCGCACACCGATCCCCACCTGGGGTGGACTGGAGCACAAGATACCCGTCCAGGCGATGGTAATGATGTTGGCCTGCTCACCGTGACCACAACTCACCAACACGACCGGCACAGGACGCAGGGCGACGAATGGTTTCTTTACGATCTTGGACAATTGTTTCACCTCGCTCACAGCAGCCAGTAATCAGTTTCCCGATCCGCCAGGTAGAGGCAGTGGTTGGCGTCGGTCGTCATCACCGCTCGGCTGACTCACGCCGCAACCGTCCTGCGTACTCGACGGCGCACGCCTGCTGTGCCCGGGGCGCGATGGAGCCCGGACGACGCCTGCGTACCTCGGCCATCGCCTTCTCCGCTTCCCATCCCCGGCTCACCAGGTAGCAGGCCAGCATCGTCCCTGTCCGGCCGTAGCCGCCCCTGCAGTGCGCCAGCACAGCGCGCCCCTGACCCAGCATCTCGTCCACGAAGCTGACGAATTCATCTGCCCGCCAGCTTTTCCTCGATCAACCAACCAAAGTTCTCGATCATCTGGCGGCGAACGCCTTTTTCATCACCTCAGAGAGCTTCAGCCCGGCGTCCCGCTTCTTGATCAGATTCACGGAGGAGGCGGGCACGAACTGGAGCGCACCGGGATGGCAGAAGCGGACGCAAGTCGGGTCGCCGTCGCATAGGTCGCACTTGATTACTTGCCGGGCCACGATGTCAATCCCCATGCCGCCGAACGGGCAGGCCATCACGCACATCTTGCAGCCGATACACAGATCATAGTTCAGCACCACCCGCCCCAGGACCGGGTCGCGGGAAAGGGCGTCCTTGGGGCAGACGGCGATGCAGGGCGCATCCTCGCACTGCATGCAAAGCATGGGCAACTCGAACCCCTCTAGCGGCCACTTGATGACGTGGATGCGGGAGCGGGTAGGGTTGTTGACGCCGGTGTGCTTTACCGAGCAGACCATCTCGCATAATCGGCAACCCGTGCACTTCTCGTGATCTACGACCAGTATTCTCTCCATCTGCAATCTCCTACAGCATGTGGGAGGGCTCGCCATCCAGCCCCAGCTTCTTGAGTGTCTCCGGGCGGGGCACGCCGTCCTCATCCCAGCCGTGCAGCTCGTAGTACTCATCAATCATCTGCTTGAACTTCTCGCGATCTATGCTCTTGCCCCGGGCAATCGGCAGGCCAATGGGAGTGGGCTCGTCGAAGTAACGGTCCGGCAGCCAGTCGTCCGCCCGCGTCAACCCCTCCCGGATGTTGAACAGCCGCTCGACGGTGTAGGCCCGATCGGCGATTTCCCAGATCTCCTGCGGCGTGAACTCCAGGCCGGTGTTGTAGTAGATCAGCTTGGAGAGTTCATCGAAGGCGATCAGGTTAGGACTGAGGAAGATGGTGTGGTACTTACACACGCCAACACAATCAATCGCCTCGTACATCATCTCCTGCCACTGTACCATGCGCGCCTTCCCCACGTAGGAGGTGTAGTCGGACGAAAGCGGGCCATCATACGGTTTGGGGCCACCGTAGATCCTGCGCAACACGTGCTCAGGCAGATGATAGAGGTCAATCGCCGGCCGACTGCGCAGGTGGTCGGCGCCTCGCGAACTCGTGGCGATGCCCAGCGCCAGCGACGGCGTGGGCCGCTCGTCCGAGTGCAGGTTGCTCATCCCTTTGACGTGGATGTTGTACTTGAGCGAGTCCTGGCCAATTCTTTCGGCGGCCCGCAGCGGCCCCTCGGCCAGGATGTCGCCCAGACCCTTGCGCTGGGCGATGCGCTTGACCATCTCCAGCACCGCCTCGTCGTTGCCCCACTCCAGCTTCAAGCCGTCCGTGTCCGCGTCGGTCAGAATGCCTTTTTCGTAGAGCTCCATCGCCCAGGCGATCATGCTACCGACTTCCAGTGTGTCCAGCCCGTACTTGTTGACCAGGTGGTTGCCGACCAGGATCGTCTCAAAGTTGTTGCAGCCGACCTCCATGCCGAAAGCACCCTGGCTGGTGTACTCCGGCCCCTCTCCGTAGGTTCCAGCGTATGGCCCCTCCTTGATCAGGTACTTGTGACGGCAGTGGATGATGCAGCCGTAGCAGCCCTCCGTGCCCAGGGAGTACTCCTCGATGTGCTCACATTCGATGTTCCCCCCCACCTGCTGATTCAGTTGGAAGTTCCGGTTGCGCACCAGGCCGGTGGTGTTGGTGACACCATAGATGAACATAGTGCCCCACTTCTGCATGATCTGGGCGAACTTGGTCGAGCCGATGTGCTCGAGGAGCTTGTCATTGTACTCCAGTGCCTCCTCGGGGAAACGGATCTCCAGGTCCATCGTGCCCCGCACGGCGATGGCCTTGAGATTCTTGGAACCCATCACCGCGCCCATCCCCGTGCGGCCGGCGGCGTTCTTCATACCCGTCATCACGTTGGCGAAGCGCACCAGATTCTCCCCCGCCACGCCGATGCACAGCGCCTTGACCTCCGGATCGCCCAGCTCCTCCTTGATGAGCTCCTGAGTGGTGGGGATGTCTTCACCCCACAGCTCAGAGGCGTCGCGGACCTCGATCTCCCCATCGTGGATACAGAGGTAGACGGGGCCGTCGGCCTTGCCCTTGATCACCAGGTGATCAAAGCCGGCCCATCTCAGCTCCGGGGCGAAGAAGCCGCCCATGTTGGAGCTGCCGATGAAGCCGGTCAGCGGCGACCTAGCTCCAAGGTGCGTCCGGGCCGAGGCCGAGGCCAGCGTGCCGACTAGCAGTCCGGCGCTCACCGTGAGCACGTTGTCGGGACCCAGCGGGTCAACCCCTGGCTCCAGGTGATTGTACAGCAGGTACATGTCCAGCCCCCGCCCGCCCAGATACAACTTGCGCATCTCGATGGGGATAGGGGCAGTCTTGACCTCGCCTATGGAAAGGTCTATGTACGCAATTTTCCGTTTTAGAGCCATATCACGCTTTCTCCTGATTTCTTGCCAATGGGATGTGGGATGTGAGATGTAGGATGGGGCCCTTCAAAGCCCATTTGACAGTTTGCTAAGGTTGGGGTATAATATCATCAGCAAGGCAGGCTAGGCACCCGAAACACCTCTCGTTTGGGGAGGTTAAGTCCGACTCCTGGACTTTTTAGGTCGGAAGTAGGATGTCTAGCGTGTCTTCTTTTTTCTTTGGGGACGCCACTGCCAGATTTCTGTCTTCGGGCGGATGATCTCAAACAGTTCTATCTTCTTGACGCTTCCTGTTTCCACCCCGTAGACTGTGCCCGCAAAGAGGTCGGTGACCTGCATCAGTTGAAAGGCTTTGGAGTCTACATCCTCAACCCCTCGCAGCACCACCGGACGGCCATCCTCCAGAGTTCTCAAGTTGACCTCCGCCTTCAAGTACTCCAGAAAGTTGTCCCTCCTGGTGCGCTGCTTCTTGTCCACGTAAAGCGTTGCCCCCTGCACTCCGGTCGTGGCCCGAACGACCAGCCGCTTCGCCAGATAGTTGTAGGCCAAATAGTCCTTGCCCGCGAAGTAACGGCGATCCAGGTCGCGCTTCCGAGCCACGAGCACGGTCGCCTGCACATCGTGTTTGACCACCTCGGTGAGCACATCCACGTACACCCGCCGCCGCAGGTTCGACCACTTGGACGATTTTAGCTCGTTCACAAAGCCGTACCGTTGCCTTACCTGGTTGACGGCCTCTAGGACAGCGTACGGTTCGTTGATGGTCAGGAGGGTAAACACGGCGATAGGGAAGGGACCAATGCCACCTGCTTCATCGAAGCACAGGACGGGTGGGCGTTGGCGCGGTGACTTGGGCTTGTCGAAGGGGAGCATCCTCGGTCCTATCTCGTCTGTTGTTGTTCAGCCAGTTGCTGCTCCCATTTCTCCCAGACCGGCTTTCTGATCTTGGCCAGCTTGCCCGACCAGGAGATGTACCACTCCCAGCCGCAGGCAGGACAGGATGCTTTCTCCGCCCCGAGCGGAGGCCGAAAGCGAACAAAACAGTTCAAGCATCGTACCTCTCCGATACGTTTGCTCTTCTTCTTGGTCATGATTTCCTCCTCACAACGCTCCTCTCAGACGCTGACCATTAGGACCACCCCCGCGCCTGAATCGCCAGCAGCGCAGCCGACGAACAAGCCATACCCGCCACCGGCGAGAATCAACTCCTCAATCACCTCGATGATCAGCCGGTGGCCGGTGGGACCTTGCGGGTGCCCCCAGACGATAGATGAGCCGTAGTTGTTCATTGCCTCCGGCTTCACCCCCATCTCGCGGCAGAAGTAGATGTCATTCACGGCAAAGGGGTTGTGGGTCTTGATCACCCGCACGTCCTCAATGCTGATGCCGGCCCGCGAGAGCGCCTGCCGCGCGGCAGGTATGATGGCCTGGGCCATGTAGCCCCTCTTCGACTTCGCCTCTCCGTAGGAGAGCAACTGAATCTCGATCCTGGGGTCGCGGCTCAACTCCCGCGCCTTCTCCCGCGTGGTGACGATGATCCCGCAGTTGGCGTCGGCGGGATGGGTTTGCGTGCCGTAGGTGACCGTGCCCTCCTTCAGCACGGGCCTGAGTCGGGCCAGCCCCTCGGCTGTGGTGGGGAACACCCCTTCGTCCCCATCAACGGTGGCCAGGACCTTGCGTCCTCGCGCATCCTTCACCTCGATGGGCATGACCATAAAACGGCGGAGGAAGGCAGAATCGTCCTTCAGCGCGTCGTCGTACTGGCGGTAGCGCAGGAGCGTCATTTCATCCTGCTCCTCCCGGGTGATGCCCGCCTCCCGGGCTACGTTCTCCGCCGTCTCGATCATGGCGTTCTTGGCGAAAGGGTCGAAGCCGAAGTTGTCCCAGACCCAATCCTCTGCGTCACCCGTACCGCCCGGCCCCAGTGGATTGGGGTAATAGACGTGAGGGCCGTTGCTGCATCGGTCGGCAGTGATGGTCAGGATCACCCGCTCCTCCCCAGCATTGGAACTAGCCTCCAACTCGAAGCCAGCCAGGGCCATCACGCGGGCTCCCGTCGCACAGGCCTGCCCGATCATGGGACCGGTGATGGTCTCGGCCCCGATGAGGCCGGCCAGCCAGGGACCGCCGTAGAAGCTGTGCTTCTGAGGCACCGTGATCCCCAGGTAAAGGCTGTCGAAAACCTGGGGCGAGATGCCTCGCTCCTCCAGGGCTCTCACGGCGATCTCGGCCGCGAAGGGGACGGCGTTGAGATGGGCGAAGCTCCCCTGCCAGCGACAGAACGGCGTGCTCCAGTAGCCCCCGTAGGGGATGTAAGCTTTCTCAAAGAACATGGTGTGAACCTCCTCTTCTGATCCTAATCCTCGCGTCACAGATAGCATATCCCTTGGGAGAGGCAAAAGCAGGGTTAATGTCCATTTCCACAATGGCGGGATACCTCTCGATCAAATCGGAGATCTTCAAAAGGAGGTCTTCTAAAGACCGGAGGTCCACCCCTCTATCTTTCCCCCTGATCCCCTGCAGGATGGGAAAGCCCTTGATCTCTTGGATCATATCCTGGGCATCCTTCTTCTCTATGGGGACGATCCTGAAGGAGACGTCCCCTAACACTTCAACGAAGATTCCTCCCAGACCAAACATGATCACAGGGCCAAACTGAGGATCGAGCAGAGCACCTACAATTACCTCTGTCCCTTCACCCGTCTCTTGGATCATCACTCCTTCTAACTCCCCCTCGGGATGAGAGGCATGAAACGTCTCGATAAGCCTCCTGTAAGCCTTCCTCACTTCCCTTTCATTCCGAAGATCAACCCGCACTCCCTCTGCCTCTGTCTTATGGATGAGCTCAGGGGAAAGGAGCTTGAGAGCGACAGGAAATCCTATCTCCTTCGCTGCGATCACAGCTTCTTCCTCATCCTGCACCAAGCTGCTTTTCAATACCCGTAAGCCCTCCTGCTCTAGGAATCTAAGGGCCTCAACCTCTAATATGAGCCTTTCCATTCAGGTTCCTTTCACTCCGCTAGTTTCAACTGTCTCATACGCCAAAGAGCGCCCATGGCCCTTGCCGCCCGTTCCGGAGTGGGAAGAACCACCACACCCTCCTTGTCCATTGCCCATATCTCTTCCCACCAGATCGCAGGCGGAGCAGCAAAACAGGCGATAAGGGGTTTTTCCAATCTCGGCTTAAGTGATTTTCTGTCCTTGAGGTAATCCCTCATAGTCTTCATCAGGGCAAGGTTGGCCGAGGCATACGTGGCCAAGAATAGGATGCCATCAACGTTACTGTCCTGCTCCACCGCTGCTACAATCCCGACTGTGACCTCAGGGCTATACCAGGCAGGTCCCATATCCACAGGGTTTGTTCGGATGGCCAGTGGTGGCAGCAATTCATTGATTCTATCTTGAGTGCCGGGGGTAAAGGAGGGCAGGGTGAGTCCCTGGGCCTCGGCTGCATCGCAGGCGATCATCCCTGGACCTGCCTGGCTGGAGAGGACCGCTACCCTGTTCCCTCCAAGAGGGGGAAGATTATCCAAAGCCTTGGCTACATCAAGGAGTTCCTCGGTATCGCTGACCTCCAAGATACCTGCTTGACGGAAGGCCCCTTGATAGATCCTGTAGTTCCCTGCCAAAGACCCTGTGTGAAATCTGCTGGCGTCATCTCCCCTCTCGCTCCGCCCAGCCTTGTAAGCGATGATGGGCTTCTTGGCCCTCTTTGCCGCCTCCAATAGACGGCGTGGTTCGTCCATGCCCTCGATGTATAGGGCTATGACCTGTGTGTCTGGATCGTTGGCTAGATAATCCACCATCTCAGGAAAATCTACGTTGCACCGATTCCCCAGCCCCACAATTTTGGAGAAACCCACCCTTTGATCAAATGAGCGAAAGCCACATAGGTGGGAAAATCCTCCGCTCTGACTGACCAGGGCAACCCCTCCCTTCTCAAGGAGAGAGAACTCCGAGGTGAAGGAGGCATTCAGGGAGAATGGGAGATTGACGAAGCCAAAGGTGTTGGGGCCGATGATGGGAAGGGACCACCGTGCCGCAACTTCTCTTATCTCTTCCTGGAGAGCAGCCCCTCCGGGGTCCTCGAGCTCACGAAAGCCAGCCGTAATCAGCACGACACCTTTCACACTCTTTCTGCCACACTCCTCCAACACCCTGAGCGCCAGTTGAGCCGGAACTGCGACGATGGCCAGCTCCACCTCACCAGGGACATCCTCTATAGAGGCATAGGCCCTGATGCTCCATATCTCCTGCCCCCGAGGATTGATGGGGTATATCTCACCTTGATACTTCCCTTCCACCAGGCTCTTCATTACGTGGTAACCCAGTTTGCCGAAATTGTTAGATGCTCCGATCACTGCCACCGAGGAAGGGCAAAAGAGTTTAGGGAGTTTTTCCAAAATCAATCAACCTCTCTATTGCATAACTGATACCAGGCGAAGGCAGCATCGGCCAGCGAGAAGATGACCCCGCCGTGAGGAATGCCGTGGAAGTTCAGCATGTGCTCCTCTACAGTCATGGCTACCCGGCTGTACCCCTCGCGGAGCTCCAGCAGCTCTATGCCCAGGAAACGGGCAAAGGGGTCTTGACTAATCCGTTGGAAGATTTGATCCAGGCTCATACTCTATACTGTTTTCCGCGTATTCCGCTCCCCCTACACCGGAGGGTTCTTCACGGCTGCATCCCGGGTTCTTCTTCAGCACATCCGGTCGCCCAGAAGCACTGGTTACCTGCTACGTGGCCCCCTGGCAGTTACCACGACCGGACTTCCACCGATTAGCAGACGACAGCTTTCAGGACACACCAGCAACTTGTTAGGCCGCCGCGCCTATGCGAACACGACCTGGACCTACCTATCTCTTGATCAGTCCCGCAAGCGGAACATTGATAGCGTGACGCTGGTGCCGGTCAACGATGAGTGAATGATCTCCCCATCAACGTCGAAACTAATGTCATTGAGATGTTGGTTCGACAGAAAACCACCTTCAATGCCAGTCAGCCGTCCAGCACTGATGTTTCTGGATAGTTGCCCCGCCAGATATTGTGCTAAGCTGTTCCGCTGACCAGTCCCAACTCCGCCGATAGGAAAGCCCAATTGCTCCGCATCTTCTGGGTGCCGTCTGGCGAACTCGATCGCAATTTGGTAAGCCGTTAGAAACGGGCGTCCCAAATGATGCTCTGGCGCCGCATCCGGGATGTCCCCCAAGATTCGGATAATCTTCTCTTCGATGTTAAGTTCTTGCCATTTGCTCATCGTGATATTCCTCCCGTGCTGTGTGTTGGCCTTCCGAAAACCCCCTATTGTACGGACTCATCCCCGTCCACACTCGGTATTTTGAGTTTGAGGGAAGGCGGCCTAACGCCGCAGATGACGCGCCGGGAAAGCCGCGCAGCGGGTTTCCCGGTCGCTGTCGATCTGCTTGTTAGCCTTCA
>Ga0315532_1002315_pt1 | contig 13244 bp, 11 predicted proteins | sample SalMarWE160370MG_FD_203082 | JGI IMG/M metagenome (GOLD analysis project Ga0315532, IMG submission 203082) | Salt marsh sediment microbial communities from the Plum Island Ecosystem LTER, Massachusetts, United States - Salt Marsh Sediment WE1603-70 ... | reverse complement strand
ACCTTTTTGCGTAGCCACTTCGCTACGCTTGGTACTTTCATACTAATCGCTGCTACCTGGATTGTGGGCTTCATTCTTTTAGCGGATAGTTTTTTTATGTGGGGACTGATTTGTTTCGGTTTTATGGGCAGAAGGATAATCGGTGTAGCAGCACCAGCGTGGGCTGTGGCGAAGCAACGCTCTGAGGCATTAAGCGAGATATGGCAGAAGCTAAGCAAAAAACAAAAGTCATTAGCGGTTGGCATCACAAACGTGGCGATTCCCAATCTGCGTGTGGGCAAACCTACCATTGCTACTGCTGCCGGCCACAGAGAGCCTGACACTACAACAGTGAAACAGCCGAAAACCGGGCAGGTAAAAAAACCATTGGACGATCCGTCCAATACAACCTTCGGCCGACCTGTCTATGAGGATTATGTTTTGCCGCCAATGGAACTGCTGGCAGAGGCGGAATACAGCTTTGCTTCGGTACAGGAAAAGGTCGTCAAAGAAAAGGCTGCTGCTTTGGAAAAGCTGCTAATGGAGTTTAACATTAATGCACGAGTGGTCGAGGCCGAGACTGGGCCGGTTGTGACAATGTTCGAGCTGGAGCTTGCAGCGGGCGTTAAGGTAAGTCAGATCAGCACGCTGGCAAACGACGTCGCCCGTGCGCTTGGCGCAGGCGCAGTTCGCGTTGTGGCTCCGCTGCGAGGCAAACATACGATAGGCATTGAGGTGCCGAACAACGAAAAAGAAAAAGTCCGAATGAAGAACATTATGGAATTGGCGGGCAAAAAACCACGAAATATGGAGATACCGCTGTTTTTAGGCAAAGACTCTTCAGGAGAAGCGCTTGTGTCGGACCTGACCTCAATGCCGCACCTGCTTATTGCCGGCACGACCGGCTCGGGCAAAAGCGTCTGTATCAACGCCATCATTGTAGGCATTCTGCTTACGAAGCGGCCGGACGAAGTTAAGCTGATTTTGGTTGACCCAAAGATGGTCGAGATGACCGCTTTTAATACTATTCCGCACCTGATGTGTCCGATAGTTACTGAGACTCAAACGGCTGTTCAGATACTTGAATGGGCCACGGTAAAGATGGACGAACGTTATGCGATCCTGGCCGAGGCGAGGGTGAAAAATATAGCTGAGTATAATCAGCTCGGCTCAGAGGAACTCATCCAGCGGTTTGGGCCGAGCAGCCCTGATGAAGAGGAGAAAATCCCAAAGAAGCTGGCGTATATCGTGATTGTTATTGACGAGTTAGCCGACTTAATGATGACCGCACCGAAGGAAATAGAAGCCTACATTGTCCGTCTTGCTCAGAAGAGCCGGGCAGTTGGCATTCATATCGTCCTGGCTACTCAGCGGCCGCAGGCTACCGTTGTTACGGGCCTTATAAAGTCAAATATGCCGACCAGGATAGGCTTCCGCGTGGCGGCCAGGCTCGACAGCAGAATAGTCCTTGACCAAAACGGCGCAGAAACACTGCTCGGAGAAGGTGACATGCTGTTTCTCAAACCCGGCACCAGCGACTTGATTCGTGCTCAAGGTACATTTGTTGATGAGACGGAGGTAAAGCGGATAGTCAGGTATCTTAAGGACATCGCTGAGCCTCAGTTCCATCCGGAGCTGACCGGGTTGAAGAAATTAGATGCCTCAGACATGAAGAAGGATGAACTATTTGACAACGCGGTTCGTATCGTTCTTCAGACAAGGCGGGGAAGTGTGTCACTCCTTCAGCGCAGACTCAATATCGGCTATGCACGCGCCTCACGGATGATTGAGATGATGGCCGCAGCGGGAATACTCGGAGAGTATAAAGGCAGCCAGGCCCGCGAAGTGATGATGACCGTGGATGAATACGAACGGCTGCGCGAGTCCGCTCTACAGGAGGAAAAAGAAAGCCAAGAAGCATCAGCCGAAGCTGATTCATCGGAGTCAGCTTATGGATTCGATAAGCCCCTTAGGGGCAAGCTCACCACAAGTATAAGTGAGGGACAGCAAGGCTACATCTCAGTTGACAATGAACAGAATTGAGATATTGTCACGGACAATCCATTTATAAATTGTCATAGAAAACCCCACTATTGCTGCTCTGCGAAGCTTATTCATTCGGCTTTTTTAGAATTATTGGACCCTTGTTGGAATTTATCATTTGCCTTAATATTGGCTTGAAAAAATTTTATCTTTAAAAAGTTTACATCTTCTGCAAGTCCTGATTATCTGGATGTTTTGAGTTCACCATTTTTATCGGAACACAAATCGGTCGGCCACAATAATCCGCCGTAGTGGATTGCTTTGGCGTATTTATTCGCGTTTGCCTGGTAGGCCTTTTGTTTTATATATTTTAATAGGCAAGAAACTTATCGATGGATAAGGGTGCCTTGATGGTTAAATGAGGAAGGATGATGGGAGTGGGAGGAAAAAGCCTGTCAATCCGCGGCAACGCGTTGATTGAATGTCTATACAGGCGTGACACACCTGAAGTATGTTATCGTTTATACTTATAGAAGTGGAATTGGCATGTTTTGGTTTTTAAAAAACGGTGCATATTTGATCGGCGTAGACCTTGGAGATGATAGCCTGAACATGGCTCAGCTTATAGATACTAAAAAAGGTATAGACTTGCTTGCTGGTAGAAGTGAAAAGCATCCTGACAGTGTGGAACCTGGCAGTGCCGCCTGGCAAAGATGGGCTGTGGATGCTATACGAGAGGCGATGATAAACCATAAATTCCATGGCAGAAACGTAATAGCGGCAGTGCCTCCAAGCGAAGTGTTCCTCGAGCATGTGAAGATGGAATCCCCCCCCCTGCTTTCTTGCGAAAGCAAGAAGGGGGGGTCCGAAAAATTTGAAATTACGCCGAAGGTGGAGCAGGCTGTTTTATCGAAGATAAAACAGAAACTGCCTTTCGAGCCGGATGATGCGATGATACAGTACGTTCCCACCGAGCAGGATAATGTCCTGGTTATGGCAACTGAGCGTAAGATTATCGATAGACACCTGGCGATATATGAAAAAGCAGGCTTGACGGTTAAGTCTATAGGTGCCTGGCCTATAGCTTTGACTAACTGCTATACAAAGTTTTTCGGCAGGCGGAACATTGATCTTGAAGCTGTTGTTATGCTCCTGGATGTAGGGACACGCTGTACGAATCTTGTCATTTGTCGTCACAAAAGGTTGCTTTTTGCCTGTTCGATACCAATGGGAGCAAAGCAGCTTGACAATGAGAAGATGGTGACGAGATTAGTGTTCGAGCTAAATGCCTGTAGAAGCCGGTTTGCGTCCATGTACCCGGATACTCAAATAGAGCGGCTGGTTTTTCTTTGTGGTCCTGCTGTCGGTACAGATATCTGTAAAACGATAGCGAAGCAAATGAATATCCAGGCTCAGGTGGGGGATTGTTTAGCAGCAGTGCAGATTCCTGATCCATATCATTTGGGGATAGACAGAAGAGATTGTACCGCAAGCTGGGCTACCGCCTTTGGCCTAAGCTTGTCGTAACCGAAAGTAAAAAGAAAAATTACATCAGGATTAATAAAATGCTTAGTATAAACTTTGTACCTGATGATTACGTTCAGAGCAGCGAATCACAGAGAACGAATCTGATATATCTGGCGTTACTTGCAGTAGTGATGGCGGCACTGGGCGGGTTGTTTGTCACAATCAAGATACGACAGCGTGTCCTCTGTCATGAGGTTGCGCGTATAGATGCTGAAATGGCCCGGGAGGAGGAAGACCTAAAGAAGCTTAATGAGCTGCATGTTAAGCAAAAAGATATGATGAGGACCGCACTTACTACCGCTGGCCTGCTTGAACCGGTTCCCAGAAGCGTTTTGTTGGCATCATTGACAAATAGCCTGCCCGCAGGGGTCTCATTGTTACGACTGTATATAGTGCAGAAAGAGCCCAAGTCCACCTCGGCTGGTTCAACGGCAGCGATGAGTAAGTACCAGGCGGCTCAGGCCAATTCGTCAAAGATGGATCCGGATTGGCAGGCAGGCTCTGCGGAGAAACAGATCGAGACGCATATGGATATCAGCGGTATAGCTCCGACTGACCTTCAGGTTGCAGAGTATATCGAGCGCCTGAGTAATTCAAATTTAATGCAGAATGTAGCTTTAGTAGAATCGAAAGAACACAAGATAGAGGACACCACATTCAGACAATTCAAGCTGACGGCTATGCTTAGAAATAATATTCAGCTTACTAAGGAGGATGTGGATAGTATTAAGGCGGAGCATGAAAATACGTCACGTAATTTTTAGATAGTCACTATTGATTAAGGTGGGGACAAAACAATGACAGGCAGTTTCAGAAAGGCTGTGTTTTTTATTTTGCTGACAGGTACAATTGTTGTTGGTTACCAATATATGATTAGGCCGGCTAATAGATACTTAGTAGAAAAAAAACAGCAAAAAAACACGAAGAAGGCCAAGCTGCTCGAACTACAACAAATTAAAGCGGAAACCCAAAACAGCCTCTCAAGCAAGCTTGCACAGGTGGAAGATGCGATAGGATTTTTCGAGAGCAAACTGCCGCCGACGAGTGAAATTGATAAGGTGCTCCATGACGTAACTATAATTGCCCAAAAGCGGGGCTTGAAACCTAAGACGATTCGAACGCTTCAGACAAAGGATAATAGCGGCTATGTGGAACAGCCGTTAAAGATGGAGTTGGAAGGGAATTTTAATTCGTTTTATTCGTTTCTGTTAGAGCTCGAAAATCTGCCGCGCATAATGAAAATTCGCGAGATCGAGTTAAATAAGCAAAAGCAAAGCGAGGGCCTGGTAACAGCCGATTTTATAGTGAGCATATTCTTCCAGCATAAAACCGGCTGACCGCTCACTAACAGTAAGGGAGTTTGGTTATGCTGTCTTTTTTACGTGAGCATAATGGTGATATCCCGATAGAATCGGGACCAGGATTGGCTGAAGGAGCCGACACGCCAGTGTCAGCAAACGCGCAAGCTCAAGAGTATCTCACCACAGCGGCTCATAGAAAAAATGTCCGCAGGACCACTATTTCATTCGCTGTTTTATTTGGAATAGGTCTTTTATGTCTTTGGTTTATGATAAAGAACAGCACACCTCAGACAGCATCAGCATCGTCAAACGACAAAGATGAAACGCAGATCGAAATTGCTATCGCCCGGCTCACCGGCGCCAGCTCAGAAATGTTCAGCAGAATGGATCAGATCGTTAATAAATTCTACGAGTCTTCAAATGTACTTCAGGTGAAGGTTAATGAGCTTGTAAAAAATCCGTTTGAGCTTGAACTATTCCTGAGCAACCTGAGAGGGAAGGTTGATCTGCAGGGTGATGATGCTAACACCGAAGTGTTCAGACAACAGCAGATAAGACAAAAGGCAAAGGATCTGCAATTAAAAAGCATTATAAAGATGCAAGATGACCGGCTTAATTGCTGCAGGATCAACAATAAAGACCTTCATAAGGGAGATTTGATAGATGGTTTTAAGGTCACTCAGATCGGTGATAATTTCGTTAAGCTTGAATGGTGGGGTGCTCCCCGCTTGCGCGGGGACAAGCTTGCCCCTGCAGAAGCAGGGGGTAACTCCGAGCCTTCAAGTGTGGAATCAGTTCCCTGTAACAGATTGGAAGTAATATTGAAGTTGTCCGAATGAAGCTGCCTTTTCCATTTGAAAAAAATTCGTCTCGGCGAAGGCCGAAGCGGGACAGGCCTGCCCTGAGCAGGGCCGAGGGGAATTCAAGGTCGGCTGAGAATCCCGGCTCGTCGGGAATGGACTCCAGCGATACTTTGATACACGGCCTAAGTGACCTTTATTCTCCACAAGAGGGCGAATCGAAGGTAAGGGGCATCGCTGATGTCCTGCTGGAGATGGGAAAGATAACTCCTCAGCAGTATGAGTCCATCATAAGCAAACGGAGCGAGTCCGGCAATGATAAAACAAGCCCTGTTTTCAATACCGCAGAGTGGCTGTTGAGAGAGGGATTAGTTAATGCCGACGATATACTGACGGCTAAAGCTAAGCTGTGCGGCCTGGAATTTCGTCATATCACGCCACAAGATGTGCAAAAGCAGGCCCTCGATTTATCGGGGCTTGATGTTGATTTTATGAAGAAAAACAATATTGTACCTATCGCATTGGAAAAGGACACTTTGGTAATTGCCACGAGTGAGCCGGAAAATGTCTTTGCATTTGAGCAGGTAAGAAGACACACCAGGATGGTTCCGCAGGTTATAGTCTGTAATCCAGAGGATATTCAAACAGTAATTAGTTCGTTTGAATCTGAAAGCTCAACTGATTCAATCGGGGGCTATAATCTTGATGACATCATTAGTGATATGACGGATGTGGAGGTTGTTCAGGACCTGAAAGAAGAGTTTCAAGACCTTGAAGAGATGGCGGGTCAATCACCTGTTATTAAATTCGTTAATTATTTAATCAGCAATGCCGTGCATGAGGGGGCCAGTGACATACATATCGAGCCTAAGGAAAAGTTTGCCGAAATAAGGTGCCGCATAGACGGGATGCTGTTTGAGGCAATGCAGGCGCCGTTGAAGATGCACCCTGCGGTTGTTTCGCGTATCAAAATTATGGCCAACCTTGATATTTCCGAAAGGCGGCTGCCGCAGGATGGTAAAATCAAGGTTTCCGTGGGCGGTAGAACAATTGACCTGCGAATTTCCACACTGCTGACTAATTGCGGAGAAAAAGTGGTTGTCCGTGTGTTGGATAGCAAATCGATTATGCGAGGCCTTGAACAATTGGGTATGGAAGCTAAAGTCTGTGAGGCTTTCAACCAGCAGGTAGCTCTGCCGCACGGAATTTTATTGGTGACAGGTCCGACCGGCTCCGGCAAGAGCACCACCCTTTATTCAGCCCTATCGCAGATGGACGGTGATAAACTAAATATTTCAACAGTCGAAGACCCCGTGGAATATGAGCTGGATTTTTGCAATCAGGTCCAGACGAACGAGAAAATCGGACTTACTTTTGCTTCTGCGCTGCGAAGCTTACTGCGGCAGGACCCTGACGTCATAATGATAGGAGAAATCCGGGACAACGAGACTGCTCGGATAGCAGTCCAGGCTGCGTTGACCGGCCACCTTGTGCTTTCCACACTGCACACCAACGATGCCGCCAGCAGTATCACCAGGCTGGTCAATATCGGTATTGATCCGTATTTGATAGCCGCCGCATTAAATGCGGCGCTGGCCCAGCGATTGGTCAGAAAGATTTGTCCGAAATGTAAGGAAATATATGAGGTCCCCGAACACATGCGTAAATATGTCCGAGAATCTGGGGTCGGGCAGGAGGAGCTTTTCCACGGTAAAGGTTGTGACTACTGCAGAGGCTCAGGCTATGCAGGCAGAGTCGGTATTTATGAATTGCTGATTATCGATGACAAATTCAGGGATATGATTAACAAAGACCCTTCGGTCAGTAATATGAGGCGTGTATTTCACCATAGCGGCCAGCCGAGCTTGTTTGATGATGGTATTGCTAAGGTAAAGCAAGGCCTGACTACAATTGAGGAAGTGCTGCGTGTGACCGAAGTATATGGCAAGACCGAAGAGGAAGTCTTCGTTGAAAATATGGGCTAAAAACGTGTTTTTGAAGGGGTATACAAGATGGTAGATATAAAAACAGTATTAGCAATGGCTGTCCAGAACGGTGCAAGCGATGTGCATATTAATGTCAAAATGCCACCGATACTGCGAAAGAACACAGAATTAATTCATGCGGATTTTCCTCCGGTTACTGATGAAGATGCTAAACAAATGATTATATCTTTGGTTGGCTCGGAAAAGTACAGCAAGTTCCAGGAAAATAGAGACCTTGATTTCTCGACGATGATTGATAGCGGCCATCGCTTCCGTGTTAACGCGCATTATCAGCGTGACATGATTGCCATGTCATTCAGAGTTATTCCAAATGATATTCCTTCAATAGATGATTTGAATCTAGCACCGATAGTCAAGGAGCTGACTGACCTGCCGAGGGGTTTAGTGCTCGTGACAGGCCATACCGGCTCCGGTAAAAGTACCACGCTTGCTGCAATGATAGGGCTTATCAATTCTAAGTACGGCAAGCATATAATTACCCTGGAAGATCCTATTGAATATTTGTTTAAGAATGATAAAAGCGTGATAGAACAGCGCGAGATAGGCTCTGACTGTACCGATTTTGCAACAGGACTGCGGCATGTGCTGCGGCAGGACCCCGATATCATTATGGTCGGCGAAATGAGGGATTTGGAGACCACAAGTTTTACCATTACCGCTGCTGAGACGGGACATCTTGTCTTCAGCACGCTGCACACTGTTAATGCCCCTCAGACCATTGAGCGTATTATAGATATTTATCCTGCTAATCAGCAGAATCAGATTCGCACGATGCTCGCCAACACATTGCAGGCGGTTATCTCACAAACATTGTTTAAGCGTGTAGATGAGCCTGGTATGATACCGTGTACTGAAGTAATGCTGTGCACTTCGGCGGCAAGAAACTGCATTCGTGAGAATAGAATCTATGAAATACCGAATATTATTGAGACCTCCCGCAGACTGGGTATGCAAACCTTGGATTACAGCATCGCTCTGATGTATTCAAGGGGCTATATAGACAGAGAAGAGGCAATCAATCGTTCGAGCAATCCGGGTAGGATGGAAAAGATGCTTACTATGCCTGCTGAGAAGATCCAGTCCAGCCAGCCTGTTGGAGTAGTAAGTGCAGAAGGGTAAGCTCAATTATGTTTGAAGAATCTTCACAGAATTATAAAGGTGCCCCCGCTGCTTCGCGTTTGCGAAGCAAACCAGCGGGGGGGGTCAGTTTTAGATACGATGGACGAATATCGTCCATCATCTACGGCCCATCATCCATCGGCAATTCCACGGCCTTCTGATAAAGCCAAGAGCCAAACTACAATGATGAAAAAGATACAGAATTTCAAGGTGGAATTCGGGCCGAGCAAGAAAGAAATTTTAAATATCACAAATCAGCTTGCGGTTATGGTTCGAGCTGGCATAAGCCTTCAGGATTGTCTTGAGTCCATAGCAGAGCAGGTCGAGAAGCAGAAATTCAAAGCGGTCATTAGAGATTTAAAAATGCGTATCGAGGCAGGACAGAGTTTTTCGCAGGCGCTTGCTGAGCACCCTCAGGTCTTCAGCAATCTTTATATAAACATGGTTGCCGCTGCGGAGGTTTCGGGTTCGCTTAGTGATATGCTGCAAAAATTGGCGGAGTATTTAGACCAGGAGGCCGAGACCCGTTCGCAAGTTCGAGGGGCGATGGTTTATCCTGTTATAATCGCGGTGATGGCCATAACAGTAACCATTTTCCTGCTGTGTTTTGTTTTGCCGAGATTTACGGCGATATTCGCGGGAAAGGAGCATCTGCTGCCCCTTCCGACCATAATCTTGATGGCTGCCAGCAGTTTCCTTCGCAATTATTGGATTCTTATTTTACCGGGTATCGGCGCTTCAATCTGGGGATTCTGGTACTTTATAAATACCCGTTCCGGCCGGCTGTGGTGGGATAAGACCAAGCTGACGCTGCCTCTTATCAAGACTTTATGCCGTAGTCTGTATATAACGAGAAGTCTACATACGATGGGCGTCCTGACAAGGGCGGGTGTGCCGATCCTGAATACGATTTCGATAACAGCACACATAGCGGGAAATGCGCTCTATAAAAATATGTGGCTCGGTGTTTATGAGGAGGTTCGTCAGGGCAAAAAAATTGCGTCGAGTCTAATTCGGTATGGTTTGATGCCCAGCAGCGTTGTGCAAATGATAAGAAGCGGGGAGGATTCGGGTAATGTGGGTGATGTGCTCAGAGACGTTTCCAGCTATTACGCAAGAGAGCTTAAAACTGTTATTAAAATGGTAACGTCAATGATAGAACCTATAATGATAGTTTTGATGGGTGTTTTAGTCGGCTTTATCGCAACAAGTATTATTCTGCCGATATTCAAAATGTCTCAGGTTGTTACGAGTAAATAAATGAATCTCAAATCTCAAACATGTGGTGAGCGAAGTCGAACCATTTCAAATCTCAAATCCTCCTGCCTCCGGCGGGGTGATGGATTTTCTCTTATTGAGGTACTGATTGCAGTTGTCTTGATAGGTCTTGCAATTACAGCTCTATTGGCGGCCAACGGCTCGTTCACGATAGCCAACAGCGCCGGCACGGATTTGTCAACCGCTGAGTTTCTTATTGAGCAGATAAGGGAGCTTATGGCCTTGCTGCCGGTAGTCGACCCTCAGACTGGCACTGCTGCCTTTGGACCGGAAGAGACAGGTTTGACTTATTATGACGATTTGGATGATTTTGATGGTGCGAGTTTTTCTCCGCCGATTGATGCAAATAGAAATGTTTTGAACGATTTTGCCGCGTTCAGCCAGCTTGTCATTGTTGAAAATGTTAATCCAAGCAATTTCGAGCAGGTTGTCAGTGACCATAGCACCAGTTTTGTCAGAGTGACTGTAAAGGTACTTTTAAACACGACGGAAATCACATCAACAAGCTGGATTCGAGCCAGATACTAATGAAGCAATTTACGATTTACAATTGCAGATTGAAAATTGAAAATCGAAAATAAAAATCGTGGTTTTACCATTGTTGAGTTGTTGCTTGTTTTGGCGATAACAGGTATGCTGCTCGCCGCTGTAGCTGTAGCTTTTAATGCCTCGGTAATCAATTACCGGGAAAACGAAGAAATCTTCAAAACAATTAACAACGCTCGGCAGGCTCTGCTTCGTATGACGAGCCAGCTTCGGACGGGATATTGGGTCGACCCCAATGCACCGAGCAATGAATGCAGCTTTTTCACTGCTGATGGGCAAGATTTAACCTATGAGTACAGAAGTGCGGATAATAAGCTTTATTTGATAACCAATAGCGACGACCAGGAGTATGTTCTTTGTGGAAATGTCACTTCGGTAAGTTTTATCAAGACAGCAACGGATGACGGCTTAGATTGTAAGAGTGTTCAGATTTCTATGACGGTCCAAAGCGGCGACATGCAGCGAACTGTGTCAACTGCGGTAGTTATCAGAAAAAACCTGATGTAATAGCTACTGTCAGTTGAAGCACATCTTAAACAGCGTTATACACATCAGTTCAGTTCAATTCATAAAAAGTTCTTGATTTTTATTTTTTGGGATTATATTCTGGATGTACGATTTAGGGCGGTTAGCTCAGGTGGCTAGAGCGCCTGCTCGACACGCAGGAGGTCACAGGTTCAAGTCCTGTACCGCCCAGTTCACATCCGTCAAAGCTCGGCTCATTCGTTTGTTTTATTATATTCGATACGTGTCTTGCCGAGACCGAAGAGTTTGGGATTAAAAGATTTGCAGCAGGGCATTCCAGTATTATCTGATTAGGAAGAGAAGAAATCTGTCTCTTTAAATTTGAAATAATAGGATATGTCAGGCTAAGATACCGATATAATAAAAAAGAGGGCCGTTTTTGTCGACCCCGTAGGGTGCAAATATTATCTCACCATAACCATCTGAAGTATATAGACTTAAAGCTTTGTCTAACGAAAGCATTTGCAAAGCTTTCTCTGATTTATTAGCATTTCCTGACTATGAAACAGAAATTTTGGATTACATTAGTGACTTATCTTGCCTATTGCATCGACAAGGAACTTTATAAGGCTATTGATTATCTTCGAGAACAGGTGCGGGTGCTCGTAGAGCAGCAGGAAAAACAGAACAAACGGATTTTGCTGACCAACAGCCAACGGATGAGAATAGCAACCAAAGCCAAAAAGCTAAGCCGAAAAATGCTGGAGAAATGTACTGTTCTGTTTACGCCTGATACCATACTCGGCTGGTACCGCAACCTCATGATAGATTAATCCCTTAATCCCACAAGCTGGGGTTCCTTCATATCTCCGACCTTATGTTAAAAGGGGGAAGGTCGGAGGTTAATAGCGGATTAATTTGAGAGCAAAGAAAAAGAGATAACTTCCTGTTGACCAGGAAATTATCTCTGCAATCCACTAGCGGGGGCATCATAGGGGGAACTGGAGATACTATAAATGAGTGGCGGATTTGTCGGTCATTAGACCAGCTCAAAAGCTGTAAGTCTTTATTATACAAACCTTTATCCAATGTCGCTCGTTTATACCCCGACAACCTTTAATCAGATAGCTAAACAGACATTAGTTATGGACAGATGTATGTCTCGGTAGAGCCAGAATACACATGAGTTTTTGTAGATGTTCACGGTTCATTCGCTACGTCATCATCATATGATGAGTTATGTTGTTGACCGACAAGTACCGCTTCTTGCAAGTCACGTGCTATTTCAGCTTTACAAGCAAGACAAAAATGGGATACTATGCATGAATGTCCAGAATTAATGCGAACTGCGAGCTGTTGGCTCTTCTTGCTGGTACGACGGCTGAAGTCTGTGAGAGGACTCAGAGAATTGACTGGCGGAATTGACTGCAAGCGGAGAGAAATGATACTGTTGGACCAGGCATATTATGACACTGGCACCCGATAAAATTGAACTTGCGCAGCAAATTGCGGATGCTCTGGAAGAAGGAATAAACGCAGGCCCCCACGTGTTCTACGGCTCGACTCTCACAAAATCGGACTACTGTAAGAATCTTATAAAACCATTACTGGGGAAATACCACATTGATACTTTGCTGGAGTCCTTGCCGCCTCACGTTGCTAAGTCGCTCAGAGAAAAATATTCCAGGCTTATGTCCTGTTTTGACCCCGGTGGGGAGCTACTCAATCAAGGCCTGTGTCTCAAAACCGTCAATCGCTATGCGAATGACCTTATAGAAGAGTTGCGCGACATAGCGCAAGAAGGCAAACAAAATACAACAGCAGCAAAACAAAAAGCCGTGAGGCCAGGTCCCCGAATAAAGCACTCAGATGAAAAACTGCAGCAGGCGCTGGTTTCCTTCAAAGAATTTAACCTGGAATGTAACGACGCCAAGCAGGCTTGGGACAAGATTGCGACACACCATGGCTTTGTAAGCTGGAAAGCTGCCAGGCAAGCCTGTTACAGGTTCCGGCAAAGGCAAAACAAGTAACACAACTATTTCGTTTCTTTTCATTTTCTGCAACAAGCCAAAAATTTCTTTCTGCATAAGAACTTAATCAACCATTCCTTATACACTGCCAATTAGCTTTATCGACTCAGTACAGCGAGATTTTTCGTTTCTCCTTTATAATGTTAGTATCGAATTCGAATTAGTTGTTGCTTTACGCACGTTCGTAACATTGATAAGGAGTAACGCAAA